>ERZ1034678.1075-NODE-1075-length-14150-cov-6.733097_pt1 | contig 14150 bp, 9 predicted proteins | sample MGYA00520640_ERZ1034678 | MGnify/ENA primary metagenome ERZ1034678 (study PRJEB33766, sample SAMN09781767) | gut metagenome | biome: gut microbiome | host: Homo sapiens | place: Madagascar | study: EMG produced TPA metagenomics assembly of the PRJNA485056 data...
GAATGGCCTCTATCTCACTGACCGAGAGCTCGCGAGCCAATACTGCCCGATGAAAGCCCAACGACTGAAGCCACTTCACCTTGTCGGCAGTCCTGGTGTCGCACTGGGTGCTGGAATGCAGTAACTCTGTCCACCCGTAATCTGTCGACAAAGGTCCCTCGCCCTGAAGGGCATAGAGCACACCCATGTCCTGCAACAGCAGGGCATCGACACCGGCTGCCTGCAACTGCTGAATCATCTGCAGGGTGTCCCTGATCTCAGAATCGTAGACTATGGTGTTGACCGTGACATGCACCTTGGCATGAAACTGATGGGCGTAGTCGCACAGCTGACGGATATCCTCGATCGAGTTACCCGCAGCCGCACGGGCACCAAACTTGGGTGCTCCGATATATACGGCATCTGCGCCATGGTCGATGGCTGCGATGCCGCACTCTAAATTTTTGGCAGGTGCCAGCAATTCCAAAGTTCTCATTCTTCGCTTTTTCGCTTCTTCGCTTTCGCGCTTACTTGATGTCATCAATATTATAAGGTGTCTCCTGGTATACGTAATAGTTGATCCAGTTACTGTAGAACAGGTTGGCATGCGCCCTCCAGGTCACCAAGGGCTCCTCGGTGGGATCGTCGTGATAATAATAGTTCTTGGGCAAGTCGACGTCATCACGCTTGCCCAGGTCGCGACGGTATTCCTTGTCGAGTGTGTCGGGAGCGTACTCCAAATGGCCCGTGACAAAGAACTCCCTGCCGCCACGTGCCATCACGATGCTCACACCGCTCTCGGGCGACTCGGCTATGATGTCAAGCCCCGGCACCTTCTCGATGTCCTCGCGTCGCACCTCGGTATGGCGGCTCTGCGGCATGGCGAACCAGTCGTCGAAGCCACGGAAGATAGGCAGCGAGGGGTCGAGGGATTTCTGCCGGAAGATGCCAAACATCTTCTTGCTGAGTGGATGCTTGGGTACGCCATAGAAATGGTAAAGTCCTGCCTGCGCGCCCCAGCAGATGTAGAGTGTGGAGGTGACATGTGTACGAGCCCAGTCGAAGATCTGCTGAATCTCGGGCCAGTATTCCACGTCCTCGTACTGCATGGTTTCGATGGGTGCACCCGTCACGATCATGCCATCAAACTTCTGCTTTGACAGTTCGGCAAAGTCTTTGTAGAACATCATCATGTGCTCGATGGGGGTGTTCTTGGGAGTATGGCTCTTCAGTTTCATGAAGTACACCTCTATCTGCAGTGGTGTGTTGGAGAGCAGTCTGACGAGATCGGTCTCCGTTGTTATCTTCAGCGGCATGAGGTTGAGCACTACGATACGCAGGGGGCGAATCTCCTGACTGTGCGCCCTGCTCTCGTCCATGACGAAGATGTTCTCGTGCTTCAGCAGCTCTATGGCTGGCAATTTATCTGGCAATCTTAATGGCATGATTCTATTCCTTTCTCTAATTTTGTGCAAAAATACACTTTTTCAATGAGATAATGAAAAAAGGATGCCAAAATTTCTTTCAGCATCCTTCTTTTTATCGATTATTACCAAAGTTCCAGTCGCTCATTCTTAGGAATGAACATCTTGTCGCCCGGCTTCACACCGAAGGCCTCATACCAGGCATCGATATGTGGCAGGGCTCCGTCGACACGCCATTTGCCCAAAGCGTGTGGGTCGTTCTTGACGCGCTGACGTATCTCCTTCTCGGTGATGTTCTGTCCCCATACGCCTGCGTAGGCCAGGAAGAAGCGCTGAGCTGGAGTGAAACCGTCCTTGTTCTTGAGGGGCTTCTTGGCGGTGACATTCTTCAAAGCATTGAAGGCTACCATCAAACCGCCATGGTCGGCAAGATTCTCGCCCAGTGTGAAACGGCCGTTGCCATTCAGGTCGGGCAATACCTTGATATTGCTGAAGAAGTCGGCATACATGTCGGCACGCTGATTGAAGCCCTTGGCATCGTCGGCTGTCCACCAGTCCTGCAGATTGCCAGTAGCATCATACTGGCGGCCCTGATCGTCGAAACCGTGAGTCATCTCATGACCTATCACAACACCGATGGCGCCATAGTTGAACGCCTCGTCGGCCTTTGGGTCGAAGAAAGGATACTGCAGGATTCCGGCAGGGAAACAGATCTCGTTGGTGGTAGGATTGTAGTAGGCATTGACGGTCTGTGGAGTCATGTACCACTCGTCTCTGTCGACTGGCTTTCCGGCCTTCTCGGCGATCTCCTTGTCGTTGGCAAACTTGCGGCAAGCCAACACATTCTCGTAGTAACTCTTGGAAGGATCGATGTTGAGCAGGCGGTAGTCGGTCCACTTGTTGGGATAGCCTATCTTGACATAGAACTTGTCGAGCTTCTTATGGGCTGCCGCCTTGGTTACGTCGCTCATCCAGGTCTGTGCGTCGATGCGCTCGCCCAAGCTGATCTGCAGGTTCTTTACCAGGGTCTCCATCATCTTCTTGGAACTTTCGGGGAAGAACTTCTTGCAGTAGATGCGGCCAAGCGCCTCACCCATCTGATTCTCTACCTGATTGGTGGCACGCTTCCAGAGAGGATAGTCCTCCTGACGGCCACTCATGGTCTTGCCGAAGAAGTCGAAGTTGGCCTCGCGAATCTCATCGGTCAGGTAAGCGGAAGAACTGCGGATGACACTCCAGAGCATCAGCGCCTTCAGGACAGAGGCATTCTCGGCTGCCGAAAGCTTGTCGTAGGCTGCAAAGAATGCTGGCTGACCTACAATGAGTTCCTGCATATACTCGCTCTTGATGCCCTCGCCATTGGCCAAGGCCTCGAGAGGTATGTTGGGATAGTTTTCACAGAACTGCTTGAGAGTCATCTTGTTGTAGTTGGCCTGTGGGTCACGAAGCTCGGTGCGGCTCTTGGAAACAAAGGCAAGACTGGTTTCGTGCAGGAAGATGGCCTGTGCATACTGGACAGCATCGGCTGCAGAGAAACCATAGAGCTGGAACATCTTGGCAAGATATGCCTTGTAAGCCTCACGGATGGCCACAGTGGCGGCATCGTTGTTGAGGTAATAATCCTTGGCGCCAAGGGTGAGACCGCCCTGAGAGAGATTGTAAATGTTCTGAGTGACATTCTTCTCGTCGGCACCGAAACCAGCACCATAGCTTACTCCGAGTCCCATCCAGGCATACTTGATCTGCAATTTCTGCAGGTCGGCCTTGGTTTGGGCAGCAGCTATCTCGTCGAGCAGAGGCTTTACGGGAGCTATGCCCTCCTTGTTGCGGCGGTCGACATCGATCGCCAACTTGTAGAAGTCGGACAGTTTCTGCTCGATACTTCCCTTCTTGTAGCTCTTTTTCTGGAGCTCGCCCAAGATGCTGTTGATACGCTTGTTGTTGTTTTCCTGCAACTGGTCGAAGCTTCCATAGCGGCTGTAGGCTGCTGGCAAAGGATTGTTCTTCTGCCATCCACCTGTGGCAAACTGATAGAAATCGTCGGCAGGCTTTGTCGTCTTGTCAAGATTGCTCATGACAAGTCCCGACTTGTTTTGTGCGTCTGCACCCATAGGCATGGCTGCTATCATCACCATCGGGATAATCATCTTCATGTTCATAATGTTATAATTATTTGGTTATTGTTGTTTTGTCTGGATTTTATTGCCCTGACACTTCTTCCAGCTCCTCGGAGAGGACGAGCCAGTTGTCGTTCTCCCCATCGAGTTTCTGCATCAGCGAGGTGTACTCTGTGACAAGCTCCATGTTGGTGGCATTCTCGGGCTTCATCAGCAAATCGTCAATCTCCTTCTTGCGTTTTTCCAAGGTGGCGATACGCTGCTCGCAGTCCTTCACCGCCTTCTCGGCCTTGCGAATCTTCTTCTGCTGTTCCTTGTGCTCGGCGTAACTCTGCTTTTTCGACGACGCATTGTCTGTTGCGGCAGGCGATGCGTCCTGCTGCTGTGGCTTGGCTGAAGAAGCGCCCATGGATGGCTCGCCCTTGGCAAGGGCTGCCTGGATGGTCTCGGCATTGTGGGCACGCAGATAGTCGTAGATGCCGCCCAGATGCTCGCGTACCTTTCCGCCACCAAACTCATACACCTTGTCTACCAGTCCGTCGAGGAACTCACGGTCGTGGCTCACGATGATGGCTGTTCCGTCGAAGGCCTTGATGGCTTCCTTGAGAACATCCTTCGACTGCATGTCAAGATGGTTGGTTGGCTCATCGAGAATCAGGAGGTTGACAGGCTCGAGCAGCAACTTGATCATCGCCAATCGGCTGCGCTCGCCGCCACTGAGCACCTTGACATACTTCTCGGAGGTCTCGCCGCCAAACATGAATGCTCCCAAGAGATCGTTCACCTTGAGGCGCATATCGCCCGTGGCCACATTGTCTATGGTCTGGAAGATGGTAAGGCGCTCGTCTAAGAGCTGTGCCTGGTTTTGTGCGAAATAGCCTATCTGTACATTGTGGCCTATCTTCAGCGTTCCTGTAAACGGAATCTCGCCCATGATACACTTCACAAGTGTGGACTTTCCCTCGCCGTTCTTGCCGACGAAAGCCACTTTCTCACCGCGCTTGATGGTAAGGGTGACGTGGTCGAAAACTGTATGCGAGCCATAATCCTTGCGCACCTCGTCGCAGATAATGGGATAGTCGCCACTGCGAAGACAGGGTGGAAACTTGAGGTGCATCTGCTTGTTGTCGACCTCGTCGACCTCTATGGGCACGATCTTCTCCAACTGCTTGATGCGGCTCTGCACCTGCACGGCCTTGGTGGGCTTGTAGCGGAAACGCTCTATAAAGTCCTTGATATCGGCAATCTCCTTCTGTTGGTTCTCGTAGGCTCGCAACTGCTGTTCGCGGCGCTCTGCACGAAGTACCACATACTCGTCGTATTTCACACGATAGTCCTCTACCCTGCCGCAGGTTATCTCTAAGGTGCGGTTGGTCACATTGTTAATAAAGGCACGGTCGTGGCTGACCAGCACCACCGCCTTGGCACTCTGGGCAAGAAACTGCTCCAACCACTGTATACTCTCTATATCAAGATGGTTGGTAGGCTCGTCGAGAAGAAGCACATCGGGTTTCAGCAACAGTATCTTAGCCAACTCGATACGCATACGCCATCCACCAGAGAACTCACGGGTAGGACGGTCGAAGTCCTCGCGGGTGAAGCCCAGACCTGTAAGCGTGCGCTCTATCTCTGCCTCATAGTTCTCGCCGCCCATCATCATGTAGCGTTCATGCTCCTGGGTAAACTTCTCTACCAGTTGGGCATACGACTCGCTCTCATAGTCGGTACGGTCGGCCATCTCTTGCTGCATCTTGTCGAGACGTGCCTTCATCTCTGTGTTATGAGCAAAGGCCTTGCGGGTTTCCTCCTTCACGGTGGTGTCGTCCTGCAACTTCATCACCTGTGGCAGATAGCCTATCGTTGTCTCGTTGGGCACAGCCACAACGCCATCTGTTGGTTTCTGCATACCACAAAGTATCTTGAGCATCGTCGATTTACCTGCTCCGTTCTTGCCCACCAGGGCTATGCGGTCACGGTCGTTGATGACAAAGTTCACATCGTGGAAGAGAGGTTTTACGCCAAACTCGACTTTCAAGCCTTCTACTGAAATCATATTTTCTTATCTCGTTATTATTTTACCGTCACAAAACACTTATTTTCCAAAAAGGCAGCCCTTCATTCCAAGGGCTGCCTCTCTCTATAATATAAATAGGTGTAATTCCAATATAAGTAGCGCTTACTTGATGACGCCTTCCTCTACGAAGACCTCCTTCAGAATTTTCACACCGCGTTCTACCTGCTCCTTGGTATGAGTAGCCATGAGGGCGAAACGTACCAATGTGTCCTGAGGAGCACATGCTGGAGGGATGACTGGGTTGATGAATACGCCACGGTCGTAAGCCTTCTTGGTTACCTCGAAAGTCTTCATAGCATCGCGCACATAGAGAGGAATGATAGGACTCTCTGTCTCGCCAATCTCGAAACCTTCCTCACGGAAACGCTTCAGGGCGTAGTTGGTAACATCCCACAACTGCTCGAAGCGCTCTGGCTCATTCTGAATGATGTGAAGAGCCTCCAAGGCTGCTGCTGTGGCTGCTGGAGTGTTGGATGCACTGAAGATATAAGTACGGCAAGAATGACGCAGGAAGTTGATGGTATCCTTGTCTGATGCGATGAAACCACCGATAGACGCCAGACTCTTGGAGAATGTACCCATGATGAGGTCGACCTCGTCGGTAAGACCAAAGTGATCGCATACGCCACGTCCCTGCTTGCCAAACACACCCAGGCCATGAGCCTCGTCCACCATGATGGAGCAGTTGTACTTGTGCTTCAACTTGACAATCTCTGGCAAGTTGGCCAGGTCGCCCTCCATAGAGAAGACGCCATCGACAACGATCAGCTTGATAGCCTCATGAGGCAAGGTCTTGAGTACGCGCTCAAGGTCCTCCATATCATTGTGCTTATAGTGCAGCTGGGTTGCAAACGAAAGACGGCGTCCGTCTACGATACTGGCGTGGTCGCGGTCGTCGCAGATGATATAGTCATTGCGGCCTACCACACAAGCCAACACGCCCTGGTTGACAGAGAAACCTGTAGAGAAGCACAGGGTCTCATCCTTGTGCATGAACTCGGCCAACTCCTTCTCGAGCTGTACGTGAAGGTCGAGGGTTCCATTGAGGAAACGGCTTCCTGCACAACCAGAACCATACTTGTCGAGAGCAGCCTTGGCTGCATCGATAACACGCTGGTCGTTGGTCAAACCCTGATAAGCATTGGAACCGAACATCAAAATCTTATGTCCGTCGATGTCGGTAACTTCCGTCATCTGCTTACTGGTGATCTCACGGAAGTATGGGTACACACCGGCAGCCATATACTTCTGAGGTTCACGATAATTCTTGTATTTTTCTTGTAATTGTCCCATTATGAATAGGTGTACTTTTTATAATTTCTAAGTTTACAGGGTGCAAAGATACAAAAAAGAACTAATATATCGTGTTTTTTTCCAAGAAAGTTGATTTTTAGTGTTTTTTTAGGGTCTAAAAAGGCGTTTTTATACTAATTTTATTACTTTTGCAACTGAATATTCATAAAATTCTGTCTAATTAGATGAAGAAGAAGATCGTTTTTATCATGAATCCTATCTCGGGCACGGCAAGCAAAGCATCCATCCCCAACCTGATAGATAGCATTCTGGACAAGGACCGCTTTGAGTACGAGATAAGAACTACGGAAAGAGCCGGACACGCATCGGAAATTGCTTCCGAGGCGAAGGAGGCTCATGTTGACATTGTGGTGGCTGTGGGAGGTGACGGCACTGTCAACGAAGTGGCAAGAGCCATCGTACACTCCGACACAGCCCTGGGAATTCTGCCTTGTGGATCGGGCAACGGACTGGCTCGTCACCTCATGCTGCCCATGAACCTGAAAAAGAGTATTGAGATCATCAACCAATGCGAGATTCACGACCTCGACTATGGGGTCATCAACGGCTATCCTTTCTTCTGTACCTGCGGTATGGGATTTGACGCCTTCGTAAGCATGAAGTTTGCCGAAAGCGGCAAACGAGGACCCATCAGCTATGCTGAGAACATTCTGAGAGAAGGACTGAAGTATCAGCCTGAAACCTACACCCTCGAGGACGAGACGGGAACAAAGCAATACAAGGCCTTCCTCATCTCGTGTGCCAACGCATCGCAATATGGCAACAACGCCTATATCGCTCCACAGGCATCGATGAGCGACGGACTGATGGACGTGGTCATCATGGAGCCTTTCGATGTACTGGAAGCTCCGCAGGTAAGTTTCGATATGTTCAACAAGACGCTCGACAAGCACTCCAAGATTAAGTCGTTCAGATGCAAAAAGCTGCATATCACCCGCACCAAGCCTGGTGTCATCCATTATGACGGCGACCCGGTTATGACGGGTGCTGACATTGATGTGCACTTGGAGGAGAAAGGCATCAAGATTATCGTCAACCCATTTGCCGACAAGAGTGCCCGGAAACCCAACGCCATACAGTCGGCCTTTGCCGATTTCTTCAACGGTCTCAATGCCGTGAGAAGCGACATCAGAGAGCAAGGAAGAAAGGTGGAGGCGCTGAGCAAACTCGTGCAGAGCAAACTGAACTTATGATGCTTGACGAAGGAGTTAAAAAGTTAAGGAGTTAAGGTGTTAAGAAGTTAAGGTGTTAAGACAAATGCCTTTAAGGGATTGTTTAATTTCAAGTCCACTTAAGCATCTGTCTTAGCTCCTCAGCGACCGCAGAGAGCGACAACTCCTTAACTTCTTAACTTCCTTGAAATCCTTTGAAAACTCCTTTGAAATCTACTTGATATAAAATTCTTCCGTTAACCGGGAATACCATTCCGAACGACTGCCATCCGGCAACTGGAGCACTTCTGTAGACTCCTCAAAGTTGCCCATACGGCTACGGGAGAAGGTAAGAAGAAGCCGTTTGGGAGCCTTGCGCTCCACAGTCTTCACCATACATTTGCGAACAAGCGTAAAGCCCTTATAATAAGCTTCTTCCTCTACCCTGCCAAACACTTCTGTGGGTACAACAATCGACAGGAAACCATGTTCTGTAAGCAGACGTCTGGCTCCGGCAAAGAGGTCGGCAAAAGGCAGTGTGTCTGTATGCCGCGCAAGCGAGCGCTTGACATCAGGATTCTTCAGACTGTCGACAAAGAAAGGCGGATTGCTGACGATGGCATCGTAAGGCTGGGAAGACAGAAAATCCTGCAGCGGACAATGACTCACATGCACACTTCCGGCAAAAGGACTTGCCGCCACATTCTCGGCAGCCTGCCTGCAAGCCTCCTCGTCAATATCGATGGCATCGACTACTGACTGCGGAAAACGCTGAGCCATCATGAGTGCTACGAGACCTGTCCCCGTACCTATATCCAGCACCCTGCTGCCTCCCAAAGCCCACGCTCCCAAGAGTACGCCGTCTGTGCCTACCTTCATGCCGCACTTATCCTGCATGATTCCAAAATGTTTGAATTGAAAATCTGCCACCGTTTCTTGTTTTTATTCTGATTTACGAAACTTTCGCTTACCTCAGGAAAAACGCAAACAAGTCTGTTTTATTTTATCATTTTTACAAAAAAATGCCACGAATATATTAAAATATCTATACCAACCCCTCTGAATTCAATAAAAATGACTACCTTTGCACCCTAAAAAGAATTCTAAAAACGAATATGAACAGAAAACAAAATACACAATTTCAAATGATAGCCGATTTTGACGGCGATGCTTCTGTATTGGTGGCAGAAAGAGAATCAGGAGAATATCCTATTCTCTGCACACGCAATCTCGTCATCTTTCCTACCGTTCTGGCACCCATCATCGTGGGAAGACCCCAGAGCGTTCAGCTCGCCCAAAAGCTAATCGAAAATCCAGACAAGGTATTCTGTATCTTCTGCCAGAAAGATGAGGCTACAGAAAACCCCACATCTGGAAACCTCTATAAGACTGGTGTGTTTGCTAAACTCATAAAAACAGTTGAACTGCCAGGAGTAGAATCAGGTAACATAACCATCGTGGTACAGGCTCTTGGCAGATGCCGACTCGAACAGATCACATCAATAAGTCCTTACTACAAAGGACAGGTAACCAGTCTGCCAGAAAAGTGGCCCAACCTGGAAGACGTGCATTTCCAGACGCTGTTGGACACACTGCATCAGGAAACAACCAACTTCATACATGCCTGCGATGATATGCCCAATGAGGCTGAATATGCCCTCAACAACATATCCAACCCCATGATAGCAGCCAACTTCATCTGCAGCAACATGCCTTTCAGCATAGAGGACAAGATGGAGATGCTGGAGAAAGACAACCTCAGCGACCGTCTTTACATCGCTCTGAAAGCCGAGCACAAAGAGCTGCAGCTGCTGAGCATACAGTCGGACATCAAGCAGAAAACACGCTTCGACCTCGACGAACAGCAGAGAGAATACTTCCTGCAGCAGCAACTCAAGAACATACGCGAGGAACTGGGTGGCGACGAGAAGAATCCTGAGCGAAAAGAACTGGCTGAAAAGGCCAAGAACAAGAAATGGAACGAGGCTACAGCCAAGGCGTTCAATAAGGAATTAAACAAGCTCGAAACCATCAACCCACAGAGCCCCGACTACTCTATCCTCGTCAACTACCTGCAGACCATGGTAGACCTGCCTTGGAATGAATACACTCAGGACAACCTGAGCCTCAAGCATGCCAAGAAAGTTCTCGACAAAGCGCACTATGGCATGGAAAAGGTTAAGGAACGTATCTTGGAATACCTGGCTGTAAGATCGCTGCGAGGAGACCTGAAGAGCCCTATCCTCTGCCTCTATGGCCCTCCAGGAGTTGGCAAGACAAGTCTTGGAAAGAGCATCGCCGAGGCGATGGGCAGAAAATATGTGCGTATGTCATTGGGCGGTCTGCACGACGAGTCGGAGATACGAGGACACCGCCGTACCTATATAGGAGCCATGCCCGGACAAATCATCAAGAACATTCAGAAGGCTGGAAGCAGCAACCCTGTATTCATCCTCGACGAGATAGACAAGGTGACACAGAACACCATCAACGGAAACCCGGCATCGGCTCTGCTCGAAGTGCTCGACCCAGAACAGAACAATGCCTTCCACGACAATTATCTCGATACAGACTACGATTTGTCGAAGGTGCTCTTCATTGCTACTGCCAACGATATCAGCAGTATTCCACGTCCGTTGCTCGACCGTATGGAGCTCATCGAGGTGGGCGGATACATCATCGAGGAGAAGGTGGAGATAGCCAAGCGACACCTGGTGCCACGCGAACTGAAGAATACCGGTCTCGACAAGTATGAGCCCAAGATAAAGTTTACCAAAGCTGCCATCGAAGACCTGATAGACCACTATACACGCGAAAGTGGAGTGCGCCAACTCGAGAAAGCTATCAACAAGGCTTTGCGCAAGATGGCATACAAGCTGGCATATACCGACGAACTGGAGAAGCCTACCATCACTCCTGCTGAGGTGGAAGAGCTGTTGGGCAAGCCTATCTTCACACGCGACATCTATCAGGGAAACCAATATGCTGGCGTGGTAACAGGACTGGCATGGACATCGGTAGGAGGAGAAATCCTCTTCATAGAAACCTCGCTCAGCAAGAGCAAGGCTGCCAAACTCACACTGACAGGAAACCTGGGCGACGTGATGAAGGAATCGGCGGTCATTGCGCTGGAATATGTCAAGGCGCACGCCGACCTCTTGGGCATAGACTATCGTATCTTCGAAAACTGGAACATCCATATCCATGTGCCCGAGGGAGCTACTCCTAAAGACGGTCCTTCTGCTGGTATCACCATCGCTACAAGTATCGCATCGGCCCTGACACAGCGCAAGGTACGAAAGAACACAGCCATGACAGGAGAGATAACACTTCGTGGAAAAGTTCTCCCCGTAGGTGGCATCAAGGAGAAGATTCTGGCCGCCAAGCGAGCCGGCATTACCGATATCGTGATCTGTCAGGACAATAAGAAAGACATTGAGGAGATTCCTGAGATCTATCGCAAGGGAGTGGAATTCCACTATGTGGAGAATGTTGCCGATGTATGGCACTTCGCGCTCACCGACGAAAAGGTGGAAAATCCCATCGATTTCACGATTCCCGAGGATGCGAAGAAAGGAGAGAGAGAGAAATCAATATAAACAAGAAGAATGAAATTCGAACTACAAGTAACAGATAAAGCCAGTGATGCACGCACAGGCATCATCACCACCGACCACGGACAGATAAAGACTCCTATCTTTATGCCAGTGGGAACTGTCGGATCAGTGAAAGGTGTGCACTTCGAGGAACTGCGCCAACAGGTTAAGGCACAGATCATCTTAGGCAACACCTACCACCTATACCTACGACCAGGACTCGAGGTCATCAAGGCCGCAGGCGGACTGCATAGCTTCAACGGATGGGACCGACCCATCCTGACAGACAGTGGCGGATTCCAGGTGTTCTCGCTTACAGGCATCCGAAAGTTGCGTGAGGAGGGGTGCGAGTTCCGCTCTCACATCGACGGAAGCAAGCACATCTTCACACCCGAGAACGTGATGGACACTGAGCGAATTATTGGTGCCGACATCATGATGGCGTTCGACGAGTGTCCTCCTGGACAAAGCGACTTCCAGTATGCCAAGAAGAGTCTCGAGATGACACAGCGTTGGCTCGACCGCTGTGTCAAGCGCTTCAACGAGACCGAACCGCTGTACGGATATCAGCAAAGCCTCTTCCCCATCGTGCAGGGCTGCACCTTCCCCGAGCTGAGAAGAGAGGCGGCCAAATATGTGGCAGACAAGGGAGCCGACGGAAATGCTATCGGTGGACTTGCCGTAGGCGAACCCACTGAGGTAATGTACGAAATGATAGAGGTGGTGAACGAAATCCTGCCCAAGGACAAGCCGCGCTATCTCATGGGTGTGGGTACACCACAGAACATACTCGAGGCCATAGAACGAGGAGTGGACATGTTCGACTGTGTGATGCCAACCCGCAACGGACGCAACGCCATGCTCTTCACCTACAACGGAACGATGAACATGCGCAACAAGAAATGGGAAATGGACTTCAGTCCCGTAGACCCTGACGGATGCGACATCGACCGTATCACAACCAAGGCTTACCTGCATCACCTCTTCAAGGCACAGGAACTCCTGGCCATGCAGATAGCAAGCATACACAACCTGGCCTTCTATCTGCGACTCGTCACCGATGCGCGACAGCACATCGAGCAGGGAGACTTCGTGCAATGGAAAAATTCGATCATCGACCAGCTGGGACAAAGAATATAAAGACCACAGGCTGGGAGAACAAACGCAAAGACCACAGACTGACTGGTCGAACAAAAAAAAGACCTATTAAAAGGTCAAAAACATAAAATGAAGACATTTCATCAATTAAGAAAACATCGCAGGCTCTATAAAGCCAAAAGATGGTTCGGACAACACTTTGCTGGGCTCATACACGTCACACAATGGCTCGCAAAGAAGTTGGCCTTCCTGCGTATACTCAGGTTCCTGAACCCATTCAGGTATATCAAGCGCATGGACTGGTACATCATCAAGAAGTTTGTAGGCACATACTTCTTCTCTATCCTGCTGATTATCTCGGTGGCTATCGTGTTCGACGTAAACGACAACCTGCCTAAATTCACCGAGAATCATGCACCGCTGAGGGCTATCGTCTTTGACTATTACCTCAACTTCGTGCCTTACTTCGCCAACCTCTTCAGTGCGCTGTTTGTCTTCATTGCCGTCATCTTCTTTACATCTAAGATGGCTGGCAACTCTGAGATTATCGCCATCATGGCATCAGGCATCTCATTCAAGCGGCTGTTGCGCCCTTACATGATTACCTGCATCATGCTCTCGGCCATGTCGTATGCCCTCTCTGCCTATGTTATTCCCTATGGAACGGTGGTAAGACAGAATTTCGAAATCAAGTACAAGAAGAAGAGCAAGAACACATCGGCAGAAAACGTACAGCTGCAGGTGGACAGGGGCGTCATCGCGTATCTGCAGCACTACGACAACCAAAGCAAGAAAGGCTTCGGCTTCTGCCTTGACAAGTTCAAGGACAAGAAATTGGTTAGCCACCTCACCGCCATGGAGGTGCAGTACGACACCATCTCCGACTCCAAGTACCACTGGAAAATAAGAAACTGGAAGGTACGACAGCTCCAGGGACTGAAGGAGCACATCACCAGCGGAGCCGAGAAAGACACCATCATCATGATGGAACCCACCGACCTGGTATACTCCAAGGGACAGCAGGAAACATTTACCAGTCCTGCACTGAAGGATTATATCTCCAAACAGATCAACCGAGGTTCGGGCAATGTGGTGCAATACCAGGTGGAATATCACAAGCGAATTGCAGCCTCATTCGCCTCATTCATCCTTACCATAATAGGTGTGTCGCTCTCGTCGCGCAAGCGCAAAGGTGGAATGGGAACATCGCTCGGCATCGGACTGGCACTGAGTTTCAGCTACATCATGCTGCAAACCATCTCTGCCACATTCGCCATCCAGGACAACTTCCCGCCTATGCTGGCTGCCTGGATGCCCAACTTCCTCTTCGCATTCGTGGCATACTTCTGCTACCGCAACGCACCGAGGTAAGTATTAATGATTAATGACAAAAAAAG
>ERZ1034678.1082-NODE-1082-length-14053-cov-7.958708_pt1 | contig 14053 bp, 11 predicted proteins | sample MGYA00520640_ERZ1034678 | MGnify/ENA primary metagenome ERZ1034678 (study PRJEB33766, sample SAMN09781767) | gut metagenome | biome: gut microbiome | host: Homo sapiens | place: Madagascar | study: EMG produced TPA metagenomics assembly of the PRJNA485056 data...
CGCTTACGGGTATTGCTGACGCAATGATTGATTCCACTCCTATCGTGGTCATAGCCGGACAGGTGGGCACCGAAGCCCTTGGTACCGACGCCTTCCAGGAGGTCGACTTCGTCGGAATGACGCAGCCCATAACCAAGTGGAGCTATCAGATACGTCGTCCGGAGGACATCTCGTGGGCTGTAAGCCGCGCCTTCTATATTGCCCGCTCCGGTCGTCCGGGTCCCGTGGTGCTCGACTTCCCTAAGAGTGCGCAAGTGCAGAAGTGCGAGTGGCGCCCAGTGAAGGTGACGTCCGTACGCAGTTACGAGCCTTATCCGCACATTCAGGACGACCATGTGGCAGCCGCTGCCAGTCTGATAAACCGTGCAGAGCGCCCCTTGGCACTCGTCGGACACGGCGTTGAGCTTGGCGGAGCACAGGAAGAGCTACGCCAGTTCCTTGAGAAGGCAGACATCCCTGCGGCACGCACTATGCTCGGACTCTCAGCCCTGCCCACCGACCATCCCCTCAATATGGGTATGCTCGGCATGCACGGCAATCTGGCTCCGAACGTATTGACGCAGAAAGCTGACGTAATAATAGCCATTGGTATGCGTTTCAGCGACCGCGACACTGGCAGACTCGATACGTACGCCAAGCAGGCTAAAATCATACACCTCGACATAGACAACGTCGAGATAGACAAGGTGGTGAAGACCGACGTGTCCGTAGTGGGCGACTGCAAGGTTTCGCTGCCAGCCATCACGCGCCTCCTCAATAAGAACAGCCATCGTGAATGGATAGAGAGTTTCCGTCCTTACTGGGACGAGGAGCGCCGCCGCGTCATCGAGCCTGCCATCCATCCCACCGAAGGCCCGCTGCTCATGGGCGAGGTGGTCAACGTAGTGGCTGAGGCTTCGCACGGTGAGGCGGTTCTCGTCAACGACGTGGGTCAGAATCAGCTGTTCTCATGCCGCTATTTCCATTTTCGTCGCAAGCTGAGCGTTGTGACGAGTGGCGGACTCGGCACCATGGGCTTCGGACTGCCGGCTGCCGTTGGAGCCACCTTCGGCGCACCCGACCGCACCATCTGCCTCTTCACCGGCGACGGATCGTTCCAGATGAGCATACAGGAGCTTGGTACCATCATGGAGCAGCAAGCTCCCGTGAAGGTAATCCTCCTCAACAACAACTATCTCGGCAACGTAAGACAATGGCAGGACATGTTCTTCAACAAGCGCAAGTCGTTCACACGAATGCTCAATCCTGACTATCGCACCATAGCCGACGGCTACGCCATCAATTACGGCGTAGCCATAACGCGCGACGATCTGAAGCGTGAGGTGGAGCGAATGCTCACCACTCCCGGCCCGTTCATCCTTGAGTGTGCCGTGAAGGAGGAAGACAACGTGCTGCCGATGACACCTCCGGGAAAGAGCGTGGACGAGATGCTGCTCGAAGTGAATCTATAGGGAAATGTCAAACTTAACACATTAAAGAAAGTGGAAAAGAAACTATACACCCTGCTTGTCTATTCCGAGAACGTGCCGGGCATCCTCAGTCAGGTGTCGGCTGTCTTTACGCGTCAGCAGGTCAACATAGAAAGCATCAATGCCTCCGCGTTCAGCGTATCCGGCATCCACAAGTACACCATCACCGCATGGAGCTACGAGGAGGAGATAAAGAAAATCACAAAGCTCATCGAGCGCAAGATAGACGTGGTGAAGGCCGACTATTATCTTGACTCCGAACTCTTCATCCATGAGATAGCCATCTATAAGATTGCCACGTCGGCTCTTATGGCTAATCCTGAGGTGTCGCGTGTGATAAGACGTAGCGGAGCGCGTATGCTCGAGGTCAATCCCACGTACACCACTGTGCAGGTGGCAGGACTGACTGACGACGTGCAGGATCTTTACAACAAGCTCCATTCTTTCGGATGTCTGCTCCAGTACTCGCGCTCGGGTAGGGTGGCTGTGACGCGAAGCACGGAAGAGCCGCTCGCCGAATTTCTTCATAAGAACAAGGGCATCTAATTGAAAAAAACATAAGCAGAACCCCAAAACTCAAGTAACACTATGAATCTATTAAGCAAAGTTGGAAGTTATGATTTCCTCGTCGAGCCGTTCCATTGCGATTTCTCTAACCGCATATTCCTCGGTCACCTCGGCAATCATCTTCTCAATGCAGCCGACTTCCATAGCAACGAGCGTGGATATGGCATGGACTATCTCAACACCGTACACAAGACATGGGTGCTCTCACGCTTCGTGATGGAGATGGAGAAGATGCCGAAGGCTTACGACCGTATTACCGTCGACACATGGGTGGAAGGCGTAATGCGCTTCTTCACCAGCCGCAACTATGCCATCCGCGACACCCAGGGCGAATGTCTTGGCTACGGACGAAGCATCTGGGCGATGATCGATACGGACACGCGCCAGCCGGTGGATATTCTTGCAGAGCGTGACGGACTCATCACCAAGTATATCGAGACCGACAAGCCGTGCCCCATACAGCCTTTCCAGCGTGTGAAGCTCTCGAAGGAAGCACGCTGCCAGCGTATTGTCGATACCTACTACAGCGACGTGGACGTCAACGGACACATCAACAGCGTCAAGTATATTGAGCATATCCTTGACCTATGGGACCTCGACTTCTATCGTCACAACCGCCTGCAGCGCTTCGACATCGCCTACGTGGCAGAGTCGCATTGCGGCGACAAGCTCCATCTCTTTGTGGACGAAGCCGGAGAGGGCGAGTTCTGCGTGCAGGTGATGAAGCAGACCACAGAGGACGCCTCAGACCTAAAGGAAGTATGCAGATGTAAGGTTAAATTTGTGAAAGAATGACACTTTTGTTTGGTGTTATCTGATATTTTATTACCTTTGCATTTGGTTCAGTTTGCATAATGTAAACAAACCGCAGGGAATCTTCAATTAAACAATAAATAATAAACAGCGGCACGACCCCGGCTGCACAACAGTTAACTAATATGGCAGAAATGAATTTCGGTGGCGTAGTAGAGACAGTAGTCACCAGCAAAGAGTTCTCTTTGGAGAAAGCACGTGAGGTTCTTAAGAACGAGACAATAGCCATTCTCGGTTATGGCATCCAGGGTCCTGGTCAGGCCGGCAACCTTCGCGACAACGGCTTCAATGTCATCGTCGGACAGCGTCCGGGCAAGACATACGACAAGGCTGTGGCTGACGGATGGGTTCCGGGCGAGACTCTCTTCTCCATCGAGGAGGCAGCCCAGAAGGGCACCATCGTCTGCATGCTCCTCTCTGACGCAGGTCAGATAGCCGTATGGCCTAAAATCAAGCAGTATCTTACTGCCGGCAAGACACTCTATTACTCACACGGTTTCGCCATTAACTGGAACGACCGCACCGGCGTGGTTCCTCCTGCTGACGTGGATGTCATCATGGTGGCACCGAAGGGTTCGGGCACATCGCTCCGCACAATGTTCCTCGAGGGTCGCGGACTCAACTGCTCATACGCTGTTTATCAGGACGCTTCGGGCAAGGCAGAGGACAAGACCATTGCCTTCGGTATCGGCATCGGTGCCGGCTACCTCTTCAAGACAACATTCCAGCGCGAGGCTACATCCGACCTTACCGGTGAGCGTGGTTCGCTGATGGGTGCTATGGAGGGTCTCTTCGAGGCACAGTACGAGGTGCTCCGCGAGCACGGCCACTCTCCTTCTGAGGCTTTCAACGAGACTGTTGAGGAGATGACACAGAGCCTTATGCCGCTCTTCGCAGGGAAGGGTATGGACTGGATGTACGCCAACTGCTCCACCACAGCACAGCGCGGCGCTCTCGACTGGGCTCCACGTTTCCGTGAGGCCATCAAGCCCGTCATGGAATGGCTCTATCTCTCTGTAAAGACAGGTGTGGAAGCACAGATTTCCATCGACTCTAACTCACAGCCCGACTACCGCGAGAAGCTCAACGCCGAGCTTAAGGCCATGCACGACAAGGAAATGTGGCGTGCCGCCGAAACCGTACGCAAGCTCCGTCCTGAGTACGAGGAGAAGTAAGCTGCAATATCATTAAATAACAAAGGCTTTACATCAGGTATGTCGAGAACTTTTTCCCGGCATACCTGATGTAAAGCCTTTGTTCTATTTGGTAACTTACTGGAGTTACAATTCTATGCTCTTGCTGTCACTATAATTTCTGCTTACCATTACTTTATGTTCGTTACACAGATGCACGTCTTTATATTCTGGTGGAATGATGACATTGCCTCGTCTGTCCAATATTCCATATAAACGGCGTTGCATGCCAATTCCACAGACAGCATAATCACCCTTGAAGTTGGAAATGTAGGTATAGATGGGCTTCACGATGATGTCGTCCATCACCCTCAGACCCCATCGGCCATCTTTTTCAAACTTTGTGACATTTTCCAAGTATTCCTTCAGCTGCTCGGCAGTCATTTTCTTCCTTGCCGTATTCGCTTTCTTCACAGTCACCATCTCGTCATTGGCAGCGATGATGTTCTGCACCCTCTTCACGTAAGTAGGAATAACCCCCTTGCCTGCCCTCAGTCCAGCAAACATGCTCTCCCAATTGCGTGGCTTGTCCGGCAATCCGAACTTGCGGTAGTTACCCACGTTGTCTATAATCATGCAAACCTTGTCCTTATTCTCCTTGTTGATGCGCAGTCCGCGTCCCACCATCTGCAAGTACTTGGCAAGCGATAGAGTAGGGCGAGCCATCTGTATGAACTCCACGTCAGGACAGTCAAATCCCTCATCAAAGAGATTCACGTTCACCAAGCAGTCAATCTCGCTACGTCTGAAAGCCTCCACCATCTCCTTGCGTTTCTTGGCAGGAGTCTTGCTGTCAAGAGCCACGCTCCTCAGACCGAGCTCATTGTAGCAGGCTGCAATAGCCTGAGCATGATTGATGTCGATGGCATACACGATGCCCTTCTTGCCGTCAGCATACTTCTTCACGCTGTCATAAAGACGTAGGATGGTCTCAGGAATATTCAGTTTCTCGTCCATCTCCTTGATGGCATAGTCACCGTCACTTCCTCGTCCTTTCAGCAGGTTTACGGTCTGCTGGTCGGCAGAGAACTTTCCTATCACCACATAATCGTAAGACGAGAGATAACCACGCATTATGAAGTCATTGGTGCAAGGCGAAGTCAGCAAGTTGCTGAACAAGCGTGTAAAAGACTTCTTGTTCATACGACAAGGAGTAGCCGTCATGCCAAGCTTCATAGCCTGACAGTTTCTGTTAAACAAGTCCTGATAAGAATCGGCAATGGCATGGTGAGCTTCATCCACGATGATAAGTCCTGGTGAACAACCTTCCTTTTCCAACTCCTCAACATGACGTGTCAGCCATTGTATGGACAGCACCCTCACCCTGATCTTAGCCTTCAGCGTAGCCTCCTTCTCGCCATATTTAAGGCAAAAGCGATCGAGCGTCAACTGCATCTGTTCCACCAACTCACGTCGATGAGCCACAATCCACACCTCATCCTCGTCATAGCGGTCAAGAAACCATTCCACCACCGAAGCCATCACGTATGTCTTGCCCGTCCCCGTTGGCATCTGCACCATCACCGAGTTGCCCAATCCGACCTTCTTACCATTCACATTGCCAACCTGCAAGCTTTGCGCAGTCAGCATGTTTATGATATCCCTCAGCATATCCCGCTGATAGTCATATAGTCTGATTTTCTTCATGTCAGAATTCTTTGTAATCGCATCAAGGCATGACATTCTTTCTCCACCACCAATGCCAAACCCTAAACACTGGTTCACTCAAAGCCTCAGAAGGATAAAATCTCAACAGTCGAGCGTCACGATACAATCTCTGTAGGTTATGTCCCAAAGCACCTTTGCCAAAACAAGGCAGTCTATCATACTGTCCGAAGTTGCCCCCATTCAGGATATCGTCAAGAAGCATTCTTCCTCTTTTCATGTCCATAGGTGCAATCATCCTGTCCTCAGACAGTCCCATCACTTTATGCAGAACATACATCATGGCTCCAGCAAACTTCCACAGACCGAGATGCTTTAGCGAGTTTTGAATTTCCAATTCACAATTCTTCAACTCCTCATCGCATAAGCGACAATTCCAAACTCCTAATTCCAAATTCAAAATTACGTAGTAATAATCCACAATCTGTCTCAGTCCTACACCCTCATAGAAATAATGATGATAGAGATGATAAAGTTGATAAACGATATTGAATGATAGGGTAGGGACAGCGACAGCTCCTACACCATTAGGCAGTTCCTCAATATTGCTGCATTGCAAACCAACATTTCGCTTCAACCACTTTTGCAGTCTCCGGTTATAAACGAAGTTAGCCATGAAGCCAGGCGTAGAATGCAGTTCCACGCTAATGCCGTTCACGTTAATACCTATGTGGTTAAAACATTCGTCATCCACATTTCCGTTTGCCTTCTTTACAAGCAAATAAGCAAGCCTGCGAATCTCTTCACGCCCGGCATCCACCCAGATGTCAACATCGCCTGGTGTGCGTGCCGATGGATTTGGGTACATCGCGGCATTCCCTTGCCCCTTCAATATGCAGCAAGAATATCCGGCAGCCTTCACCTTATTATATATATCCACCGTAGCCTCGTTCATCCTCTCATTACGTTGCTTAATCCTTTGGCTCATGCCAAGCCATCGCATCAGCAATACAAGGTGAGGAGCCACATCCTTAGGCAGCTTCTGAATACCATCGAAGACAACTCCGACAAGCGTCTGTTTCTTTGCAAACTCATAAAAGGCGGCCCAATCGAAGCCTTTCAATGCAGACCCATCAAGAAACTCTTTCCCTTCGTAAACGCCCAAAGAGAACTGTACGAAACGAAAATAAACGGAAGTCATGCAACCTTACAATTCTGTATTATTCCTTTGTCATGTTCCAGAGGAAGAGAGCGTTGCCGATGATATATCGGCGCCACATACGCTTCGGTTCCTTCAGCAGACGATAGAGCCATTCCAGACCATGACGCTGCCACCACATCGGAGCACGCTCCACAGTACCGGCAAAGAAGTCGAATACAGCACCGATTGTTCCAACGTGGCAATGAATGTTCAGCTCCTTCCAATGCGTGTAGGTCCACTTCTCCTGCTTCGGTGCCGTCATGCCAATCCACAGAAGGTCAGGATCTGCAGCATTGATAGCATCAATGACAGCCTTATTGTTCTCATCCGAGAACTCCGGCTTATAAGGAGGCGAGTAAGTCACCACCTTCAGATGAGGATAAACATCAGCCGCCCGCTTCACTATCAGGTCAAGCACCTTTTGCGAGCTGCCCATAAACATAACCGTGAGCTGGCGCGAACTGGAAACTCCTAATTCCTCATTCCTAACTCCTAACTGTTCGAGTTTGTTCATTTCAAACTCGAACAAATCCCATCCTGCAATACGTTCCTTCGGTTGGCTCTTCGCCTTAATCCTTCGGCACGCCTTTACGATGCTCACTCCGTCAGGAATAAGAGCATCGCCATTGGTCAGCGCCTCCGCAAAGAGCTTGTCATTCTTTGCCGTATTAAAAGAATGAGCATTAATCGTATTAATGAGCAGTTTACCCTCAGGCAGCGAGGCAAGCTCCGCCTTACTACCAAGAATATTTAAATCTTTTAATCGAAACATATCAGTATAAAAAAATTAATCAATTTGTGAAAAGATTATTTAAAAAGGTGGTAAGAAGCAAGTCCTTACCACCATAACCATTATCATCCATCGTTCGACCGAGCTACTAAAAGGACTGGTTTAAGCATCAAAGTATTGATACTAAAATTGCATCCATACCGTAGATTATATCTAATCGCAAAATGCGAATGGATGCCTCGGAGAACCACTCTCCTATAAATCAAAATCTTTTCGTCTATCTGAAGAGATTGAAAACCTTTTGCAAAAAGAATCAATCCTCCTTTTGTCGTTCTGGTATGGAAGCTAAACTCCCACACCACATCATCACCTACTTTTTCGTTTGTTTTTTCAAAATACGGCATATCTACCTTGGCTAAAGAATGTCCAATTACTGTAATCTTCTTAAGATTAGATAAGGAATCAAAAAAATATTCATTGGCAGCTATTATGCTTTTGGTAGGTTTCATATTAATAGCATAATAATCTTCAAATCTTCCCAACGCTTCTTGCACAGCATGATATCTGATTGGCGATCTCCAATTACCCTTAGTTTCATCTTCCAGAAAATAAGCAAGATACGCAAGTTTGTCATTCGCAAAATAACGGCCCTTCCTGTCTTTAAGATTAGGACGATACCTTCTACGATGTTCATTTCTCTTTATCCATGACTCTAAATTCGCCTTGTCGTCCGCACTATGTCCTATTATCAAACTTCCAAATCTTTCATGCCTACTTCCATGAATATAATTGATTTGGTCATTAGGTATACCATACACAGACTCCAAAAAGTCAGTATAGTTGAATGTCAAGAAACGAGCATGTCTATCTATATCAAGCAGATGCTTTTTAAAACCTTTCTTATACTGCAAAGTATTTATCCATCTATGCAGTTGGTACCTCATCTCAAAAGTACACGTATTCAGCATATCCGAAATATTGTCTAACCCTAAATAATAGTCACAATACCTAAAATTATCAGAATCTTCATCGCAGTCAGGCAAGACAATATCAAGAATATCAAACACCTTCTCCCTATTCAGGTCAGCCAGATGTTCTTCAAAACTATACCACAATTCATTCTCTGCCCATGTCGTCTTCGGGTAAATACCATCAAACGTGCAATTCCATGAAATCTCGAAACATTTCATAAAATCCTTGAAACTATCGAAGCTGTTTTTCAACGATTTCGGTCCGAAATATAAATCGAAAGTAGCCAAAACATAAGGCATGTGTCTCAACAAATAATTTCTGAAATCAGAGTAAGAACATTTAGCCCCATGATAGCGATCAAAGCCATTACCGATGATATATAGGTGTTCAGATTTCATCATCCTAAAGAAGAGCTTTTACTTTTTCATCTATACCACTAGCAAATTAGCATAAAGCAAAGGTATAGTATCCGGTTATATTCTTTATTTTAGCATTCTATAGATATTCTCAAGTCTGCCTGTCACTTCTTCTACAGAAAAAATGCCTTTTGCTAATTCTGATGACTCCTTCGCAATGTCTATTCTCAATGTTTCTGATGATATCATCTTATCCATTTGCTCAGCAAGTTTGTTTGTATCACCAGGATTAAACAACAAGCAGTTCTTTCCATCCTTTGCAATATCAGGAATTCCACCTACTGGTGTAGTAATGACCGGCAAGCCGTACGCCCATGCGTCAAGTACTCCCATAGGGAAGCCTTCAGCATAACTGGGAAGACAGAATATAGAAGCCTCCTTAAAGGCTTTATCCTTGTCATCCCCCCTTACCCATCCAAGGAAAACGGTCTGCTTATCAATGCCGAGACGTGAAGCCAAAGCTTTACCTTCTTCTATTTCACCATTGCCAGCAAACACAATACTCCAATCATGATGCTTGTCTGCAACCTTAGCAAAAGCATTGATCATATCTGCATATCCCTTACGAGCATTAACTGTACCAGCATACAGAATTTCTTTTTTCTTCGGATACACTTTATTAGAGACCTCTGTAGTACAAGGATTATAAAGCACCTTTACCTTGTCCTCATTAAAACCAAAGGTGTCGCACAATTCATCCTGCCAATACTTTGACAGCACCAAAACACAATCTGCCTTTCCAAATAGATATCTATATACCCACTGATACTTGCTATTTATAGTAGTATCCACAGAGAAAGAATGGAAATGCACAATCACTTTCTTTCCCAACAACTTCGACACTGCCATAAACAACACCTTACGCAAAGCTGAAGGGGGCTCGCTGGTATGAATATGCACGATATCATAAAAAGGTACGTTAAGCAAGAACTGCGAGAAACCTTTCAGCAAATAAGAAAGTTTAGTAAAAGCTCCTCCGTCCCGATGTGTCTCTATCCACTTACAGCGAAACTTATTCCACAAAGGGCTATTCTCATAAGCTTTCACAACTGACGTGATGCCACCTCGAGTCTTTCTCGAAGTGGCTATTACTAAAACCTTAGGATTATATTTCATTTAAAATCTTTTCTATTTCCCCAACTTTACCTTCATAAGCCAATCTTAAGCATTCATTGTATCGTTGAGGGTTATGTCTCTTTTGAATTCTTAACAAGCAATTTGCAGCTTTCTCTCTTACTTCTAATCTATTATCCAAAACATGGCAAATTGCGCTTTCCAAACCTTTCTGAAGTTGACTCTCAAATCTTATAAAATCTTCGGGGGTATTCATTATGGGGTTATTGAGTTTATTAACAGGAACATCAATAAGCCATCCAACACTAGCATCATTCAATTCTGTCAAAGCTCTTAGAGAGGTACTGATAACGGGAGTTCCACAAGCTTGGCATTCCAATACGGAATAAGCAAAAGTATCCATCCATGTTGGAAGTAAAGCAACATGAGCTTTCTTTATTTTATCCAACACTTGATTATTTGGTAAAGACGGATAATATTCTATCCATTCCTTATTTGCTTCTATCAACGCTTGTGCATCCTCTAAATCATGGTCAGTACGTTCATATTTCGCTTCATCTTTGTCTAACGCACTAATAAGAATCAGCTTAAACTGATACTTTTTATGAAGTTTTGCCAATACTTCAACCGTATCGCGTCCACCTTTTCTAAAGTAGTTTCTACCTACGTAAACGAATGTAAATGTCTCAGCTTCACCATACGACAAACCTTTTTCATCGAGACTCTTTATTTTTAATTCTTGAGGAGGAAGAAGAGCTATTAGTTTCTCGCTAATACGCTTTTCATATTGTGGAAATTGAGTGATAAGGCATTTCTGAATATTATAAGAGCAATGACTTAAAGGCAATAATGCCAAGCAATTATTACTTGCCAAACGTTTCATTGCCTCTAACACATAAGAATTATCCTTGATTAAAGAGAAGTCTGGATTATCAGATTCGACTATTCTTGTTACTTCAAGAGGCCAAGGAACACAAAATTCTACGCTAATAACCCAATGGGGGGGGGTATTAGAATGATTAATAGTATTAAAGAAATGGAATACATCACAACCAGTTGGGGCAATCGCTTTGTAATCATAAAACAATTTTGCAGCAGCTTCTTCTAGTGTCATGTTCAACTTTCCTATTGCACGTAGGAACCAAAGATGTGCATTTTTCCACAAATACCAATTATAGAAACGAATGTCTTTATATTGACATTCGCCAATTTTGTTCAAGAACAATCGCTTTGCAGCGTAATTTTTAGACAAAATACCAATCTTTTTCATTGTCATTATTTCCTTATTTTTATTATTTTAGCTGGCACACCACCAACAATAGCATTGTCAGGAATATCCTTTGTTACTACAGCATTGGCGCCAACTGTCACATTATTTCCTATTTTTACGGTGCCTAATATTTTAACACCTAACCCAAAGTAACAATCATCTCCTACTATTACAGTTTTATCGTCAGGAACTTCAGTTTTATTACCAAATACTACTCCAGGAAGCATCGTACAATTTCTGCCGATTTTGACATTTGGTCCAACATGAACAAAGTCACCAGCATGATAGATTCTAAAACCTGGACCTATAGTATTTGGATAAATAGTCATTCTAAGTTTGAACCCTAGACGTTTGTACCAGAAAAAATGCCATAAGAATTTCAGTTTGTTCTTATCTTGATAATACTCCACATAACGAAGATGGCGTATATAATGATATATGTACCATACTTCATTATGGAGAATACGATCTTTTAAAGTAGGACGATGATTGTCGAAACGTTTTATATCTTCAGCAAGTTCATAAGACAAAAGATCTGCCCCCCCCAAGTTTCTTACGAGTGAAATTCATCAGACACATCCAAACAAATAATAAACTTGCAGAAGGCAACAGTAAGAACTTATAAATGCTCTTAGATATAAATGGCAAGTTGACAGGAGAGTAACTTTGATTTATCTCCTTCCAAACTTTATCAGTCTGTATATCCTTCATCATTGCCACCTTATTTTTCCAAGCCGAATTTATTATATCATACAGATGAGAGCGAGTATAGCCTATGAACAACCGATTTACTCTACTAACATATTCTGCATCTGAGGACTTGGTCAATAAACAAGCTCTCAGCTGCTTATATCTTGCATATTTTTCAGGCTTCAATGTAGCAGTTAGAGAAGTTCCATTCAAGCAATATGAATAAAACGTCTCTTTTATATAAGCAACAGTATTTGCTTTGGACAGATAATCTATTTGGAAAGGAATGTCTTCTGAAGCCACTTCTCTTTCTGAAATAAAGCGAAGATGATTATCTTCTATAATAGAACGCTTATATATAGAATGCCATACAGACATTTGATATAATCTTTCGGCTTTTACACCAGCCCCAGAGGCTATCATATCCAACATAAACAGCTGCACATCCTTACCTCTCCATAATTTGTCTGCATCTACCTCATCGCTATACACCCACTTGTTTTGTTTCACCTCTGTACGGAAACCACAAAACACAGCATCACATTTATCTGTTTCAGCTCTATCGTATAACGTCTTATACATATTTAAGCCAACATAATCATCAGAGTCAACGAATGCTATATATTCACCCTTAGCAACATCAAGACCGGAGTTACGTGCGAAACCAAGTCCAGCATTTTTCTTATGCACGACTTTTACTCTATTATCTTTCTTCGCATATTCATCACACATCCGAGGACAATTATCAGGCGAACCATCATCCACCATAATAATCTCAATATCCTCCAATGTCTGATTAAGCAAAGAGTCCATACAACGGTCGAGATACTTTTCGACATTGAAAATAGGAAGTATTATTGATACTTTTATACTATTCATCCCTTTAAAAATTATTATTCAACATTCTTCCATTCTACCTTATGTACACCCCCACGAATTGCATCAATAATCTTAAATGGAAACCAAAAGCCATGGATAGCACCCCAAAATAAACATTTCTTCAATAAAGACAAACGACATTCTCTAAAAATGAATTTTACAGAATGGGGATATAAATTTTTCAGCCATTGAATATTTCGTGTTTCCTTATTCATCAAAATCGCTCCTTTAAAAGTATTAACAAAATTACTAAAAGGTGCCTCATATATACTTAACAAATTATTCTTCTTAAAAAAAGATTCCAATAATTTTAAGTTACTATACGTTTCAAATGTTTTCTTGAAAGAAACTACTTGTTGGGTTAGAGATTGCACATTAGCTAAATTATAATGATAAAAAGGTTCGTTTATAGAACTAACAACCTTAGCTCTTGAATAAACTTGTACCATAGTTGCTAAATCTTCATGCATATTACATATAGGAAATTCAACACCAGAATACAAATTGCGATGAACTAATTTATTCCAAACCCCTGAATGTAATTGTGCGCGGAGCATTAATTTAACGCATTCTTTCGGGTCATCTATTTTAGGAATTCTTTTTATTACTTGTTCATTTAAATACTCTTCATAATAATCAGCCATCACTATATCCGCTTTATTTTCGAAAGCACAAGAATACATTTTGGATATGCAGTCTTTATCAACCCAATCATCAGAATCGAAATGAATTACATATTCACCATGCGAAGCTAAAAAACCGGTTTTACGAGCTTGAGGCAGACCCTCATTCTTATCCTTATTGATTATTAATACGTTTTTATCAGGATATTTACAAAGAACCTCCTGCAATATCTTCATAGAATCGTCTTTGGTACAATCATTAACAAAAACATATTCTATATCTTTGTATGTCTGTTCCATCAAAGACAATGCACATCTCTTGATATATTTCTCCACCCCATAAATAGGAACAATAACACTTATCATAAAGCTTTAGTTATTTGGTTAATAAAATCCTTTCGTCTATTTTCAAACTGATTCTTGTCTGGAGCAGCATTAAAAGCTAAAGCTATATTCTTCTTGAATTGATTTTCATCATAACAATCCATATAGAAAATACTCAAGTTTCGGATTTAGATTTCAAGCCGTTTGAGCATACTCTCTAAGTGCAG
>ERZ1034678.1083-NODE-1083-length-14052-cov-48.579553_pt1 | contig 14052 bp, 18 predicted proteins | sample MGYA00520640_ERZ1034678 | MGnify/ENA primary metagenome ERZ1034678 (study PRJEB33766, sample SAMN09781767) | gut metagenome | biome: gut microbiome | host: Homo sapiens | place: Madagascar | study: EMG produced TPA metagenomics assembly of the PRJNA485056 data...
CAAATCGAATACACTATAAAAAGTCCGTAAACTTTTGAGTATTAATAACTTATTTAATAATCGTCTCGTTTTAACGGGACACTAGTGATTGAGCTTGATTTAATTACCCTTTTCTAACTAATAAATGAAGAATAAACTAATAGCAACTAACAATGATTAATAGGATTGTGAACATTAACACTACACCATCCAAAACATTATTAGTTTATTATTATCTGATGTTTGAGACATTATTTTCGTTTTATTGTTTTCTTCTCCAAATCAAACCAAGATGCCACTTCGGAAAAAGGGCATTGCACTTCTGAACTCCAGGGTTTGTTCTTACATCTGTCTTCATTGTAAAGTTCTCCTTGACACATATAAGTCAAAGGGCATTTACATTCCACACCTCTTGGAGTTTTGAAATAGCTATATACTGTTTGAAGCCCAAGTAATTCTATCATGTCAGAAGAAGCATGTTCTTTTCCGATACCATCCGGAAAGCTGTATTGATGATTGGACGTGTATAGATAAGGCATACCTATTTGCTCTATCATTTTCTTGAAATGTTCCGCACTAAAGTTTTTTTCATCATATAGTGCAGTCACAACAGGTATCCATTGCGTTGATAATTTTAGAGGTTCGAATATATGCTCTAAGTAATCTAACTTTGAATGAAGCATTACACCTAAACGTTTCTTGAAGCCAGTTATCATTTCATCGACAAAATCAACAAGGTTGGATGTCTTCCCTTCTTTTGTCTTTACAGTATAGTTTCCTACAAACCGTTGAAAAATCTCACAACCATCCAACTCGTCATTTCCATGCTGTTTGATTAAGTCTATCAATTGCGCACCAGGAACAATCGTGAACAAACTGGCATAACATAAACAAATCAATTTTCTAGTGTCTGCAACCAATTTAGGATAGTGTTGCTGGCAATACTTCACGATGATATTATATGGCACATCGGGATGATCAGCTTTAGGGTCTATCAGGCTTTGATAAAGTGCGGACATGGTCTCCATCACTATTAAGCCACCTATTATAATCTGTTCTTCAGAGCCGTTATCAAAAGTCACTGTCATCACAGGAATTTCATAATGGTTCCCTTCGCATTCTTCATCCTTGATTTCCAACTTAACAGGTATGCTCCAATCTATTCTTCTACTTCTGTCACTTAGCTTACAGGTTCCGAATGTAAGACGTAGCTTATTTGATTTTGCATTTGTCTGTGCATTCAACGTCACATCTATTGGTATTGTTATTTCTTGTTGAACAGCCAACGCATGCAACGTTTGATACATCTCGCTATAAATGTACATACTGAGGTACATTCCCCATACTGTAGATACATTTTGGATGAAATGTATGTATTCATGCAAAAGTGTACCTTGGTCTTTCTGGGTCATCTGTGATATATCGGGATTGTATGAACCATTAAGATAGATTTTGTAGAATGAGGTAGCATAAGAGCCTCTCAATTCCAAAAGATCATCGATTCTTAAATTATTTTCTAATTCTGTCATTAGTTATATGAGTCCACTTGAAAAAGTGGGTTCTATTTAAATTAAACAACAGCCTTGGGCAGTTATATTCTGCCCTTGACGTTAACTAACTCTGGCGAATAGTTCGTGTTCATTAGTTGGTCAAACAACTTTAGCACGCAACTACAGCCTCAAAAATGCTTAAAAATAGGCTATTCGCTCTTTGAACTACTTATTTTGCAATTTGGAGACTTTATTTGTTATCAAACCAGAAAAGACGGCGCATGTTCATCCAACTACCTTTTTCTCCTGTTCGGTATAGAAAGAAGGAGCCATCTCATCCATGATGCTGGCAAGGTTTGGCTGGAAAGTTCGAATTACCTTGCTGATGATATCAATGTTCCATACGAAGATTCCGGCATCCCAATAGTAATTGCCAGCGGCAAGGTATTGCTCGGCTGTCTCCAGGTTTGGCTTTTCCTTGAAAGCCTCAACCTTGTAGATTTCATCTACGATAACTTGTCTATCCTTCCAAACTGCTTAACATTTTCAACAAACTTTCAGCTTCGGATTTCACCAGCATTGAGATTTCAGGAAGAGTATTATTGTAATAAAAAACTTTACCTCTTGGCAAGTCCAAAATACCTATCTTAACCTCATCTGTATCCACGCTATATGCCTCACGCATCAGTTCAAGCAAAACATCAGCTTCATTTTTACTTATCTTTTTATCACCACTGCTAAAGAACAACTTTATTGCATAAGCTTGTTCTCTATAGGTAAAACAAAGCTCAGGAGCTACATTGACTCGTAAATCTTTATACTTCCAAAACTTTTTGCTAAGAATCAATTTCTCTAATTTTCTTTTTTTCCAAAATTTCTTTAAGCCACCTATTTTTTGAGAATAATTGGCTCTTTTATCTTCGGAAACTCGGTCTAAGACAACATCCAGTTCTTCTGCCTTTCCAGAATGATTCAAAACATACTTAATGTGATTACGTAACATTGCCCAATAATCTGTTCCTATAGTATAGTCCGAATGCAAATCTCTATAAATTGATTTAACTGCATTATAGCGATGCATACCAGTTTTTGTGATAAAATTACAAAACTGACTTAATGTTATTACTACATTTGCCATAACTACTTATTACTTTAATAATTATACTCTCTCTTTATTAAATTCTACAAACATTACTGATTTTCCAATATTATCATCAAGATAAAGATGAACAACTGTAGTCCTGAATTGGGGCAACCTTCGCTTCAAACTCTCGCCCGCTGAAGATCTCGAAGAAGTAGCCACAAGAGGCGCGGAAGAGGCGTGGCTCTATAATGAAGACGCCTTCTATTTCTGTTTTTACTATATTCATCGTATTATTTTTTGTTCTTATAATAAGATTTTTCGAAAACCTACCCGTCCTTCCTTACCGTTAAGGAAGGCCCCACCTTTCTCTCCAAGCCTCTCTTTCCTCAGGAACGAGAGGATGTAGCTGGCGGCGCTATAGCTCTGCCAGAGTTTTTGTATCGGCAGCGAAGCCTGTGCCCTAAAGGGCTGCCAATGAGTGCCTACGCAACAGAGTTGCGATTGTTTGTCGGCTAGCGCATCATCAAGATTCTATCAATCTGCCGCTCTCACGCAAACGTTTCTTGAAGCCTTGCATCACTGTATCTGCCCATTCATGAAGGTTTTCTTTCATCTCCTGCTTCTGCTTTTCATCAAAACTAGAATAGGCAATCTGTTGCTCCATACAGGTTTGAGCCGTTTCCTTAGCTAAGTCCAGTGTATGTTCTGCCACTTTACCATTGGTAAGCTTCTCGCCTAATTGGGCGTAGAAGTAGCCTTCACAAAAGGCTATACAATATTCTTTTGCTGTCATAAAGCTTATATCATTATATTAAATCAATCAATGCACTTAGAAAATAAGTGTATATAAGAAAACATACGATAAAACAAGTAATCGATTTCGTCAGAATTCTCAATGGCAATTGTGCCGTTTTCATAATGCCGAATCTGATAATCATTACCTATTTTTGTCAATGCAAGGCATTCATCGTTCAGCAACTGTCTGAAATTAGTATCATTGCCAGACAATTTGTCTAGCACTCTATCAACAGACTTTCTTTTATCAACTTTTCCGTCTTCAAGAAAATAAGTCTTAGAACGTTCAAATGCATCCCAAAGTTTATCCAACGCCAATTTTCTATCCTCTAATTTTGGCAATCGTATTTTGCCAGTAGCATCAGAGACAAGCCTATTTAATTCAGAATCTTTTGTATTCACCACTCGATGAATGATAAGATTAAGAGGCAACGGGACAACTCGCTCTATCTTCCCCGCGTCAGTCAACGTATAATTTAAGCCATTGCGTTCGAACAACTCATTGATTTTCTCTTGGAATGCTTTTCTATTAGCTCCCCTATCATCTATACAGTAATGATAATGTTTGAAAAAAGTATGGTAATTTCCATTTTTCCTTACATCCTTTATATTATGATGAATATACTCTACCAAGTCTAATACTGCATAGGTGTTGATGACTTGTGCTTCAATATCGATACCAAATGGTGAAACGATTGGTTCTGTCAAGCGATTAAGCCCCATACCTAAATTCGGAATAATAGACTTGATACCATCACTCAATGCAGCTTCATCACATCCGCAAATTTCTCCTGAGTCATAACATTTTTCTGGAAAAGAAGCAGCCAAAGATGCATTGGCAATAAATTCGTTTATTATCAAGACTATGCCGTTCCATATAGCCACATTGATTTCTGTCAATGTACGAGGTGGCATTCCTTGTTCTTTATCTGAGAAATATTTCATTTGTTTCATCTCCTCATTAACTTTATGGCAAATTCGAAGAAATCTGCAACGTTCTTGATTCCATACTAAAATGCATTATTGGTATATATAAACGACTGGGGAACTATAAAGTTAGCAATAACTGTTGTTGGATCAACAGCCTCCTTGTACAGCTTACATTCCTTTATCTTGAGGGCCACGCCTTTATCTTTTCCTGCATAATACTGTTGGAAGAAAGACTTGGTTACACCAGAGTATTCTTTCGTTTGCTTCCATATGTTTGCAGGGGTATCATTAATGATTTTCTCAATCTTGAACTCACCAACTATCCTGCTGATGGGACGACTGGCGTAGATATATACGGTATCCACCTTTTGCTTGAAGAGAACCTTACGGTACTCATATTGCTTTTCCCCAGAAAAGATTTTCTCTACAAACTCAGGCTTAATCGATAATATAACGTTCATCTATTTCTCCTAATTCCAATAGTTTATCAAATTGTGCATCGGTAAGTTTAAAGAATCCCCAATATTTGGGCTTCAAACCAACCTGCTCTTTCATTACCATATTGATTACCTTCTTGGTGAAGGCTATGTTATACACCATCTTAATGACGATGAAATATTTTTTGTTCTTGTACCATCTTCGCAATTCATGTTCTTTGAATACAGAATAGCGATTGGTATATTTTATGAATTCTTCCTCATTTTCAAAGTCTCTGTATGTTTTTACCTCACATACCGTACATACCGATGTACAAACACTACGATAGTACGCTTTTCCCTCTTCATCAGAGGTCCGATAAATAATTATTTTATCTCCTGCCTTTAAATTACGTGTATCCTGCATCCAACAGAGATAAATCTTATAGATGCTATTGGTTTCAGATACATCTTGGATGAGATCATATTTTTTTTCATTCTTCAAGATGGAGTCTGGGAAGAGGTGCGTATGAAACTCTGGGACTATAGAAAGTACATATTTATTTGAACTAGCTTTCTTTACGAAAGGATAGTCGAGTTTGAAGTCATCAACATGGGTTGTCATATCCTTTATCAATACATATTCCGCATTACCGCCCTCATGTGGCTTGTCTGCAATATGAGAGAAGCCAAATTTCTCAAACATACGAATCAAACCTTGCAACTCCTCTGTCGGGAACATGGTGACATAGATTTCATCTACATCTTCAGCTATCGCCATATCCATGATTTTCTTCATGAAACGCTCACCACGAGTGGTATGTCGGTCTTCATTGTCCACCTTGAAGGTACCCACCTTCAGGCGTTTCTTGGCAGGAAGCGCTGGGGTAAGGTCGGAAAGTTCCTCTTCCTCTATCTTCAAATAAAGAAAGTCTTTCAACTCGTTATCTACATAATAGCAATAAGCTGTGGCTCCTGCTGCAGCCTTCTTGTTATACCATTCATTAAACTCCGGATAGCTGGCTCTCAATGAATCGAAAAAGGAATCATTGAGATCGATATCTGAAAATCGTTGTACTTGTAAGTCCATAGGTCTTCTTTCTTGATTGTTTCTTATCTTGTTTTTTAACTCGTCAGCAGGTTTCTCCACCACTTTCTGTTCTGCCTGGCTGGCATTGGGCGCAATGAGATTGTTACCTCCGTGAATATTGAAGATGACATGAGGATCCTGGCACTCCTTGATTTGATCGATGAGGCCATGATACTCCTTGGACATCATCTTGCGTAGCAGACATTGCACTCGGGAGACGTCGGCAAAGTGATTCTCATTCATGAACTCCTGTGCCTTCTGTATCATGTACAAATTTTTATCCTCCATACTAAATTAACCATCTAGAATCAATAAAAGCCAATTTTCAGCAGCAATTGACCATAATCCGCAAGTTTTGCGAGTTGAAAATCCTATAGTTGTACGACTGTAAAGCTACAGTTGTACGACTATACATGCTATAGTTGTACAACTCTGGAGTTATAGTCGTACAACTATAGGGGTCATAGTCGTACGACTATAGATTTTCAAGAGACAAAGTATATTTTTCACTTTTTATACACTGCTGATTATCAACAACTTACCAAACCTCAGCATAATTTCAATTCTACAAAACGAATTTGGATTCATTGAAAATTCTGAAATTATGGAGTGCGTAAAAGTGCCTTTTGTCAGTATTTTTCCTCACGCTACTTCATTGGTGATCATTTCCACTTATACCAAGCTTCATTGATATACTTGCGGATATTACTGATGCCTGTAGTAACCTGTGGTGCCAAGGGCTGTAAGACTTCGATGAACTCCTGCTTCACCATAATATCTTGGTCAACCTTTACATCTGTATCATTCACCATATCCATCACCACCTGTGCCAATTCCTTGGCATTGGTACATGCGGAGAGTTTGCCAACATACTCAGACAACGCTTCCACATTATTAATATATAGGGAGAGACGGGTTGTTTCAGGTGAGAGAACAGGCTCTTGACTTTTGGTCTTCGCCTTCATCATCTCCTCTATGTACTTGTCGCCATAAAAGTTTTGCTCAGCCTTTGTAGCATTAGGCAGAATCTGGTTGTTACCACCAGAGATGTTAAAGACGATATTTGCCTTGTTATTATCTTCCATTGCTATGATTTTTATTAAAAGTGGACGTATAGTGAATGAGTAGTAAACAGATAGTGAACGTCAGTGAAGGCATTTGTTTTCGCCTCGCCAATGTTGTATCTTTGCACTGCCAATCAGAACAAACGGGATTGCAAATCTCTTTGGACTGACGATGACAAAACTTTAGTATTAATCTTTTAAATGTTTTAATTATGAGTAAAAGCTACAAAGTTGCAAAGAAGACCATTAACATGGGTGAGAAGAAGGGTCAGACACTCTTTTCTGTTAGACCTTACAGTTACGGAACCTTGACCACCGAGGAGGTTGCTAACCAAATCGCAGTGGAGTCTACAGCTACTCCTGCAGACGTAAAGGCGGTACTCGACCGCTATGCTTACTACGTGAAGGAGAACCTGAAGAAGGGTTACGACATCGAATTGCTCGGATTCGGTAAGCTCTACATCCGCTTCATTACCGGCAAAGCTGTAGAAGATGTGAATAAGGCAAACGCCAAACTCGTGAAGAGTCTTGTTCCTGCTTTCCGTCCTTCTTTCACCAAGTTGCAAAATGGCAGCCGTATCTACAACCTGCTTCCTGGTTCCATCGAACTTGTGAAGTACGGTGAAGAGAAGAAGGACGGAGCTACTGACGGTAGTACTACTGATCCTGACACCAAGCCATCTGACAAGGGTGATAACACTCAAGGTGGTGGCAGCGAGAACGGCGGTGAGAACGCAGGCACCGACGGCGGCGGAACTGATGCTGGTTCAGACGGCAACATGGGATAGTCGCTCTTAGCAGTGCCTTTCCTCTGAAAAAGGGAGGCACTGCTTACCCTTAACTTATTGTTTCACTTTTAAATATCATTGATTATGAAAATGTTTCGTTCTAACTCTGAATCAAATCCGAACCGGATTTCGTGGACTCAAATCGTGAATGCCATCGTACAAGCGCTGATTGCAGCGCTCACGGCACTGGGGGTAAGCTCGTGCACAAGTGCAATGTTGAATGTTTAATGTTTAATGTAGAATTAATCTTATGACTAAAGATACATTTCCTATGAACATTGGTGGGGAGAAGGTGCGCTCAGAGCGCATGCTCCTCGCCAAAGTGGAGGATGGCAAGAACATGATGTCTGCCGACTCTATCAAATTTCTGGTGCTGCATTGCTCGGCTAGCCGATGCGATCAGGACTATAGTGTGGAACAGCTGAGACGTGACCATAAGGCCCGTGGCTTTTATAATATCGGCTATCACTTCTATATCCGAAAGGATGGTACGATGACACAGCACCGTAAATTACTGGAGGTAGGGGCGCATGCCAGACCTTATAATAGATGTTCTATCGGCATCTGCTATGAAGGTGGTCTGGATGAGCATGGCAAGCCATACAACACCATGACCGCTGAGCAGGAAACGAGACTCGTGGATCTTTTCAGAAATCTGAAGATTCTCTTTCCGAAAGCGAAGATTGTGGGCCATCGGGACTTGCCTGGGACTACTCCCAAAGAGTGTCCGTGTCTGGATGCTGGAAGCTGGGCTGCCCGACACCGCCTTGATTAACTCTTATAACTCCTTTTGGCTGGCATTGCTAGCTAAAAGGATAAGAAAACAGCCTCACGGACAACACGTTTACCTCGACTGTTTTTCATGATACGTCTTTCCAAAGTGCGTCGGATCTGTTGCTACAAAACCATTTTCAGCTACATATCCTTCACTTTTTGCCATGGCTTCGCCGTCGTCCCCTGCAATAGTGGACGTAACCTGTGATTGTATATTTGTCTCTTTCATCATGCGAATCAAGTTCGTTTTTTGATGTCGTTCATCTGAATCTCGATATAAGAGACACAGAAACTCTTTGCAAAATTACGAAAAAGGTTGGAAACTAGCAAATTATGCGTGTTAAAAAATTAATATCATTCTACGAAAATCAACATTATTTTACTATTCTTTTCGTACATAATTTCCTAAGTCGTTGATTGAACGAAAGTTTTCGGTTTTTCTGTATCTCTCATGTAAAGATTCAGGAAAAATGGTTCATTTTGGTTCATTTTACAAAATCCCTCTTTTTATTCTTTTTTGTGGCTTATAGGGCTGCCAGTATTTTGGCGTTGGCATCATCTACTTCTGAGCTTTTGATAGAATTGAGATAGATTTGCGTGGTGGTTTCGGAATGATGTTACAATGCCTTGCTGATGACGGATACACCTGATACAATTGCCTCTAAACGAACAAAGGGAAACAACCAGTCTTTGGTCGTTCCCCTTTGTTCGTTATATTCATTCTGGTTACATCACATGATTGTCAAAATGGCTTTAAATCTTGTTTTTTTACCTCTTAGTCTCCTTAAGGAGATATTTTTCTAAAATCATCCCGTCCTTCTTTACCATTAAAGAAGGCTCCACCTCTCATCTCGGTCTTCTCCCCTCAGGGAAGAAGAGGGAAACCGCCCTCCGGTGCTCAGAACCGCTGCGCTCTAAGGTTGGCGGACCATCAAAGGTCTACGCCATATTGTGCGGGATGGGACCGCCTTGATGCAGGGCTTTCTATACCTAACCTTAAGCCTTATTTACATGAATCAGCAAAAAGAAAAGACTAGTTATATATATTATTGTCTCCTCATTAACTTTGCTGCAAATTCCAAGAAATCTGCAACATTTTTGAAATCATCGAATTGTTGGCAATACATACTTGCATAAGGTTCGGGAAACCTACTGCGTATATCTGCCTTTATCATACTTGCCAAAGCTTCCTTTGTGTAGGCTTTCAGCAATTCTTGATAATGTTACTCGCTCATGATCGTTTTATCTAATATCTAAAAACATTCTATATAACTCGACTCATATATAACGAAAACACCATCATTAAGATACTTCGGAAGTAAAGAAGCAACGTAATCTTTGCTATTCGTTAATTACTATCTGATGTTTGAGTAGACATAAAACAGCATTATACACGTTGTGGACTCATAGCACAGCCCAACGACCACACTCTTCGCGAAATTTCATTCCAATCATTCAATTGATATTTTTCTATTGTGACAGCATTAGCTGATACATTATGAGTATTCAAATAAGTTAAAGTATCGCCCAATATAGTTTTACCAAGACCTGCGACAATCTCATTATCATTATTTTTATTATAGACTTTGTGCAAGGATTTCGCAAGACTCTTTTCATTCTTACCTATTTGAAGTAACATCTCACGATAATTAGATAACTGTGGATAGTTATTCTTTTTAATACTCCGATAGGATGACTCTCTGAAACCTTCTTTAAAATCAAAGTATTTTAAGAATATATCTCCAAAAACTTTACTATTTATCTTTTCGTATATTGCAATCTTTTTCTCACCAACAACTAGCTTTAACAATGATAATGGTATTAAATTTTCTATTTCATGAGCTTCCATTGAATAAGACCAACATGTCTTTACATTTTGATAACCTAAACTTTCAATATGTGAAGCAACTTTTGTCGCAGTATTTCCTAAAGAGCTATTTATATATTTTTTGTCACTATCTGTTACAACTAATAAAAAATAGCGTTTGATATGATTGATTGAATCCACTATCGTATCCCCACCACCATTGAACGGTAAGGTGTTCAATACAAAATTGTGTTCTTTCAAGAATTCATTATGCTGAAGAGTAAGCCAGATATAAAACTCATAATCCTTTACATTTTCACATACTAGAAAGTAAGCTGCAAATTCCATCATACTCGTAAAGGCACATATTTCTATGTCCCTAGATATTAATGAATAAGATTTTAGTGAGTTATTTTTCTTCTGCTGGTGGTATAAAATTACAAAGAAAGAAAGCGTTGCATAAATACCTTGAATACCTTGAACGGTTTTCTGTATATAGATATATGACTCTAACCCAGGTATTTCTTTCAGTCTCAAGAAGTTCTTTCTGCTGCTACTAACAATACACAAGCCGTGAGACCAACAATAATATAATTCTTGAAGCTTATCACGAACCTCCGTATTCGTTTCTGCTGCCTCCACTACAGAATCATCTAAATAAAAAAGCATATCTCTAATCTAAAAAGCCCAATGGCCAATTTGTCAAATAACCATCATCATTAAAAGATGATTTCGTGATTTCAGCAATACCATTATTTGTCTCAAACAAATAAACGGCAACATCATCAACATTTATTTTGTTTTCGGCTACAGCATTACCTATAGCATCGAGAATTGATCTACTATGGGTTTCAAGCAGGATTTTTTTGTATGATCTCCCGTTTACGATCTGCGAAGCTGAATCTACAAAAGATTCTCCCAACGTATATTGCATAGCAGGATGCAGATGAAGTTCTGGTTGCTCTACACACAACAAATCGGCTTTATCACTAAAGGGGAAAGGAGAATCTGATTTTGTTACATCAAACATATACAAAGCTAATAATACTGGCATCAGTTGTGAATAGCCAAAGCCTGTATCTATGATGTTTGTTCGTTTACCATCTTTATTTATAAAGAGTGATATTTGCCCAAAATGACTCTCTGACTCTAACTTTATTTTATATTTGTCCGACAAGCGCGAATTAAATTTACTTTTATCCTTCATAGCATTAACAAATGCCGCCATATTGCTACCATCCATATTAATTTGGCTAGTAGCCAAATTTTGGCGACGATAATATCGCTGAGGAGCTTCTCTAAATGGTCCTAAATAAGTTATACTTTGGATTTCATAACTCAGGCGCATTGAAACACTCATAATGAAATCGCTCAAGTACCCCAACAAGATACTATTATATGTATTAATTACATTATAACCATACTCTTTATCTGTCAATAAGTTTTGGAATTCATTGAAAGATATTCCTAGAAAATCTGAATAATCATAGTAACGGCTATAATTTCCTTTATCAGACAAGCAATTACGCAACTCTGAAAAACCAGGAACTTTATACTCACGTTCAAAAGTCAGATATGGGAATAAATTATAAGTAATATCACTATATTGCATTTTATAGTTTAGCGTATTATTTACGATAACCAGTGCCTCATTATTTTCCCCATAAGTTATAGAGATTTCATTTCCCAGAAAGGAAAGTTGCGCATGACCGATTCTGTCATAGCCATCTTCTTGTTTATCAGACACAATCGTTATCAAGAATTTAACCTCATAAGTTTGGTCTACATTTTTATTACAGTTGACAGAAAATCCTATTTTGATTTCTTCACATCCCTTTCTTACAGTAGTTGAAAAGTCTCCGAAATCAACACCTTTGTCACGATACCACAACAATGGTCCTTTCTTGGCACTCAGAAAACTTTGTTGTAACAAAGGAAACAATCTCAAAAAAGAGCTTTTTCCTGATCCATTTTTTCCTACCAATATCGTTAGAGGTTTTAATTCTATTTCACCAGAATCTTTTATGTTTCTGAAATTAATCAATCTTATTTTATCCATAGCAACATTTGTTCAGTTACCTTTTCTCTTTGACAACGTGTATATCACCAATACAGCGTCCCTACTATATTAAAAGTAGTTACACCTATCAGTTTTTTGAAAAAAAATATTTTGTATCGTTTTGCATTAGATAAGCTGCACTCGGCAATTTGAAAGCTAGCTTTCATTGCGCTCGTTTGCATTATCTTTTAGGGGGAAGGATTGCTAAGCACACTCCTTCACCTCATCCATTTTTTAACATAGCAACATAGAAGTATAACTTATTTTAGAGAATTACTCTTCAGTTCTTTACTGATTATCTTTCCCATTATCTTCTCTATATCAAAGAAGGTCATGGGATCGTTATAGTCAATCTCCGAAATGGTGTTATCCATATCATTAACGGCATAGCCTATCCATTCTATGGATTCTTCCAAGTCTTTCATATAGATTCGAGAATAGGTTTCCTCGAAACGGTCGAGAAAGAAGGATACCACTTTGGAATGCTTCGTCAAGTATTGGTGAAAGGAAGACTCTATTTGTATAAATCTACGTTGATATCGAATGGTGAATCGAAGTCCTTCAGCATCGCATGCTTCGTATCTTTCTCTGAGAGATTTGCATGTTCTGTTGGGATTTTCCAATCAATTCCGAGGGTATCATCGAGGATACTGATGCCACCATCTGCCTCTGGATGATAGAAGTTATCACACTTGTACTGGAAGACTGCTGTCTCTGAGAGGACTGCGAAGCCATGAGCAAAGCCCTTTGGGATGAAGAACTGGACATGATTGTCTTCTGTCAGTTCTACAGCCACATGCTTGCCATAGGTTGGTGAGCCTTTGCGGATATCTACTGCCACATCGAGTACTCTGCCCTTTACGCAGCGTACCAACTTACTCTGGGTATATGGTGGACGCTGGAAGTGCAAGCCTCGCATTACGCCATAGCTGCTCATAGACTCGTTGTCTTGGCAGAAGTGTACACTGTGTCCCAGGATTGGGGCAACCTTTTCTTCAAACTCTCGCTCGCTGAAACTCTCGAAGAAGTAGCCACGAGCATCACGGAAGAGGCGTGGCTCTATAATGAGGACGCCTTCAATATTTGTTTTGATTATATTCATTTTGTTTCTATTAATCTTCCTGATTGTATCATCCCTTTCTTAAATATCTTGGCAATTTCATGTACAGTTTTATCTACACTCTCTTTTGCCATATGTTTCTCTCGTTCTGTAAGAGATGAAGCCTCTATATTTTGCTTAGCACATTCTAAAGCAGAGTCTCTGGTTTCATCAAAGGTACATTCCTTTATATGACCAGAGCCTAATATCTCTTCTATGAACTTTGCTACAGCAAAGTCTGCACGTTGCTGCGCTAAAACCTGTTCTTCTGTCATAATTCACCAAAGCCCTTGATATTTGATATTTTAATCTGTATAATCATAAATTGCCCTGTTATCTAAATATATGATTATGCTCTAATAGCTCAAACACTACTATTTCTAGTAATTTGCCCAATACCTCAATTTCCCAATCTTCATCAGTAGGTTTCAATTTAAACGTACTATCGGGAACTTCGCCATGAAACAGTTTACAACGAAGATAATATGTATAAGAATGCGACAATAATAAAACTATATCTATGTCACATATAGTAGCAGTATTAGCAGCAAAATGATTTACTACATTTCATAATATGAAAGATAATATATTATACAGATACCGCCATACGGGCTAACTATAGACATCGGAGCGGAAGCGGATTTCATTAAGATTTTTGTCCTCAACTCTCACAAAGA
>ERZ1034678.1084-NODE-1084-length-14050-cov-28.227653_pt1 | contig 14050 bp, 9 predicted proteins | sample MGYA00520640_ERZ1034678 | MGnify/ENA primary metagenome ERZ1034678 (study PRJEB33766, sample SAMN09781767) | gut metagenome | biome: gut microbiome | host: Homo sapiens | place: Madagascar | study: EMG produced TPA metagenomics assembly of the PRJNA485056 data...
GTGGTTCCTTTTTTATCTCGTGGGCATGTGATTGAAAATTCTCATCTTAATTTCTCATGTTAATGTGGAAGAATTATGACAATATCTGAAATAAAAAACGAATTATTAACAACTTTGAGCCCATGTGTCTTGAACCATGGGTTCAAAGTAAATAAGACGAAATTTTGTCTAAAGAAGAATGACGAAAATAATGAGAGTCAATTTTCTTTTGATTATAACTCATGGGGCGATGAAATTCATCTATTTCCATATGTGCAAATAAAAAATAAAATGATTCATTCTATTTGCGAAGCCAATGGTTTTCATTTAAATTACACAGCATTTATAAATCTCTTGCTGTTGAGAAAAATTTATGATGGAACATATACTGAGGATTCAAAATGGCAATTACAATATGATAGACAAGACCGATTTATTATTTTTAATAAAAGAGATTTAGAAAATACTGAAAAAGAAATGATAAATTTAGTATCATTTGGCTTGGAATATTTAGAGACGAACAATAATGTTTATGCAATAGATAAGATGTACAATACTCCACCTCTGAATAAACAAAATCCGAACTGTTCAGGATTTGATACTCAATGTATAATAGGTCTAATCTCTGCAAAATTAGCGCATAACGAAAATTATAGACAGATTTGTGACTATTATTCGAATTCTATAAATTCAGAAGATATGTTACAAGATACAAGACATAAGTTTGAAAGTATTAAGAAATTTATAGAAACCCTTTAATGAGCAACATATCCGTATATGTGTAAACACGGCTACAGATATTTCTGCATAGATAAAACTTCATAGAACAACATGCGAAGCGCGCCTAAACTTAAACGTTAACTATTTATGTTATGCGCTTCGCGCTTTGTTTTGAACATTAATTATCATTAATTGAACATTAATTATTTCATTAATTGTTTCGTTAATGTTTATTCTTGTTCTATTCTACAAATTGAAGTTTACCCACTTTTTCGCACTTATAAATTGGTAGTATCAAATATTGTATGTACATTCGCAAATGTAAATAAATGTTCACTTTCGCGCACCTTTTCTCGCCATAGCAAAAATTTGGCTTAACGAAAAGGGCTTAACGAAAAGGCTGGCCTCATTCAATCCACGATGCAATACAAAATGTCGTTTCATATATTCACCATTCGTACCCTCTGTATCGTATTTCTTAGTATCCTGAGCCTTTCACTACCAGCTCAGACCAATAAGAAAATACGTTCCTTGCAGCGCCAACAGTCCACCTTGAAGCATAACATTGCCCAGCAAGAGAAGATGCTCAAGTCTACTAAGAAGGACGTCAACTCTCAACTGGCCAACCTGCAAGTAATTAACGTACAGATTGAAGGGCAACAAAAGTACGTCAACGGCATACATGCCGAACTTACCGAACTGTCCACTACCATTTCTGGGCTTGAACAGCAACTCCGTCTGCTCGAGGCCGACCTTGCCGTGTGTAAGCGTCGCTACCAACGCTCGGTGTCGTATATGTTTCGCAACAAGTCAAGCCTTTCGAAGTGGCAATTCATTCTCTCGGCCAAGAACTTCCGTCAGATGTATCGCCGCTTGCATTACATGACGCAGTTCAGCCGTTACCAACGCGCACAAGCCGAAGTTATTCGGCAAAAGGAGGCTCAAGTGCAAGCGAAACGTAACGAACTCCTCGGCGTTAAGACCGAGAAGAACCGCCTCTACACCGAGGGACAAGCCGAAACGCGCAAACTACAAGGTCAACAACAGGAGCGTCAACAGGTCATCAACGACCTCAATAAGCGACAAAAGGAACTACAAACCTCTATTGCTCAACAGCGTCGCAAGGCGGAACAACTCAATGCACGCATCGACCAACTCATTCAGCAAGAGATCGCTGCTGCGGAACGACGCCGCAAAGCCGAAGCGGAACGACGCCGCAAGGCCGAGCTCGCTCGACAAGCTAAAGCCAAAGCACAACGCGAACAAGCCGCACGCGAGAAGGCGGCACGCGAGAAGGCTGAACGCGAACGAAATGCGGCCGCTGCTCGCCGTGCCACGGCAGCAAAGGCCAATACCAATAGATCAAAGGCTACAGCCACAACAAAGTCTACCACTAAGCGCAACCGCAACGTGGCCGCTTACACGCCCAAACCCGCCACTGCACCCTCCGTTACGATTGAGGAGAATGCCGACCGCGCGCTCAGCACCTCATTCGCAGCCAACCGTGGCCGACTTCCCATGCCTATCACAGGAGGATATAGCATCACGCGTCACTATGGAGCATACAACGTCGCAGGACTCAATGGGGTACAGCTCGATAGTAAAGGCATCAACATCACGGGATCTGTAGGAGCACAAGCGCGTGCCGTATTCCGTGGCGAAGTGACGGCCATCTTCACCTACGGCGGCATGTACAACGTCATCGTGCGTCACGGCAGTTACATGTCTGTCTATTGCAACCTCTCCTCTACGGCCGTGCGCCGTGGCCAAAACGTCGAGGCACGCCAGACGATTGGCACCATTGCCACCGATGCCTCTGGCAATGCCACACTCCATTTCCAACTCCGTAAGGAAACGGCCCGCCTCAACCCCGAGGCTTGGCTCGGAAGATAACATTCTCAATCCTAACACCCAACTCCCAACTAAACGGGGGGCAGGCTCTTGGCCTGCCCCCCGTTTTATAATTTAGGCAGTAAGAAACACGTCGCCCCACTAAAGAAAAACGCACAATTCCACTTATTCCCACAAAAAATAATCTCGTTAACATATTTTACCCCCCCCTATTTGGTTAATTAACAATAACCCCCTATATTTGCGCCATTAAATTAAAATATTTTATAAATATACGTATAAAACTACGTACATTTACAAATAAACCTTTTCGTTAAGCTAAATAAGCAAAAGAAAATTTGCTTTCATTTTACTATGACGAGAAATCTTTCTTAACTACGAAAATCACTTATCAAAACATTACACATCAATTAACAAAACTATAAACCATCTACAAGCATGAAGAAATTTACATCTTTCTTGCTGCTTTTGTGCGTTGCCCTCATGGGTGCCACAACTGCATCGGCCGAGACCATTAAGCTCACGAGCAATGGCTTGCCAGGACAACTCAATGGCGAACAGTACACCTTTGAGTCTGAGGAGCTTACCGCCCAAGCACCGTTTAAGTACATGCGTCTCACTTTCTTCGACACGTATGGACATAAAACCAATGCGGACAACTTTAAGTTTGTCTGCCTCTCTGAGTTCTACCTTTTGAAGGAGGATGGCACAGAAATCCCCCTTACGGTTGACAATTTCTCAACCAATGCACGAGAAACTACTGGCGAAGGCCCCATAACCAACATCTGCGACGACAACACAGGGTCTGACAACTATTGGCACTCATCATGGTCAAGCGCAATTGGTGAATACCACTATCTCCAAATAGCCTTGCCTGAGAGCATGGATCCCATCAGCACTTATAAGTTGAAGTGGATTACGCGTAACCAAAACAACGCTCCTATCTCACTTGCTGTAACTACAGGTAATACAGCAGAAGATATTACAAACGAAGTTAAGAGTTGGCAATGGACAGAAGACAACGGACATGTATTCAAATTGCTTCAGTCTGGAAATGGACTCCCTGGCACATTAGAAAATGGCCAATATTCATGGACTTCAGACCTCCTCACCTACGATACACCTATCAAGAACTTAATTTTCAGAGTAATTGGTACAAACACGGGAGCGAGTTTGAACGGTTATCCATTCTTCACTTTAAGCGAAATTAAAGTGTCTGACGAGAACGGCAACCCAATAAAACTCACTACCGACAACCTTTCATGTAATGCTATCTATACCGCTGGTACTGATGGTGGTGGATTACCTGCCGTTTGCGATAACAATAACAGTACTTTCTTACATACCGCATACGATGCCGATGAGACTAAAAGTACTGGCGACCCAGGAACTTATCACTACCTTAAGATCAAATTGCCCGAAGCGCTGTCGAAGCTCAAGGTTGCTTTCATTAGCCGTAACGCGAACAATGTTCCTAAGTGTGTAGAACTCGAAGCCTACACCGAGGACGATATCCAATCAGGCGTTTATCGTATCGTATCAGCCAATTCAAAATGGACTAACAACCTTAAGGCCATCACAGGTTCACTCAATGGACAAAGCTGCAACGCTGGTTGGGAAGGCGTTGATGAGAACGATCCCGAACAGTATTGGACGCTCACCTATAACCAACAAACTGACTTTTATACCCTTCAGAATACCCACTTTGGTGACAAGAAATTCCTTACTACTAACAAAGGTAAAGGTCAGAAATCTACGCTTGTTGATAATGGTGCAAAGTACACCTTACACTACTTAGGCGACGGTCAATACAACATCTACGTTAAGGGTTCTGAATTTCCTATTCACTGCGCTAACCAAGCAGATGGTTATGCTCAGGCTACTCTTACCACATGGGATGGCGGTGCTAACACTGCTTCAGCATGGAAGTTCGTTAAGGTTAATGACTATGATGCTGGCCGCGCCTCTTTGAGTTCTATCATCTCAAGTGTTCCTACCTCTACTACAGTTACTGACAACGCTATCGGTACCAACCCTGGTCAGATCAACACTAATATGACGCTTGAAGAATTGAAGACCGCTGTTACGAATCGCGAAAATGCTGTTAACACTGCCACTACTGCCAAAGCAGGTACAGATTTTGCAGCAATGGAAACAGCCTACACCGCTCTTGTTGCTGCCAAGGCTGCTATCCCCGCAGCTAACGCTATCGAACCTAACAAGTACTACCGCCTCAAGGGTTGCGCAAGCGGCACCTATGCAGTAGCTACCAACGCTGGCACACAAATGACGATGGCTGCCCTCTCTGATGACAACAAGGCTACTACAATCTTCTACCTTGACGGCAACAAACTCTTGAGCTATAACAATGGTTACTATGTTTACCAAACACGCGAAATTGGTGCATTGGGCAATTCTTGCACTTGGACTATCTCTCCCAACACCAGCAAGTTGGGTACGATGACGCTTCAAGCTGGTGGCACAACAGCAGGAGTAGGTACTTGGATGTACGACAACTTCACAAATAAGCGCGTGGTAGACCGCAATGGTGGACTCGCTGGCGACAACACCAACTGGTACATTGAAGCTGTTGACAAGCTCCCTGTTAGCATCTCTGCTGCTCGTTACGCTACTATCTATGCTCCCGTAGCACTCACTATTCCCGCTGGCGTTGAAGCTTATGCAGCTGAATTTACAGACGGTAAGGTTATGCTCAACCGCATCGAAGGCACAATCCCTGCTAACACAGGTGTAGTACTCGAAGGCAATGAAGGCACTCACGACTTCGCCATCACGACTACCGACGCCAATGTAAATTCTGCCCTCAGCGGCAACAAGGCTACTGCCAACGTTGCTGACGACGCTACGGCATATATCCTTTCTAAGGGCACACAAGGCGTAGGTTTCTACAAGCTCAATAGCACCGAACGCACCATTCAGGGTGGACGTGCTTTCTATACGGTTCCTGCTTCAACTGAAGAAACTGCTGCTATAGCCTTCATCTTTGGTGGTGAAGTAACGGGCATCAACAATGCCGTTAGCAACGACGCTCAAAGCAACGCTCCTATCTACGACCTCACTGGCCGCAAGGTAGCAAAGGCTATAAAGGGTGGTCTCTACATTCAGAATGGCCGCAAGTTCATCGTGAAGTAACGGACACTATCACCAATAATTTATCACCCCTCATTTTTTAAGTAGATAATACAATGACAAAGAAAGCATATATAAGCCCTGTGGCCAGCGTGATTCTCTTTCACAGCGAGAGCCTCATGACCACTACCTCTCTCGTCCAATCTGACGAAGAAGTAGGTGGTGGAAGTGCCCTCAGCAACGAGCGCGACGCTTGGAGCTCAGACAACTGGACCACAACTGACGAAGACTAACGCACACCTCACACGTGTGTACTACGTATAAGGAGAGTTCTCTCTCCTCGCCCCACTTGTAGGGAAGTAGGTAGCCCTACAGGTAATTAAGTAATTTTTTTCATTTACGAGCCGCTCGAAGTGATTCGCGCGGCTCGTTTTGTTTTGAACAACCAACTGCAATTTGTCATTATACAATATACGACTCTGTAATGAATTGTGTGGATAAACTGCAATTTATCTGCCTAATTGGGGGGGGGGAGGCGCGTCCTCACCTGGGGGCGACGCGTCCCCGCGTCGGCATTTGTTAGTCAAGGCTCGATGCCTTGACTAACAAATACATGAATATCACTAATTCAAGTATTGCCAACTTGGGGCATCGACCCCCAAGTTGGCAATGCCGACGCGGGGACGCGTCGCCCCCAGGTTAGGACGTCCCCCCAATTAGGCAGACAAACCGCAGTTTATCTATCCTTATTTTTATGTAGATGTTCTCGTTTCTCTTCTCCTTAAATGTTTAATTCCAAAATTAAACGTACATTTGTCCCACGAAATATAACAATCTGTAGAAAAATATGACACAACAAAAACACCGCTACACGGGACTTACTGCCGCGGAAGTCAACCAAAGTCGTGCACAACATGGCACGAACGTACTTACGCCACCTGAAAAGGAACCTCTTTGGAAACAGTTCCTCGAAAAATTCTCCGATCCTCTTATTATCATCTTACTCATAGCCGGAGTGCTCAGTATTGGCATCTCGTTCTACGAGCGTTTCGGACTCGGTGAGGGAGCAGAAGTGTTCTTCGAACCCGTGGGCATCTTTATTGCTATCTTCTTGGCCACAGGACTCGCCTTCTACTTCGAACTCCAAGCCGATAAGGAATTTAACCTATTAAATCAAGTCAACGACGATGAACAAGTAGAGGTCGTTCGTGAGGGCAATACCACCCAAGTGCCACGACGCGACATCGTTGTAGGCGATATCGTTATTCTTTCTACAGGACAAGAGGTGCCAGCTGATGCGCAACTGCTCGAAGCCACCCACCTCAGCGTAGACGAGTCTACCCTCACGGGGGAACCCTTGTGTCAGAAAACTACCGACCCCGCTCAGTTCGACTCCAATGCTACCTACACCTCAAACCTCGTGATGAAGGGCACCAAGGTAATGGAAGGACACGGCATCTGTCGCATCACCGCCGTGGGCGACCACACCGAACAGGGAAAGGTATTCGAAGCCGCACAAATCGACTCTTCTGTTAAAACACCGCTCAACGAACAACTTGATGGTTTAGGCAAACTCATCACCAAGGCCAGCTACGTTATCGCTGCCCTTATCGTTGTAGGACGTATTGTCATGTGTTTCGTCGACGGACTCGATGTCAACCATTCACTACACATCTCAGGTGCAGAGATATTTGCCACCAATACGGGGATAGCCACTTTCGTAGCCTACGTGCTACAGACGCTCATGATAGCCGTGACGCTCATCGTGGTATCCGTACCCGAAGGACTTCCTATGGCCGTCACATTGAGTTTGGCCTATAGTATGCGTCGTATGCTCCGCACCAACAATCTCGTGCGCAAAATGCACGCTTGCGAGACGATGGGCGCTACCACCGTTATCTGTACCGACAAGACGGGTACACTCACGCAGAACCAAATGCGTATTGATGAAGTCAACTTTTACGCCATTCCCGACGGCAAACTCACCGATAACGATGAGAGTCGCCTTATCAAGGAAGGCATTGCTGTCAACTCTACCGCAGCACTCGACCTTGCCGACCCTGTTCACCCCACCGTCCTGGGCAATCCCACCGAGGGTGCCCTCTTGCTTTGGCTCTATGCAGCAGGGGAGGATTATGTTGCGCTGCGCGAAGGTGTACAAGTAGTTGAGGAACTTCCCTTCACCACCGAACGTAAGTATATGGCTACGCTCGTGCGTTCTGCCCTTATGCCTGGCAAACGTATATTATACGTAAAGGGCGCTCCCGAAATTGTACGTTCTCTTTGTGCCACAGTTGAAGGCAATGTGTCCAACGACACGATCAATGCCCAACTCTTAGCTTACCAAAGCCGCGCCATGCGTACCCTCGGCTTTGCTTACCAAATCGTTGACGACGACGCGGCTCCCCTTATCAGTGAGGGAAAGGTAGTGGCCACCCATCTACAATTCATGGGCGTTGTTGCCATAGCCGACCCCGTGCGCCAAGATGTGCCCGCAGCCGTTAAGGAATGCTTAGATGCAGGTATTAATATCAAGATCGTAACGGGCGACACTCCGGGCACAGCCAAAGAGATTGGCCGACAAATCGGACTGTGGCAACCCACCGACACTGATCGCAACATCATCACCGGCCCTGAGTTCGCCGCACTCTCTGACCAGGAACTCGAAGAGCGCATTCTCGACCTCAAGATTATCTCGCGTGCTCGTCCTATGGACAAGAAGCGTTTGGTCGAAACCCTCCAGCGTCTCGGACAAGTCGTGGCCGTTACGGGCGACGGCACCAACGATGCCCCTGCCCTCAAGGCTGCCCACGTCGGTCTATCTATGGGTGACGGCACGAGCGTTGCCAAGGAAGCTTCCGACATTACCATTGTCGACAACTCTTTCTCAAGCATTGGTAAGGCCGTTATGTGGGGGCGTTCGCTCTATCAAAACATTCAGCGTTTCCTCCTATTCCAACTCACCGTCAACGTTACGGCCTGCTTGCTCGTTCTCATAGGAGCCTTTATGGGCACAGAGTCTCCGCTCACCGTTACGCAGATGTTGTGGATCAACCTTATCATGGACACCTTTGCAGCCATGGCTCTTGCCTCGTTGCCTCCCTCAAAGAGCGTGATGCTCGACAAACCTCGTCGTCGCACCGACTTTATTCTCGGTGGCGAGATGTTGCGCGAGATAGTCAGCGTAGGTGTTATCTTCTTCCTCCTACTCATAGGAATGCTCTACATCTTCCAACATGCTGACGTACATTGCCTCACCGACCTCCTCCACCTCCAACTTGGAGCGAAGAGCGAAGTAACACCTTACGAACTCACCCTTCTCTTTACCACCTTTGTCATGACCCACTTCTTCTACCTCTTCAATGCGCGAGCATTCAAGACAGGACGAAGTGCCCTCCACTTCAAAGGTTGTAACGGACTGCTCACCACCTGTGCAATCATTCTCATAGGTCAAGTAGCCATGATTGAGATACCCGGTGTTCAGCAGTTCTTCAACGTAGTAGGTTTAAGCCTCGTCGATTGGATCATCATCATCATCGGTTCTTCTCTCGTCCTCTGGGTACGCGAGGCTTGGAACCTCCTCACGCATTAATAATCGTTGGGGCATCGCATCCTCACCTAATCCTCACCTGGGGGCGACGCGTCCCCGCGTCGGCATTTGCTAGTCAAGGCTCGATGCCTTGACTAGCAAATACATAAATGGCTCTGTAACGATTCGTTACAGAGCCTTACTTTTCTTATTGCCAACTTGGCAATACTTTATTTAGATTTGAGCCGACACGACTACGCTTCTCTCTACCCCTTAATCGCCCGACACATACGTTGATTGCCAAAATCGTCGCGACGAAGTTCTACCCTCGTGAGCCCCATACGCTCAAAAAGTTCAGCAGTAGCTTCTGCATAGGCACGATTGACTTCTACCAGCAGCGCACCACCTTCATTCAATCGCTTGAGAGCATGAGCGGCCAAAGCCCGATAGAAACGCAAAGGATCGTCATTAGGCACAAAGAGCGCCGTATGAGGTTCGTGTTGCAATACGTAGTCGTCCATGTCAGCAGCCTCGCGCTGACAGATGTAAGGCGGATTACTCACGATAAGGTCAAAAGGAGCAACCGAAGAAGCATCAACAGTTAAGATATCACACTCCTTAAAGCAGACAGGAGCATGAAGACGCTGCGCATTGCGTTCAGCCACGCGAAGGGCACCCTGCGAGATGTCCCAAGCCTCCACTTCTGCCTTGGGCAAGGCCAACTGAAGACTGATAGCAATGCAGCCCGAGCCCGTACCAGCATCGAGCAAACGAGGACACGCGGCAGACGACAAGCCCTGCGCCGTCTCCACAGCCCAAGCGACAAGTTCCTCCGTCTCAGGACGAGGTATCAGCACGTCAGGAGTGACCTCAAACTGATGGCCACAAAATGCCGTGTGACCTATAACGTATTGTAGGGGTTCACCCGCAGAAAGTCGGTCACACATATTCAAGAACGTTTGTCGTTCACTTTCAGAAAATTGCCTAACTTTGTCGGCATAAATATCGGTGCGGCTCACGCCAAAACCGTCTTCCAAAACGATAAAGGCCATGGCACGCGCCTCTTGCTCACCATACAAAGGCGTGAGCAGCGTGCGAAGGTAAATAAAATCGGTAGTCAATGTTATTGATTAATGTGCAAATGTGCAAATGTGAGAATGTGCAAATGCTTAGTGAATGTGAGAATGTGCAAATGTTTTACAGATACTATTTTAACATACAAAATTGCACATTATTAGATTAATCAGCAAGGGTCAGCAAGAGAAAGCGACCATTTGCACATTTACACATTCGCACATTTGCACATTAACCACACATTTGCACATTAACCAAGCATTTGCACATTAAATAACAGATTATGTTGTCAACAAACGAACAATATATGCAGCGGTGCATAGAATTAGCCCGCTACGGTGCAATGCACGCTGCCCCCAACCCCATGGTAGGGGCCGTCATCGTACACCAAGGACGCATCATCGGTGAAGGCTATCATGCCGTATGCGGCAAAGGCCATGCTGAAGTAAATGCAATCAATTCCGTACGACAAGCCGACCGCGCATTGCTAAAAGATAGCACGCTCTACGTAAGCCTTGAGCCCTGTGCCCACTACGGCAAAACGCCCCCTTGCGCACGACTCATTGTAAACACAGGCATTCCGCGCGTAGTAGTAGGTTGCGTCGATCCCTTTGCCAAAGTACAAGGACGCGGCATCAACATCTTGCGCGAGGCGGGTGTAGAAGTGACCGTAGGCGTGCTCGAAAAGGAGTGTCAAGCCCTCAACCTTCGCTTCATCACAGCACAGACCAAACGCCGCCCATACATCACACTAAAGTGGGCCCGTTCGGCCGACGGCTTTATCGACCGTTGGCGTGACGAAGAGAGCCATGAGGGAGCAACCCCTATCTCTACCCCATGGTCTGTCCTTCGCGTACACCAACTGCGCGCTATGCACCAAGCCATTCTCGTCGGACACAACACCCTACGCCTTGACCACCCACAACTCAACGTGCGTCACTGGGTGGGCAACAGCCCCCAACGCGTCGTCTTAGGCCGCGTAGCTGAAGGCGAACTTCCCGCAGGTTGGTTAGCCTTTGCCGACATCAATACGGCCTTGACCGAACTCTACCGCATGGGCGTTCAATCACTACTCGTTGAAGGCGGACAACAAACGCTCCAAAGCTTTATTGACCAAGGACTATGGGACGAAGCCTTCGTTGAAGTTTCACCACAAGCCTTAGGAAGCGGCATACCCGAACCACGTATGCCCGTAGGCGTAACGCTCAACACCGAACAGTACATGGGAGCCACCGTATGGCATTACGCTTGGGGAGACGAAGCGCTTTAGTATTCTTTTGTTAACAAGTTGACGAGCTTTTTAGTTAACAAGTTGACAAGTAAGTTACTTTAAAGTTAACTTGTCAACCCCAATCAAACTAATGAACAAACTTACCCGTTAACTCGTCAACTCGTCAACTCGTTAACTAAAAAACTCGTCAACAAAAAAAATGAACAATATCCCTACTATAACGCGCAACTTGTTGCTTATCAACATCATCTGCTTCTTAGTGCAACAAGTGTTACAACTGCGCGGCATCAACGTCACCGACTGGCTCGGACTACACTTCGTATTAGCCAGCCAATTCAACGTGTTACAACTCATCAGCTACATGTTTCTGCACGGCAGTTGGACACACCTCTTCTTCAACATGTTCTCACTCTGGATGTTTGGGCGCATCATAGAGACAACGCTTGGTGCCAAACGCTACCTATTATATTATATGGTCTGCGGCATTGGAGCTGGTCTGTGCCAAGAATTGTGGCAAACGGCCGACTACTTTATCCACAATCTCTCCGCCTACGAAATGGTAGACACGGGGAGAGGAGCACTCATGCCCATGAGCCAATTCCTCAATAGTTGGACTACTATCGGAGCCTCAGGCGCTTGCTACGGCATATTATTAGCCTTTGGTGCCCTCTTCCCCAACGAACGCATCATGCTACTCATTCCGCCCATTCCGATGAAAGCAAAATACTTCGTAGCAGGTTATGCCGCCATCGAACTATTCTCAGCCTACACCTCTAACGACAACGTGGCCCACTTCGCCCACCTCGGCGGTATGCTCTTCGGTTGGCTCTTACTCCGATATTGGCGTAAGCAGACTCGACAACGCCAACAGTTCAGCGGTTGGCAAACATGGCCCAACGAGCAGCAACGACACTCCTCATGGTGGCAACGCCTACAACGTATCTTCAAAAAGAATGAAACAGGCAACGCCCACCACACCGCCACACGCGAAAGCGACTACGAATACAACATGCGTTCCAAACAAGAAGAGGCTCGCATGGACGAAATCCTCGACAAAATTCACCGCTCGGGCTACGATAGTCTCACGCCCGACGAGAAGAAAGAACTCTTCCGCATTAGTAGACGATAGTGAGAATGTGCTAATGCGTTAATATGCTAATATGCTAATGGCTGCACCTTGAACATTAACGCATTATAAGCACATAAACACATTAGCATATTAACACATTAGCATATTAACACATTAGCACATTAAAGAACTCTCCCCTTGACCTCATTCTTACGTTTTATAAGTTGGTTGGCCGTACTCGCGCTATGGGGCTGCGCTGCAACGGTATTCGTTGACAGTTCAGTCTACGGCAAATACTTTGCCCCGATAGGCCTTGCTTTCCCCTTCTGCGTAGCAGCAGTGGTAGGGTGCATCATACTGTGCTTACTCTTCAAACCCCGATTGACGTGGATAGGCGTCTTGGGCCTCATAGCCTGCTGCGGTTCGCTGCGCGACTACGCCCCCATCAACCTCTCCTCACCAGCCCCCAAAGGAGCCATTAAAGTGCTATCGTACAACATCATGAACTGGAACAATTGGGCCATGACACCCGATAGCACCAACTACGAGACGATACAATACCTCACCAGCCAAAAGCCTGACATCGCCTGCCTACAAGAAATAACATTTAAAAACGAAGAGGAGATTAAACGAATTGACCGCATCTTCTCACACGCAGGCTACAAACTCTCATGCGACTTTGTAGGCGGCAATCGCATCGGCATCATCACCAAGTGGCCCGTCATAAAGAGTCAAGTCATTACTCACTCTAAAGGCAATGGCGCGATTGCTTTCTACTTAGAATGGCCTCGACGGGGCGACACCCTCATCGTCATCACGGCCCACTTAGAGTCCATGCACCTCTCCCAAGAAGAGCGTGACAAATATCACACCCTCGTGAAGCGACCCGAAGAGGCAGACACCATACACGGCAAGTTAGATCTCATACGCAAAATAGCTCAAAGCGGCACCGTACGCGCTCGACAAGCCGATACGCTCTCCACCTTTGTCGACCAACACCGCGACACACCTCTTATCCTCATGGGCGACTTCAACGACACCCCAATCTCCTACGCTCATCACAAAATATGTTCACGCCTTACAGACTGCTATCGCGCCACAGCCAACGGCATAGGCCGCTCATTCAATCGCGATGCTATCTACGTGCGCATTGACAATATATTCTGCTCCTCTCACTTCAAACCCTTCGCTGTACGCGTCGACGACACCGTCCCCTTCTCCGATCACTACCCTATCATTGGGTATCTGAAACCTGTGAAACGTAAATGAACAAAATAAGATAAGATAAGATAAGGCTCGCTTCGCGAGCCTTTTTTTTGAACATTAATCATCATTAATCTGTCGTTAATCTGTCATTAATCTGTTCATTAATCTGTCGTTAATCTTTTCATTAATCTGTCGTTAATCTTTTTCATTAATCTGTCATTAATCTTTTTCATTGCGAGCAAGAAACGCGTCCTCACCTGGGGGCGACGCGTCCCCGCGTCGGCATTTGCTTGACAAGGCT
>ERZ1034678.1086-NODE-1086-length-14046-cov-26.266457_pt1 | contig 14046 bp, 10 predicted proteins | sample MGYA00520640_ERZ1034678 | MGnify/ENA primary metagenome ERZ1034678 (study PRJEB33766, sample SAMN09781767) | gut metagenome | biome: gut microbiome | host: Homo sapiens | place: Madagascar | study: EMG produced TPA metagenomics assembly of the PRJNA485056 data...
GAATAAAGAAGAAAAAAGAAAATGCCAAAAGATAAATATATAGAAATAAAAGGGGCGAGAGCCAACAACCTGAAGAATATCGACGTGAAGATTCCACAGGGCAAATTCGTTGCCATTACGGGAGTCTCAGGGTCGGGAAAATCTTCTCTGGCTTTCGATACCCTATACGCCGAGGGCCAGCGCCGCTACGTGGAGTCGCTGTCTTCCTACGCCCGTCAGTTCTTGGGAAGAATGACCAAGCCTGAGTGTGATTTCATCAAAGGATTGCCGCCAGCCATCGCCATCGAACAGAAGGTGATAGCCCGCAACCCCCGCTCCACCGTGGGCACCAGCACGGAGATTTACGAATACCTGCGACTGCTCTTCGCCCGCATCGGAAAAACCTATTCGCCTATCAGCGGACAGGAGGTGAAACGGCATACCACGGAGGATATCCTGGCCTGCACCCGACAGTATTCCAAGGGCACCAAGTTCGTAATCCTCGCCCCAATCCATGTCATCGAAGACCGCACCCTCAGAGAGCAGTTGGAGATGTACATGCAGGAGGGTTATGCCCGAATCATGCAGAAGGGTGAATTCATCAGAATAGAGGATTTCCTGGAAACTGGAGACAAGGAAAATCAGAATTCCGAAAACAAGGAGCTTCTGGATGCGAGCGGTGAAGAACTCACCCAGATGCTGAAAGAGCAGAACAGGGAAATCTATCTCGTTATCGACCGCGCATCGGTAAGCGACGAGAAGGATGACATCAGCCGACTCTTCGACTCTGCCGAAACCGCCTTCTACGAGGGCGACGGCGCCTGCCGACTCGTCTTCCCGCCAAGCAACATCTGCTACGACTTCTCCACCCGATTTGAAGCCGACGGCATGAAGTTTGAGGAACCTACCGACAATATGTTTGCCTTCAATTCGCCACTGGGCGCCTGCCCTACCTGCGAGGGCTTCGGAAGCGTCATCGGCATCGACGAGAAACTCGTGATTCCTAACACTTCGCTGAGCCTCTACGACGGGTGCGTAGTGTGCTGGCGTGGCGAGAAGATGGGCATGTGGCTCAAGGAATTCATCCGCCGGGCGGAACCTTACAAATTCCCTATCTTCAAGCCGTACTACGAGCTGACGCAGCAGGAGAAAGACTGGCTCTGGCACGGACTGCCATCTGAAAAAGACCGTGATCCGCACGACCGTGTGAGCATCGACGAGTTCTTCAGAATGGTGAAGGAAAACCAGTATAAGATTCAATACCGCGTGATGCTGAGCCGATTCAGAGGCAAGACCATATGCCCCGACTGCCACGGCACCCGACTCAAAAAGGAGGCGAACTACGTGAAGATTGGCGGCAAGAGCATCACCGAACTGGTGGAGATGTCAATCTTGAACCTCAGCACCTGGTTCAAGAACCTGGACCTATCGGACAACGAAAAGGAGATAGCCAAGCGTCTGCTCACCGAGATTACCCATCGCCTGCAATTCCTGCTGGATGTGGGACTGGGCTATCTTACGCTCAACCGACTGTCCAACACCCTTTCTGGAGGTGAAAGCCAGCGCATCAACCTGACCACCAACCTGGGGTCCTCGCTGGTGGGCAGCGTGTATATCCTGGACGAGCCGAGCATCGGACTGCACAGCCGTGACACCGACCGACTGATCAAGGTGTTGCGAGAGTTGCAGGAGCTGGGCAATACCGTGGTGGTGGTGGAGCACGACGAGGAGATCATGCGGGCTGCCGACTATCTGATAGACATCGGTCCGGATGCCGGACGCCTGGGCGGCAGACTGGTATATGCCGGTCCTCATTCGGAATATTCCACCACCGACCCTGCCGAGCAGCAGGCGTTGCTGGAGAAATATCCCGAGAGTCACACCATCCAGTATCTCACGCACCACGAAACCATCGACCGTCCTGCGAGCCACCGCATCTGGAACCGATTCATCGAAATCAAGGGTGCCAGAATGAACAATCTGCGTGGCATCGACGTGAAGATTCCGCTCAACGTATTCACCTGTGTAACCGGCGTATCGGGCTCGGGAAAGAGTTCGCTCATCAAGGGCATCCTCTACCCGGCAATGCGCCGAAAGCTCGACCTGGTGGCTGATGCTCCGGGCGAATACGCATCGATGGAGGGCGACGTGGACGCCATCAAGCACGTGGAGTTCGTAGACCAGAATCCTATCGGCAAGAGCACCCGCAGCAACCCAGCCACCTATCTGAAGGCATACGATGCCATCAGAAGTCTCTTTGCCAACCAGCCACTCGCCAAGCAGATGGGCTTCACGCCACAGTATTTCTCCTTCAACACCGAGGGCGGAAGATGCGAGGAATGCAAGGGTGCAGGATACGTAACCATCGAGATGCAGTTTATGGCCGACCTGACGCTGACCTGCGAGGCATGCAAGGGCAAGCGGTTCAAGCACGATATCCTGGAGGTGCACGTGGCAGGAAAGAACATCAACGATGTGCTCAACATGACCGTGAACGAGGCCATCGAGTTCTTCAGCGACGAGAAGAACCAGCTCCACGAGGGCGACTTCGACTTCTGCCGCACCATCGTGAGCCGACTGAAGCCCTTGCAGGATGTGGGACTGGGATATATCAAGCTGGGACAGAGTTCGAGCACGCTTTCGGGCGGTGAGAACCAGCGCGTGAAACTGGCTTATTTCATCAGCAAGGAGGAGCAGGCACCAACGCTCTTCATCTTCGACGAGCCAACCACGGGTCTCCACTTCCACGACATCAAGCGCCTGCTGCACGCCTTCAATGCCCTGATAGAAAGGGGGCATTCGCTGGTGGTCATCGAGCACAACCTTGATGTAATCAAATGTGCCGACTACATCATCGACCTGGGACCTGAAGGCGGCGACAAGGGCGGCAACCTGGTGGTGGAGGGAACTCCTGAGGAAGTGGTAGCCTGCCGAGAGAGTTTGACGGGACAGTTCCTTGCCAAGCTCTAAAATTCGTTGCTAATTAATAAATATCGCCACTTATTTTATAAATAATGTAAAAAAGTGGCGATATACTAAACTTTATATGTAATTTTGCATCCAAATAGATAAAAGAAATATAAAGATAAGAAAGGATATGAAAATGAAAAGAATCATATTGGCTCTGACCATGCTTGTAGCCATGGTAACAAGCGCCTCTGCCCAGGCAGAGATCAAGTTTGAGAAGGTGGTACACAACTTTGGCACCTTTGAGGAGACTTCGCCAGTTCAGAAGGCTACATTCACCTTCACCAACGTGGGCAACAAGCCTCTCGTTATCAATCAGGCCATCGCCAGCTGCGGTTGCACGGTGCCTTCTTACACCAAGCAGCCTATCGCTCCTGGTCAGAAGGGGCAGATCAGCGTTACTTACAATGGCAAGGGCATGTTCCCTGGTCACTTCAAGAAGAGTATCACCATTCGCACCAATGGCAATGTGGAGATGTCACGCCTCTACATAGAGGGTGTGATGAATGAAAAGAAATAAGCATGATATTTTATTTCTCAGGAACAGGAAATACCAAGTGGGCGGCGTCAAAACTGGCGTCGGCTACTCATGAAGACTTGATTTCCATCGCTCCCTACATGAGGGCTGATGATTCAAGCCATACATTAGCCGAGCCGTTTATTCTGAAAGAGAATGAACGGCTCGGATTCGTTTTCCCCGTACACGGCTGGAGAGTTCCCAAGCTGGTAAGGGAGTTTATCGGAAGAATGAAGGTTCAGAGGGCTGAACCGGATGCTGCCGGAAGCCAGACTTTATCGGATATTTCCGGAAATTCGGCATCAGCCGGGAGCCTTCCTTTCGCCTATTGCGTTTGTACGGCAGGCGACAGCATCGGGCTCACCATCGAGAACCTGAACCAGACCATCTCTCAGAATTCGTCGCTTCAAGCCTTGGACATCACGGAGGTATCTTCCTCCTACTCCCTCATCATGCCGGAATCCTACGTGGGACTTCCCTTTATGGATGTAGACCCCAAGGAGAAGGAAATTTGGAAGAAATCGAAATCGGCACAGAAACTAGCCGTAATCTGCGAGGAGATTTTCGACCGGAAGGAAGGCGTAAGCCGATTGGTAAAGGGTCCTATCCCATGGTTCTTCACCAAGGTAGTGGGCGGTTTCTTCGAGAACGTGCTCATCACCGACAAGCGATTCCATGTAGAGAAAGACAAGTGTGTGAAATGCGGCATCTGCGCCAATGTCTGTCCCGTGGGCGATATCAAGGGCGGTCATGGCGAATATCCCGAGTGGCTTCACCACAAGGATTGCCTCACCTGCTTCACCTGCTATCACCACTGTCCGCACCACGCCATCGAATTCGGAAAACAGACTCAGAAAAAGGGACAATATTATTTTAAATAAAGCACCTTAAATAAAAAAGATTCAAATACCCCAACTTGAATAAACAAAAATCAATGAAAAGAACAATACTAAGCTTAGCTTTTGCCTTGCTGTCAGCCACTTCCTTGTTTGCTGCAAAGGCACAACCGGGCATCTGCCAGGTTCAACTCGCCGACGGCAGCATCGTCTCAGCTTCACGCTTTGGCGATGAAAACTTCTGCTATTACATCACCACCGATGGTACTCCTCTAAAACTCAACGACAGCGGAAAATACGAAAAAACAACCATCGAGGAACTTCAGGCACAATACTCCGCTGCGATGCAGGCACGACAAATCAAAGCCAACCTGGTTAACCAGGCTTATCAGGCAAATCAGGCTTATCAGGCAAATCAGGCCAGCAGAGCCAGCGGCATCAACCCTCAAAACAGATACTTCCCACATACGGGCAGTCCCAAGGCACTGGTCATCCTCGTTGAATTCCCTGATTTGAAATTCAAGAGCAGCGACCCTGTGGCTACCTTCAACCACTATCTCAATGCCGAGATGGGCGAAGCAGCTCCGGAGGCCGATGCAGCCGTGTATTCCCAGGAATCCAGATACACCAATTATGGATCAGTAAGAGAATACTTCAAGTTCTGCAGCGAAGGAAAGTTCATCCCTCAGTTTGATGTGGTGGGTCCTGTCACCATGAACGAAAGATACGCCTATTACGGAAGAAACAGAAACGACTATGACATCGACCTGGGCAACGACCAGATGCTCAGCGAGGCATGCGACAAGATAGACAGCAAGGTGGATTTCTCGAAATATGATTCTGACGGCGATGGCGTCGTAGATCTGGTATACATCATCTACGCCGGCTATTCCGAGAGCATTTCGGGCAATGAAGCCAACTGTCTCTGGCCGAAATCGGGTACCACCACTTTCTACCGCTACGACGAATACGGCAAGAAGCAAGGCATATTGATGTGCGATGGCAAGAGTTTCTCACGCTATGGTATCAACAATGAGCTGAACGGCAAGCCAGCAGATACCAAGAATGGCCTCTACCAGATTAATGGTATCGGTCTTTTCTGCCACGAGTTCTCGCACACCCTGGGCTTGCCAGACCATTATCCAACCAGATTGCCAGCCAGCACAGCCGATAACCAGAGTCCGGAATACTGGGATCTGATGGATGCGGGCGAATACACCTATGATGGCTATCGCCCTACCCCATACACCCCATGGGAAAAGATGTTGATGGGATGGGTGAACCCTATCACGCTAAGTCCTGCGGAAGCTGCACAGATAACCCTGGAGCCATACGATGTGGCATCGAAGGCCTATAAGATTGATGCCGATGTAAACGATGGAAACTTCTCCATCAACCCGAACTCAGACTACTCATCGGGCGATGTGAGCGAGTTGGTTAAGGACAACTTGAAAAAGAGAGCCCAGGGCGAATTCCTGCTGCTCCAGAATATCCGCAACGAGGGCTGGTATAAGTATCTCACGGGATATGGCATGCTGGTATGGCGCATCGACTATGCCGACAAGAGCACCGTGAGTCTGGGCGATTTTCCTAACAACGAAAAGGGCATTTCAAGGGTGATGGTGGTTCCAGCCGATGGCCTCGTCATCAACCAGGCAAACTGCGGAGACGGCATGAAATATACCTGGGATGAATACACTCAGAACGCCCAGAACGACCCGTTCCCAGCCTATAACGCAGGCGAAGACGGCAAGGACATCAACAGCCTTACCCAGGTGAAGTTCAACTGGAGCACCCTGACCACCCGTCCTCTCTACAATATCAAGAAGGATGAAGCCACCGGCATGGTAACCTTCGATTACCTGAAGAATTTCGCTGCCGATGCCGCCGTCAAGGGCATCCCGATGGATGAAGACAACCAGCCAACGAAATACTTCGACCTGGAAGGTCGCAGCGTGCAGACCCCAAAGAAGGGCCATCTGTATATAACAAACAAGGGAAAGAAAGTGATCTTATAGCAGATCACTTTCCTTCCCCACAAAATGATTATTTCAATCTTAATATACCCTAGGTCCGAAGATGGTGGTACCCACACGAACCATCGTGCTGCCGTGCTTGACGGCGATGTGATAGTCGTGACTCATGCCCCAACTGCGCTCGCAGAAGGCAGGAGAATCGGCGAAATACTTCGATTTTACTTCATCAAAGAACTCAGCGGCAGCATCAAACTCACGGGCTATCTGCTGCTCATCGTCCGTATTCGATGCCATCATCATCAAACCGCAAATCTGAACATGAGGCAACTCGCGCCACTCACCAGCTTCCAGAAGCTCGCGGCAGGCATCCAGTGACAATCCCGACTTCGTATCCTCCTCGGCAATATGAAGCTCCAGAAGAATCTTCACCACACGGTCGTGCTTCGCTGCCTGCTTGTTAATCTCCTTCATCAGTTTCAGGCTATCCACCGACTCAATCATGGAGATATAAGGGGCGATGTACTTCACCTTGTTGGTCTGAAGATGACCTATGAAATGCCACTCTATATCCTTAGGCAGGGTCTCCACCTTCTTGGAAAGCTCCTGCTCATGGCTCTCGCCGAAGATGCGCTGACCTTCGGCGTAAGCAGCCTCAATATACTCGTTGGGATGAAACTTGCTGATGGCCACCAGACGGACACCGGCAGGCAAACAGCCCAACACCTCATGAAGATTTCCTTTTACATCATACATAGTTCAATTAATAATTGATAATTAATAATTAATTTACAATTTATAATTAATAATTAATAAATGATTCCTTAGCCATTTGCTCTTGCCGGAAGTATGACTTCAGGATATCTGTTTACTCGGCTTTGCCCTGCTCGTATTCTGGAACGTCGTTCTTCTCCTCCTTCTTCTCGCCAGGAGCGTGGTGCTCGAATACATCCATCAGCTTGGTCTCGTTGAGACCCACGATGTCGTAATCAATCATGGTCTTGCCCATCACCTCGTCGATATAGCGCAGTGCACGGGCCAGCGACTTAGCCTGAACCAGGTAAGTAACGTTAGAACGCTTCTCCTTCTCAGTCTTCTCATCGATGGTGATGAACTGCAGCTTAGCCTTGTACCACTTGTCGTCATCATCCAGGTCGCTGAAGAAGATCTCGCCATAGCAAGCCTTGCCGATGCCGCTCACCTTCAACTCGCCACTCACGTAAACAGACATCTCGTCGATGATGGCGCTCTCAGCCTCGGTGAAGCTCAAGGCATCTACAACGTAAGCCTCAGATACAACCTTCTCTGAACCATCTTCCATGGTCTTCTGATATTTAACTTTAGTCTCAAACCAAGTGCTTGTTCTACTTCTCATAATTTCTTTTCCTTTTCTTATTTATTTTAATTTTCGTTTATTTTCTACTCTTGTCCTCCTTTACCTTATTATATAAGGTAGCCCGGAAAAGGCGCAATTGTGATGCAAAGTTATAAAAAAGAATGCAGAAGAACAACAGAATAAAGAGTTTTTTACTAAAAAATGATTTTTTAACCCAATCTATTACGATTTTTCAATGAAATTGCTTACCTTTGCAAGCGAATTGCGAAAAGTTGGGATTTCGAACTGCTCGATTCCGCAACCCTCGCTATGGATAATTAACAGATAGAAATTTTAAAAGATGCCTGAAATATCAGTACGCGGCCTCGAAATGCCTGAGTCACCTATCAGAAAGCTGGCTCCTCTGGCTGCCGCAGCAAAGAAACGTGGAGTTAAGGTCTATCACCTCAATATCGGTCAGCCAGACCTCCCTACTCCTCAATGTGGTCTCGATGCGCTCAAGCACATCGACCGCACCATCCTGGAGTATTCTCCAAGCCAGGGCTATCTCAGTTATCGTGAGAAGCTGGTAGATTATTACAAGAAATTCAATATCAACGTTACTGCCGATGACATCATCATCACATCGGGAGGTTCAGAAGCCGTGCTCTTCTCGTTCATGAGCTGTCTGAACCCGGGAGATGAAATCATCGTGCCAGAACCTGCATACGCCAACTATATGGCGTTCGCCATCTCGGCGGGTGCCAAGATCCGCACCATCGCCACGACCATCGAGGAGGGTTTCTCGCTGCCTAAGGTTGAGAAGTTTGAGGAGCTGATCAATGAGCACACCCGTGCCATCCTGATCTGCAACCCTAACAACCCTACGGGCTATCTCTACACACGCAGAGAGATGAACCAGATTCGCGACTTGGTGAAGAAGTATGATCTCTACCTCTTCTCTGACGAGGTTTACCGTGAGTACATCTACACCGGAAGCCCATATATCAGTGCGATGCACCTGGAAGGCATCGAGCAGAACACCGTGCTCATCGACTCCGTGTCTAAGCGTTACAGCGAGTGCGGTATCCGTGTGGGTGCCCTGATTACCAAGAATGCAGAAATCCGCAAGGCGGTGATGAAGTTCTGCCAGGCACGTCTCTCTCCTCCTCTCATCGGTCAGATTGTAGCCGAGGCTTCGCTCGATGCTCCTGAGGAGTACTATCGCGATGTATACGATGAGTATGTGGAGCGCCGTAAGTGCCTGATTGACGGACTCAACCGTATTCCTGGCGTATACTCCCCAATTCCAATGGGTGCCTTCTATACCGTGGCAAAACTGCCTATCGACGATTCAGAAAAGTTCTGCCGCTGGTGCCTGGAAGAGTTTGATTACGAGGGCGAAACCGTGATGATGGCACCAGCCTCCGGTTTCTACACCACTCCTGGAGCCGGAAGAAACCAGGTGCGTATGGCATACGTGTTGAAGAAGGACGACCTGAACAGAGCATTGATAGTGCTTGCCAAGGCGCTTGAGGCTTATCCGGGAAGAGTTGAAGACGAAGGACTGTAAGATATGAACTTTCCTCTATTTATAGCAAAGAAATTGTATAGCGACCAGGGCGATAAACGTAAAGTTTCTCGCCCTGCTATCCATATAGCCACCGCTGGCGTTGCCATCGGACTCGCCATCATGATCATGTCGGTATGCGTGGTGCTGGGATTCAAGCATACCATCCGCGACAAGGTGGTGGGATTCGGAAGCCACATCCAGGTGGCAGATTTCATGACCCTGCAGCAGCAGAACCAGTATCCCGTGGTGATGAACGACTCCATGATGGGCGTGCTCCGCAAGATTCCGGGCGTGAAACACGTGCAGCGATTCGCCATGAAGGAAGGAATCCTCAAGACCGACAGCGACTTTCTAGGCGTTGCCTTCAAGGGCGTGGGACCGGAGTTTGACTCCACCTTCATTCACCAGAACATGGTGGAAGGAAGCATACCGAAGTTTGACGACAAGGCAAGTCACAACAAAATCCTGATTTCCAAGCTGATGGCCGACAAGCTGAAGCTGAAGAACGGAGAAAGAATCTTCGCCTATTTCATCGACGACAACGGAGTGAGAATGCGACGGCTCACCATCCAGGGCATCTATCAGACCAATCTGAAGAAATACGACGAGACGATGGTCTACACCGACCTCTATACCGCCGTGAAACTGAACGGATGGATGGACGACCAGGCCAGCGGAGCCGAACTGACGGTAAACGATTTCGAGAAACTCAACGAGACGGAAGACTATATTATAAATAAGGTGAACCGCACCGTAGACCATTATGGCGAAACCTACAGCAGTGCCACCATCAAGGACTTGAATCCGAACATCTTCCAGTGGCTCGGACTGATGGACCTCAACGTGTGGATCATCCTCGCCCTGATGCTCATCGTGGCAGGCGTAACCATGATCAGCGGACTGCTCATCATCATCCTGGAACGCACCTCGATGATTGGCGTACTCAAGGCCTTGGGTGCCCGCAACCGCACCATCCGCCACACCTTCCTCTGGTTTGCCGTGTTCATCATAGGCAGGGGAATGCTGCTGGGCAACATCATAGCCCTGGCAATTCTAGCAGTGCTGTATTTCACAGGGGTGCTAAAACTCGATGCGCAGACTTACTACGTAAGTACGGTGCCCGTAGAGTTCAACTGGCTCTTCATCGTGGCGCTGAATGTAGCCACCCTGCTCATCAGCGTGTTCATGCTCGTAGCCCCAAGCTACCTCATCTCGCATATCCATCCAGCCAAATCGATGAGATATGAATAGAAATCATCCCATTATTGCCAACTTCAAATGGTAATAATGGGATGAAACTTATCCTTTTTTCCTAGTTTTGCAATTAATTTGCCATTACACTCAAAATAACGCACATATTTTTTTGTAGTGTGCAGTATTTTCCGTATCTTTGCACAAAATTTTGTAAATTGTGCAATGAATTCAATACCAAGTTTTAACTCGTATATTGAGAGAAGCATCATCAAGAATTGGCACTTGGATGCGCTCACCGATTACAAGGGCGCTACACTCCAGTACCACGATGTTGCCAGAAAGATAGAGAAACTGCACATCCTGTTTGAAAACAGCGATGTGAAGAAGGGCGACAAGATTGCCGTCTGCGGAAGAAATAGTAGCCAGTGGGCAGTAGCCTTCCTGGCCATTATTACTTACGGTGCCATCGTCGTACCTATACAGAACGAATTTAAGCCTGAGCAGATTCACAATATCGTGAACCACAGCGAGAGCAAACTGCTCTTCGTGGGCGATGTGGTGGCTACGGAAATCAATCCCGAAGAGATGCCTACTCTGGAAGGCATCATCTATCTGCCAGATAATTCGCTCGTCATCTCCCGTTCAGAAAAACTGACCTACGCGCGTGAGAACCTCAACGCCATGTTCGGTCACAAATACCCAAAGTATTTCCGGGCTGAGCACGTAAAGTATCACGTGGATGATCCGGAAGAGCTGGCGATGATCAACTACACCAGCGGAACCACAGGGTTCTCGAAGGGCGTAATGCTGCCTTACAGGGCACTCTGGGGCAATCTCGACTATCTCATCGACTCCGTAAGTCCGAAGATAGGAAAGAACTGCAACATCCTCTCTACCCTGCCGATGGCACACATGTACGGACTGATGACTGAGTTCCTCTTCAACATCGTGATGGGTAACCACATCTTCTTCCTCACCCGTCTGCCGAGCCCAACGCTCATCTCTGAGGCACTGGCTGAGATTCAGCCCGACATCCTCTTCGCCGTACCGCTCGTGGTGGATAAGATTGTAAGAAAGGAAGTGTTCCCACATATCCAGACCAACCGTGCCCGCCTCCTGATGAACATGCCTGTCATCAGCAAGCGCATCAAGGAGAAGGTTCGCGAGTTCGTGCTCCGCAAGTTTGGCAATCGCCCTTACGAGGTGGTTGTGGGTGGCGCACCACTCAACAAGGAGATTGAGAACTTCTTCATCAGCGTGGGCTTCCCTATCGCCATGGGCTACGGAACCACCGAAACCGCTCCACTCATCACCTTCGCCCATCAGGACAACTATGTGGCAGGAAGCTGCGGCGTTGCCGTGAAGCACATGGAGGTGAAGGTATTGAGCGATGACCCTGAAAACGTGGCTGGCGAACTGGTTTGCCGCGGCATCAATGTGATGAAGGGCTACTACAAGAACCAGGAGGCTACCGATGCCGTGATTGATGAAGATGGATGGTTCCACACGGGCGACCTGGCAACGATGAGTGCCGACGGACATTTCTTCGTAAGAGGTAGAAGCAAGAACATGCTGCTCGGTCCTAATGGACAGAATATCTATCCGGAGGAGATTGAGGATAAGCTCAACTCCATGGCAATGGTCAACGAGAGCATCGTACTGCAGAAGGACGACAAGCTCGTGGCACTCGTTCATCCGGAAATGGAAGAGAGCAAGGAACTGGGATTCTCAGACGAAGACCTCGCCAACATCATGGAGCAGAACCGAAAGGAACTGAATATGCAGATGCCTAGCTTTGCAAAGATATCACGCATCCAGTTGCACGACACCGAATTTGAAAAGACAGCCAAGAAGTCTATCAAGCGTTACCTCTACCAGGACGTGATATAATACGTGAAACAAAGCGTAATCCTGAGATAGAGACTTTAAGTACGAGAAAAAAATAAACTTAGAAAATCGTTAAATAATAGAATATGGAAATTCCTAGCTTTAACGCACTTATCCAGCAGAGCATCATAGACCATTGGGATATGGATGCCTTGACCGACTACAAGGGAGCTACCTTGCAGTATCACGATGTAGCACGCAAGATCGAGAAGCTGCACATCATGTTTGAGAACTCCGGTGTAGTAAAGGGCGACAAGATTGCTCTTTGCGGTAGAAACAGTGCCAATTGGGCAGTGGCTTTCCTCGCTACCCTAACCTATGGAGCCATCGCCGTACCTATCCTGCATGAGTTCATGCCAGAACAGATTCACAACATCGTGAACCACAGCGATGCCAAACTGCTCTTCGTGGGCGACGTTGTTGCTACACAGGTAGATGCAACCAAGATGCCGGGTCTGGAAGGTATCATCTACATTCCAGATTACTCGCTCGTGGTTTCACGTACCGACAAGTTGACTTATGCCCGCGAGCACCTCAACGAGATGTTCGGCATCAAGTATCCTAAGTACTTCCGCAAGAACCATGTAAGCTACTACATCGACCAGGACCCAGACGAACTGGCGATGATCAACTATACCAGTGGAACCACCGGTTTCTCCAAGGGTGTGATGGTTCCTTACCGTGCCCTCTGGAGCAATGCCGATTTTGCAGAGAATGTACTGGGCAAGAAGATCAAGGCAGGTGATTCAATAATCAGCATTCTGCCGATGGCCCACATGTATGGCATGGCATTCGAGTTTATCTTCGAATTCATCAAGGGCTGCCACATCTTCTATCTTACCCGCATCCCTAGCCCGGCCATCATTGCTGAGGCATTCGGCCGCATCAAGCCAGCCGTGATCATCGCTGTGCCTCTGGTCATCGAGAAGATTATCCGCAAGAAGGTGTTCCCAAAGATTCAGAACAACCGCATGCGCATGCTTCTCCACATGCCAGTGATCAGCAAGAAGGTGAAGGAGAAGATCTGCGACCAGGTGAGCAACGCCTTCGGTGGCAACTTCTACGAGGTGATTATCGGCGGTGCTGCGTTCAACCGAGAGGTGGAGAATTTCCTGCATAGCGTAGGTTTCAGATATACAGTGGGTTATGGTGCCACAGAGTGTGCGCCTATCATCTGCTACGAGGATTACAAGAACTTCGTTCCGGGCTCATGCGGTAAGGCAGCGCTCCACATGATGGTTCGCATCGACAGTCCAGACCCAGAGAATGTACCGGGCGAAATCCTTGCCAAGGGTCCTAACGTGATGCTGGGTTACTACAAGAACGAGGAGGCTACCAAGCAGACCATCGATGAGAAGGGCTGGTATCACACCGGCGACCTCGGAACCATGGATGGCGACGGCAATGTATTCATCAAGGGCCGCAGCAAGAACATGCTCCTGGGTGCATCGGGCCAGAACATCTATCCTGAGGAAATTGAGGACAAGCTTAATTCCCTCGCCCTCGTTGCCGAGAGCGTGGTGGTCCAGAAGGGCGAAAAGCTCGTGGGTTTGGTTTATCCGGATTTCGACGAGGCGCAGTCGCTGAACCTCGGCAGAAAGGAACTGGAGGATATCATGGAACAGAACCGCCAGGAACTCAACACGATGGTTCCAGGCTACAGCAAGCTGAGCGAAATCCGCATCCACGACGAGGAGTTCGAAAAGACGCCAAAGAAGAGTATCAAGCGATACCTCTATACGGCGGAGTAATATCCAATAAACAAATGAGGGTGTGTCATTGTTTTATGACACACCCTCATTTGT
>ERZ1034678.1089-NODE-1089-length-14005-cov-4.961434_pt1 | contig 14005 bp, 10 predicted proteins | sample MGYA00520640_ERZ1034678 | MGnify/ENA primary metagenome ERZ1034678 (study PRJEB33766, sample SAMN09781767) | gut metagenome | biome: gut microbiome | host: Homo sapiens | place: Madagascar | study: EMG produced TPA metagenomics assembly of the PRJNA485056 data...
TCCACGAAGCGTTCCACAGGGGCGCGGGACGACTGGGCTTCCTCCACGGCGCGGATGATGCGCGAGAGCGTGGTGTTGCCGGCTATGGCTGTGGTCGTGAACTCGAAGCTGCCCTGTTCGTTGAGGGTGCCGGCGAAGACCGTGTCACCAGCCTTCTTCTCGACAGGCATGCTCTCGCCCGTAATGGGGGCCTGGTTCACGGAAGAAGAGCCGTCAGTCACGGTGCCGTCCAGGGGCACCTTCTCACCGGGGCGCACCCGCACCGTGCTTCCCACAGGGACGCTATGGATGTCCACGGACTTCCATGAGCCGTCTTCCTGACGCACTGTGGCCATTTCGGGGGCAGTGGCGAGAAGTTTCTGGATGGCGTTCTTGGCGTGTTCCGTGGTGCGGGCCTCTATGGCTTCGGAAAGGGCGAAGAGCACCATGACCATGGCGGCCTCGGGGAAATCACCGATGCAGATGGCGCCTGTCACGGCCACGGACATGAGGGCGTTCATGTTGAGGGTCAGGTTCCTTATGGCGATCCATCCGTTTTTGAATGTCTGCACGCCGGAGCAGAGCACTGCGGCCACGGAGAGGATAAAGGGTACCAGCTTTGCTATGGCAAAGCCGTTCACGGAAAGGGCCAGGGGATCAAAGCCGAAAGGCCTGACATGCCATTCCAGAATGAGCGAGGACGCCTCGGCGAGGGCCGCGAGAATGCCGCCGGTGATGAGCTGCTTCCAGGGGAAGCGGCTTTTTTGACTCCCCGGCGCCTTTTCCGGGGCAGCCTCTGTCCGGCTTACGAGTGTGGCGCCAAGGTTGAGGCTCTCCAGAGCCTTCGTGATGTCGCTGAGGGCGTCCGGGTCGTGCTTTACGGACACGGTGCGGTCTATGAGGTTGAAAGCGAGCCCGTGTACGGAAGACATTTTTCCGAGCCTGCCGCGCACGAGGTTTTCCTCAACCGGGCAGTCCATGTCCTCGAGATGGAAGAGGGACGTCGAAAGGCCTGTTCCGCCGGACACGGGCTTCGCGCCAAGATTGAGGCTTTCCAGAGCCTTTGTGATGTCTCCGAGTGCGCCCGGGTCGTGCTTCACGGACACGGTGCGGTCTATGAGATTGAAGGAGAGCTCGTGCACGGAAGGCATTTTCCCGAGCCTGCCGCGCACGAGGTTTTCCTCAACCGGGCAGTCCATGTCTTCGAGGTGAAAGAGGGAAACCGTGAGATCAGACGCCTCAGGCATGACCTCGGCGCCGAGGTTGAGACTCTGAAGAGCCTTCGTGATGTCGGCGAGAGCAGAGGGAGTGTGACGTACGGAGACCGTGCGCTGAATGAGGTTGAAAGCGAGGCTGTGCACGGACGGCATCTTTCCAAGCTTGTTCCGGATGAGATCCTCTTCCACGGAGCAGTCCATTTCGGGAACGCGGAAGTTTGTCAGCGTTTCCCTGTCTTCGTGTTCCGTGATTTCCTGACAGCTGCCGCAGGCGTCGTCGAGGTGAAGCGCCTGCAGGGCTGAGCGGATTTGGCCGGCGAGGCCCTGTTCGTGCTCAACGGTTACGGTGTGGCCCGTGAGGTCGCAGACGACGCCGCGGATGCCGGCAATCGGGCGCAGCGCATCACGCACCATTTTTTCCTCGATGGGGCAGTCCATGCCGGGCAGGACAAAAGTGGAAAGCATCCCGTTCCCGGCCGCGGAATCGTCCCCGTGGCGGGGAAGCACCCCGTCCGGGAAGGGATTGCAGCATGAGCACTGGGAAGATTCGCAGGAAGCCATTTTTTTTCTGTCTCCTTATCAAAAGCCTTGCCGGGAAACCCTATATTAACTATAGTGTTTCCCGATGGCGGTATCTGTTTCTGACTGACAGGAAAAAGGTACGATCTATAGCCGCTATAGGGTCAAGCGGTCTGACGAAATTTTTTTACGAAAGGTTCCGTGCGGCTCCGGAAGTCCGCCGGGACAGCCCGGCACCCATCTCTGGGAACGGTCCGGGCGGGGAGTCCATGCATGAAAATGCGCATCGGCGAACTGGCCAGAATGGCCGGCTGCCAGGTTGTGACCATCCGTTATTATGAGAAGGAAGGGCTGCTGCCCCCGCCGGAACGCAGTGACGGCAATTACCGCCTCTACGACGAGGCGCAGGTGGAACGGCTGCGGTTCATACGCCACTGCCGCCTGCACGGCATGACACTGGACGAGATACGCCAGCTTCTCGAGTTTCAGGAAAACCCGGTTTCAGACTGCAGCTGGGTGGATGATCTGGTGAGCCGTCATATCGAGAATGTGAACAGCCAGATAGCGTCCCTGCAGCAGCTCAAAAAACGCCTCGAGGCCCTGCGCCATGAATGCAGCGGCGGCAGGCACGGCGACTGCGGTATCCTGCAGAGCCTGACCGCGAGCGATGACTGCCCCTTCTGCAGGAACCTGAAGGACGGAGAGCGCGATGGCGCTCCCTGCGGGCACAGGGCTGGCCGGTGCGGCCATAAGGGCCATGCCGGAGAGGCGTCCGGCTGTTGACAAAAAAAGCGCCGGCGTTCAGAATAGCAAAGTACTGAGGAAGGGATGTGTTTTCCCTTTTTTATGGAATATCAATATATCTTTATATCCTAATTACAGAGGCTGCCAATGTCTTCCCGCTTCAAAGAACTGCTCTCCCAGGACCGGACCATTTTTCTCGACGGTGCCATGGGCACCATGCTCCAGGCCAAGGGGATGCCGGCAGGCGTATCCCCGTCGCTTTACTGCATGCAGCGGCCCGATGTCCTTCTGTCCATCCATAAGGAATACATTGCTGCGGGCGCGGACATCATTCTTTCGAATACCTTCAGCGGCAGCCCCTTCAAGCTGGATCCCGGCCTTGAGGTGGAGGAGTTCAACCGCCGCATGGCCGAAATAGCCAGGGAGGCCGCGGACGCGGCGGGGCGCCCCGTGTGCGTGGCAGGCGATATCGGTCCCAGCGGACATTTCCAGAAACCCCTAGGCGACCTCGATCCCGAGGAACTCATAGCCGGCTTCGAACGTCAGATCCGCGGACTCGCCAGCGGAGGCTGCGACTGCGTTTTCATCGAGACGCAGTTTGACATTACCGAGGCGAGGGCAGCCGTGGTGGCCGCGCGCCGCGTCTCCGACCTGCCGGTCATGGTATCCATGACCTTCGAGCAGGGCGTGAGCCTCACCGGCTCCACGCCGGAAATTTTCGCCGAAACCATGCAGAACCTGGGCGTGGACGCCTTCGGCACCAACTGCAGCCTCGGGCCGGATCTCATGACGCCTGTGATTGAGCGCTTCCTGAAGTCCTGCACGCAGGGCTTTGTGCTGGCTGAGCCCAACGCCGGCATGCCCGAGCTCATCGACGGCCAGACCGTCTTTCCCCTCGGCCCCGAACGTTTCGCCGAACTCACCGCTCCTTTCGCGGCCATGGGCTGCAAGCTGGTGGGCGGCTGCTGCGGCACGAGCCCCGAGCATATCCGCCAGCTCAGAAAGGCCGTGGAAGCCGGCACGCCCGGCGTCAGCAGGGTTGAACCCGAACGGCATTCCGGCATTGTCCTCACGAGCCGTCAGAATATGGTGCGCATAGGCCAGGACGAACCCTTTGTGGTCATTGGCGAGCGCATCAATCCCACAGGCAAGAAGGAGCTCACCGCCGAGCTGCAGCAGGGCGTGTTCACAAAGGCCCTCGACTTCGCCGATCAGCAGAAGGCAGCCGGAGCCCGCGTGCTCGACGTCAACGTGGGCGCGCACAAGGTCGATCAGAAGAAGACTCTGCCGGAGCTCGTGAGCCTTCTCACCGGCAAGTATCCCATGCCGCTTTCCTTGGATTCCTCGGATCCTGAGGCGATTCTCAGAGCCCTTCCGTGGACCCCGGCTTCGTCCCTCATCAACTCCATTTCCGGAGACGCCGGGAAGCTTGAGCTTCTGGGCCCTGCCTGCCGCGACTTCGGCGCGCCCTTCATCCTTCTGCCCATGCGCGGCGTGAAGCTTCCCGTGAAGGCGTCCGAGCGCATTGCCATCCTGGAGCAGATCCTGTCCGACGCCGAAAGCATGGGCATCTCCCGCAGGCTCATTGTCGTAGATATTCTGGCCCTGGCCGTGTCCTCCAAGCCCGAGGGTGCCATCGAATGCCTGAAGCTCGCTGCCTGGTGCCGGGAAAACGGCCTCGCCACCACCATCGGCCTCTCCAATATCTCCTTCGGCCTGCCCGCCCGCGAGCTCGTGAACTCCACGTTCCTGGCCATGGCCGCTGGCGCCGGTCTCACCTCTGCCATTGCCAATCCTTCCTCCGTGCGCATCCGCGAAGCCGTTGCCGCGGCCCAGGTGCTGCTCTGCCAGGATGATCATGCGGAGAACTTCATCGCCGGCTACTCCGAATGGAAGAGCTCCACGGGCGCGGCCCTGCAGGCGAAGAGCGCGGAAAAGGCTGCTTCCAAAAATCCGTATGAGGCTGTCCTCTTCGGAGACAAGGAACATGTGGCCGCGCTCCTCGACAGGGAGCTCGCTGCGGGGAAAGTCCCTTTTGACCTCGTCAACGAAAGCCTTATTCCGGCCATCACGGAAGTGGGCAGCCGGTATGAGAAGAAAATTTACTTCCTGCCCCAGCTCATCCGTTCCGCGGAGACCATGCAGGCAGGTTTTGCGCACCTGAAGCCCCTCATGAAGCAGGACGCCAGCGTGAAGCGGCCGGTCATTATCATGGCCACTGTGCAGGGTGACGTGCACGATATCGGCAAAAATATCGTCTGCCTTCTGCTCGGCAACCACGGCTTCGACGTGGTGGACGCCGGCAAGGACGTGCCCGCCGAGAAAATCGTTGAGATGGCCATTGAGCATCATGCCCGTCTCATCGGCCTTTCGGCTCTCATGACGACGACCATGGTCCGCATGGAAGACACCATACAGCTCGTTAAGGAGAAGAATCTTCCCATCAAAGTCATGGTGGGCGGCGCGGCCGTGACGAAGGCCTTCGCCGATTCCATCGGTGCTGATGCCTACTGCGTTGACGCCGTGGCAGCTGTCGAGGCGGCCAAGCGTCTCACTGCCTAGTTTTTCCTTCCTTTTAGAAACGGGGGCGCTGCCGCTCTGGCAGGGGGCATTCTGCGGGATGTCTTCCTCCTGGGGCCCGGCGCCTTTTTTCGTATTTGCCGGGGCTCCGTCTGGCACCTGTACCTGGAATGAAAACTTTTTCCTGACGGTATCGGGTGCAGGGCGGGCTGATTTATTTTTTTCGCTATTCCTGCGGCTCTTTCTGCGGCAGCATGCAGGCTGAAACGATACCGACAGCCACAGGCACGAGGAGACAGAGCAGGGCTGCGTTCAGGCCCCAGTGGTCGGCGATGAGGCCGACGAGGGGAAGGGCTATGCCGCCTGCGCTGCGCGAGACGCCCAGTGTGATGCCAGCTGAAAAGCCGAGATTACGGGCGAGATAGGTCTGTCCCAGAATGACCATGGGGCTGTAAGAGGCGTAGATGCAGAAGGAAACCGGGATAAGGAGCGCAGCGGAAAGCCAGGGATTGCCGGCAGCGACAAAAAGAGCCACTGCCGGGAAGAGGCAGAGCTGGGTAATGCGCAGAATGCGCACGTAGCCCACGCGGTCGGACAGGATACCTCCGGTCATGTTGCTGATGACGCCGACCACGGCGAAGAGCGCCAGCATGTAGGATCCTGTGCTGGCGGAGGCGCCGTAGTATTTCATCCAGTAGAGAGCCGTGAAGGAATAGAAGCCCTGAAAGACCACGGCGCGGGAGACGACCACGCCTGTGAGCCAGGCGAAGGCGTGCCAGTCATTTTTTCCCTGTGCACGCTTTACGGCCAGCTTCTTCTTTGTGACAGGAGGCATGTGCGCGAAGGAGTAGAGGAAGGAAAAGGCCGTGCATACACCGAGCACGGTGAAGAAGAGCGTGCTCTTCAGGCCGAAGAGGGGCGTCAGGAAGCCGATGATGATGGGGCCCAGGATGAAACCCGTATTGCCGCCAATGGAAAAGAGGCTCATTCCCGCGCCTTTGCTGTGTCCTGAAAGGTAGTTGGTATAGCGGGCTGCCTCGGGATGAAAGAGGGAGCTTCCCATGCCGCAGAGGCAGGCGCAGATCCAGATGCCCCAGTATGAGGAGACAAACCCCATGGCGCCCATGGCGCAGCCCATGGTGAGAATGGCCGCAGGAATGAACCAGAAGCAGGACCATTTGTCAGAAAGCCAGCCGAAGAAGGGCTGTACGAGGGAAGCCACGCAGGCGTAGCCGAACATAATCACGGCAGCGTCCGTGTAGCTGTATCCGAAGGCCACGACCAGGAACGGCAGAAGGGCCGGAATGGCGCCGCCGTTGATGTCCGAGCACATGTGAGCCAGGGAGAGAAGAATGATCTTGCCTTTGTCCATAACGTTCACCGGAAAATAAAATTGGACGCCGGGGCGTCCGGGGGCAGAACACTAGGCAATTTTGTCCGGATTTGTCCAGAGGCAGCAAAAAAGTAAAAAATATAAATGCATATGCAATTTTTTTGTAGAGGAACGGTGTTTTGCGTACGGAATATCTGTACCCGGAGGCAGAGTGTACCAGGGGAAGAATGGTTTCTTTTCATGCTGACCGGCGGAGGCGCTCTGTACGGCTGAGCGGTGAGGAGGGGGACAGGCTGTGCGGTAAGACAAATCCTCATCAGGAAATTCGCCCGGTATGTCGCCAGAGATCTGTAGCGGGGAAGGGTGTTCCCTCGTCCGCTTTGCGTATAATACATCTACAATTCTAACTATGTATATTTATCAAGAGGTATACCATGGAATTTCACGGCTCCATTGTCCGTCCCTATACTGACGCTGACAGTCTTTTCATCGAAGTGACCACCGGATGAACACACAACAGCTGCACATTCTGCAATTTCTACAAGGACACGCCGTTCCGGGTGGCGCCCATCGAGCAGGTGGAAAAAGACCTTCAGGAGGCCTCCAGAGAAGTTCCCTTCGCTTCCAGAATCTGGGCTTCCGGCGGTAATCCCTTCTGCTTTTCCACCCGCAGGCTTATCCAGCTTGGAGATCTTTTTAAGAAGTATTTTCCAAAGGCCCGCGTCTCCACCTACGCGCGCATCGATGACCTCTTCCATAAGAGCGCTGAGGATATCCGGGAAATCAGAGAGCATGGCATTGACGATGTCCTCATTGGCATTGAGTCCGGCGATGACGATGTGCTGAAGGCCGTGAACTAGGGCTATACAGCAGAGGATGTCATCAGGGAATGCCAGAAGATCGGGCAGGCAGGCTTGCCATTCCGCATCATCTACCTCGGCGGCCTGGCCGGAGCCGGCAGGCTCGAAGAAAGCGCCAGGAAGAGCGCTGCCGTCTTCAATCAGATTCATCCTTACTACATGTACCTGACCAACGTGGCCGTTCTTCCCGGGACAAAACTGTACGGTCAGATGATGCGGGGAGAGTTCACTGAAGCCACGGAAAAGGAGCGGCTTCAGGAAATCAGAACGCTGCTCGCGGAAATGCGGAACCCGATTGTCGTGGATACGGAGTCAGCTGCCAGCAGTATTTATCTCAAGGTGAAGCTTCCTGAGGAAAAGGCCTCGGTGCTGCGTGAGCTGGACGCGTTCATTGCCCATTTTTCCCCGGAACAGGAAAAGCTTCTGCACGCGCGCCGCGCCCGCATGCTTTCTGTGTAGCGTCAGAGAGGAACGCGGAAAAGACCGGGGGAGTTCGGCGGAATGAAGCCGGTCACGGCAGGTCCGGTCCCGCCCCTCTCTGCGGATTTCCTCTATGAGGGTGGCGGATTGTCCCAGTACCCCTTTCCATTCCGGGCCGGGGTACTGGGAAAGAATCAGCGCGCGCTCTCAACAAAAGCTGCGGCTATTTTGCGGCTCATGGGATCGCTTTTGTACGAGAGCTCGGGGTGCCACTGCAGGCCCCAGATGAAGCGTTTCCCCAGCATGCACACGCCCTCGATGAGGCCGTCTTCGCTCACGGCTGTGGTAGTGAGCGAGGGAGCCAGCTCCCTGACGGCCTGATGGTGATAGCTGTTTACGCCGAGCCTCTCCACTCCCAGAACGCTGGAGAGCGGAGTGTCCCTGCGTATCTCTACGAAGTGGGCGACGCGGTCGTAAGGCGCGCTCATGTGGTGCTCCGGTCCGCCGGGGTGTTCCGTGGGAATGTCCTGGTAAAGTGTGCCGCCAAGAGCGGCGTTCATGAGCTGAATGCCCCGGCATATGCCGAGGACGGAACGATCCAGCCTGATGGCTTCCTTTAGAATGTAGGCGTCCATGGCGTCACGTTCAGGACATGGGAGGCCGCATTTTTCTGAAGGACTGGCGCCGTAGAGGGAGGGAGACACATCCTGCCCTCCGGTCAGGAGAAAGCCGCCGCACGCGGACAGAAAATAATCCAGAATTCCGGTGTCCGTGGTCAGCGGCATCATGAGGGGGACGGCTCCCTGTTCCTCAAGCATGTTCATGTATCCCGGAATCATCCAGAGACTGTCTTTTGTTTCGTCCCAGAGAGGGCAGATGCCTATAACGGTTTTCATAAAGGGATAGTCCTCCTTCGCGTGTGTTTTCCGGAGAGGATGGGATTGCATTGCCTGGGGGGGGAATATCCCGGAGTGTCGGTCGTCCGGACAGTTTTTTCCCGGATCGATTGTCACGCAGATGCTATGCATAATAGTGACTTTTTGAGGATGACGCAAAGAGTATCCGTGCGGGAGGCCTGCCGCACGCCGGAATGAGGGCAGGAGAGAAGAATGGCGCGTTCCCAGAGGGAAACGCGCCATCAGAGAGATGCGGGGCTGAGTCAGACGCCAGGCCTCCTCAGGTTTCAGCGTTTTTTGAGGAAGAGGCCTTCCGCCGTCGCTCCATTCCCCACGTTGTACTGGCATTCTCTCCCGGGAACGTATTTTGATTCGAGAAAATCGCTGTAAAGCGTTAGCCTTATGGCGCACTTTTCGTCTACGTCGATGAGAACAGTATTGCCATCGAGTCCGGCCGTGGCCGTTTCGCCGGACAGGGCGTCCTCAGGGAAAGTAGCTGTTCTGTAGTGGGGAGCGCCGGTGAGCGCCGCGATGCTGTATCTGACTGTGCCGTCCCCGTTCACCTTAAGAAAAACCGAGCCGTAGTCGCATTTATCTCCGAGGCTGTAGGCGTAGATACCGGAGGCCTTATCTGGATTGGCCTCCCACTGGAAGGGCGCATGTGTTCCGGTGCTCCGGCTGATTTTAATGGGGTACGTTTTGCCCTTTCTGAACTCGGCGCCGCCTCCGTCTTTTTCGATGATCTTCGGGCGGCCCTCCCATGTTCCGGACAGGGTGTCTTTAACAAGACTTCCCGTGATCGTGCCGGAAACCCTGCCGTCAGGCAGCATTTCACGGAGGCGGAGCAGGCCGTTATCCTGTACCCTGCCCAGAATCCGGATGGGCGTCCGGTCCTTCGTTCTCGTGTAGACGATTTCCCCGGAAATAATTCCGTCACGGCTTTCGAACCAGAGGGAAACGGGAATCGTGCCGTTAATGGCTCCTTCTCCCTGATACTGAAGAGCGGCGGCGTTCCTGCTTTTCTGAGGAGCTGTGCCTCCCTGCGCGAAGGTGCTGTCAATTCTGGCGGACTGGTGCTTCTCCAAATCCTTTGGTTCTTTCCCGCCACTGGCATCAACGCCGGCGATGAAATCTTCGGTCAGGGTCCCCGTCAGGGTGCCGCGGTACCTCCAGACAATATCCTTCATCATCTCGTCCCTCCACCATGACCAGTTGTCCATGGAACCGTCCTGTCTGCGCGGGGGTACGTCGCTATAGAGGAGAAGGTGCATGATGGCGTGATAGCGCTTCAGTGCGTCGGCTTTATAGGGGCTTCCCGCGTTATCTTTCAGGAAGCGTTCCATTCCCACGGCCCAGGCGGCTCTTTCGGACTGGGACTGAAAGACGGTGCCGTCCTCTCCCATGAATTCATCCCTGGAAAGAGGCTGGGAAATGAGAACGTCCGCGAAGGCCCGGCCTTCAGGACTGAGCTGAACCCTCTTATAAAAGAAGGCCGGGTTCAGGCGGAGATACGCTTCCCCTTCCTCTCTGACCGGAACGAACCCGAAGCGGCTCAGTATAATGAGGGCCTTCTGGTCGGAGTGCGACAGCGTTTCTGTTCTGCCTCCGGCCCTGTTCCAGCGTTCAAGAATGGCTTCGGCAATCGTCTCCATGCTGCTCCTGATTTCTGACTTCCGGAGCGCGGTAAGTTTCTGTCCGCTGAGATCAAGGAGTGACCGGATGACGCCGGCTTCGTCCTTCTGACCTATGGCAGAGAGTTCGTCATTGCACGCCGTGATCCACTGGCGGGCCGCTCTCAGCATGGCGTCCTCATCCAGAACTCCGCCGCATACGACATCAGAGGGTGAAACTGGCGGAAGAAGCGTGACGGGAACAGCCCGTGCTACCGCTGTCCATTCGAAGAACATCAGAATCAGAGCAAGACTTTTCCAGAGTGAATGCATAGGTTCTCCTGCTGGCGGCCCTGCATCGCTCCGAGTCCGGCGGGAAGATCTGAGACAGCGAGCCGGGCCGATATGTGCTGTTCGGTACAAAACTGATTCCCTAATCTGGAATAAAATGCTCAGCGCTACAAGTAAAAAAATACACAGGATAACAAGAGAAGGGAAGCTGCGTCAGATCTCATCAGCCGCCCTGCGGAAAGTGGCAGCGCACAGTCCCGGAATTTTCCCGGGGAGTGCAGCTTCAGGATGAGGTGTTAAGGGAAGGAGGAAAAATGGTAGTTTTTCCTCTATCGCACTTTACGGTAGCGCTGTTTTGGGCTTTTGGGTGGTTCCAACGGCTCAATTTTCCCCTCAGCAACGAGCTTCCTGACTTTGATGGCAACAGTGGAGCGGGAACAGCCTGAAAATGCTATGATGTCCTTCAGAGTCAGTGAAGCATGACTTTTCAGCTCATTGAGAATTGCCTGCTCAAGTCTGGGGCCGGCAAAGCTCTTCCGCTCCGAAATATCACGGCGGCGTTTGAGGAAGGTAATCTTGAAATTGGTCAGTGTAGAGGAGATCTCCGCAGGAAACATTTTTGCTTTTTCAAGAGAGTTCTTTATGGTTCGGATGCCGCTTCCCCGATTTTCAACAACGAATCCTTCTCCCGGATAGGGGGTCGTTTCAAGAATAGCGGAAAGGAACTGGTTGCGGCTGGCTGTTAACCCCGGCTTTCCTATGTCTTCCAACGTTACGCGGCCATAAAGCCCAGCGGGATTTAAAATTTCCAGCCTGTCTGGATACATATTGATGCTCACTGCGGATGCCCGCCCTTCAGAGGAATAGTCTCTGTGCTGAAGCGCGTTGGCAACAGCTTCCCGTACGGCAATGAGCGGATAGTCCGGAAGGTCTTTGCGGAATGCGCCCTCAATGACCGCTCCTGTGTTCATGTGCTTTCGGACAAGTTCTACGGCATCGGCAATGATATAAGGAAGCACACCGACAAGAGTCTGACTGTCAATAAAGCGATAATCGTGGGAATCTGGATTCCCATCACCATTGCTGTCAGGATAGAGAGTAAATGTAGCAACGAGGGTAGGAAAATATTTCTGAGGATAATGTCCCAGAGCCAAAAGCCCGGCTAATGTTGGCCGAACTGTGCCATTGTCTTGGCTATGATTCGCAGATTGGAAAGCACTTCAGTTTCCGAGAGGTGCCCGAATATTCTGGGATGCAGCAGTTTCTGCCTTTCTACAACCCGCTGTACCAGCCTTTCTTCAAGGTCATTAAGACTTGCCTCTGCTATTAGTCCGGAATCCCAACGAGGCTGATGACTGGCTTCGATAAGCCTGTCTGCTTCATATCTGGTAAGGCGGCGATTGCCATCTCTGGTGCGGATATAGGAGCCCCCGTACACTCCTCTTTCCGTGATATAGCAGGGCTTATCTTCTCCGGGCAGAGGCAATACCCGGGCAGCAAGCACGTTTGTTCCATCCACGGGAAAAATTTCTATCTCAGGCCGGACAACAGGCGTGAGTTTCTCTCCTACAGAAACAAGAGCGTCCTGCATTCTGGCAGTGGAAAATTTTTCTACCGGGAGGAAACCATTTTTCTCAGAGAGCCCAAGGATAATAGTGCCGCCACGGGAACTGTTGGCAAAGGCAGAAAGTGTTTCCGCAAGACTGGAAGGGAGCTTGTCGGCAGACTCCTTTACTTCGCATGTCTGCGTATCAACGCCTACTTGGCGGAGATGCCTGACAACATGCTGAAATTCTTTACTATTCATGTATTGCCTCTCAGGCAGCAGTCATACGAACTAAACAGAGTAACTAGTTAATTGTCTAGTTATTACCTAGTTACTAGCCAATTAACTAGCTAATTGTCTAGTTATTGCCTAGTAACTAGACAAAAAAGAAAGCTGGCTAGTATTCCAGTCTGTTCTGGATCATTGCATCTTTTCTCTCTGGTTCAAGTGTAAGACGAAAGAATAACTGACCCCTTAAACGAACGAAAACTGCCCCCTACAAGTGGGAGCCGACTGAAGTTCGGAGAAGAATTTAGAAATTTTAGAACGGCAAAAAAATCTCCGGCAGGCTGCCGGAGCTCAAAAAAGGCCGGCGCGGATGCCGGCCTTGAGTTTGTTGGAAGGTCATTATCTATTGATGGGTGGAGTGAAGTTTTTTAGAACCGCGATCATGAGTGCGGCTGGGCTCATTTTTGACAAATTGGCAAGCGATCGCTCAGTGGATCCACTAAATGATCGTTTATTGGACCCACCTCATCGGTCCGGGGCTGGTGAGGTGGGGATGTGACGAGCCCGCTTCTTTAACACCTGGGTCAGTTCTGACTGACACAAAAGAATGCAGCGGAAGCTCCTCTCGTCCTTCTGAGCAACACGATCCTGTTAGAACCAAGCTCGCTTTGGATCTTATCTTGCTCTGCTTTGGAAAAAGAAAAAAAGCTGCGGGGCAGAGCCTTTCCGTGAGCTTTTCTGCCCTTTTCTGCGTGATGAAAAAGTTTCTTTCAGACCCCGGAAACGAGAAAAGGGAACCTGAAAAATCAGGTTCCCTTTGGGGTAATCTCATATGGTCGGGATGAAAAGGTTTGAACTTTCGACCCCTTGAACCCCATTCAAGTGCGCTCCCAGACTGCGCTACATCCCGAGGTGAGAAAGGGGATATACCGGAAGGCAGAAGTTGTCAACGGAAAAACTTTTTTTTCTGCTTATTTTCGCGGCGGGGCCCCGGAAAGGACAGTGATACCGGCGTGAACTACTTGGCCGGAGCAGCAGGGGCAGCCGGAGCCGCGGGAGCGGGCGCGCTGGTCGTTACCGCGGGTTTGGCCGGAAGAAGCTTCGCGAGTCTGCCGGATGACCACAGCCAGCCGCCAAGGGCGATGGCCGCGATGAGAATGAGCGCCAGCCAGAATCCAGCGTGTCCGCTTTCCTGGTGGAGCGGATCGTTATGCAGGCGTTCCGCGTCGGGAGGGAGTACGGCAGTCTGGGTCAGGGCAGCGCCCAGTTTGAGATTGATGGGGAGCTGTGAATTGACAGCCCAGCCTGAGGCTTCCAGCACGGGGGCGAGGTTGCGCCTGCGCAGCTTGAGCCACGCAAGCAGGGCAGACGGTCCGGAAATCACGACGAAGATGCCGATGATGAGCAGGGGGAACTGCCACCAGGTCAGGGAGAAAAGGGCGTTGGCGATGCTGCCCACGGCAGTGCCGAGAGCGCCGAGAGCGAGGCCTACGGCGGCGAAGATGCCAGCGCTCTTGCCGATGTCGAAGCCTCCCCCGGCCGGAGCCTTGTCGGCCGGTGCCTTGGCCAGTTTGGCAGCGTCAGCAAGGGCGGTATTGGCCTTCGATGCCGCGTACTTGGCAATGGCGTCACCCGCCATCTGACGCAGGCGTTTGTAGGGCGCCCAGACGGCCTGTCTGATACTGATGGGATTGTGAATGATTTTGACGAGAACGGCATCCCAGTCATTGCCCTCGTTATCCACGAAGACGCCGTTGCGGCCTTCGACCAGATAGTCTTCGCTGCCTGCCGTGACCGCGGCCATGATGAGGCGCTTTTCAGCAGCGTTGCTTCTGCGGGCAC
>ERZ1034678.1098-NODE-1098-length-13952-cov-26.818594_pt1 | contig 13952 bp, 8 predicted proteins | sample MGYA00520640_ERZ1034678 | MGnify/ENA primary metagenome ERZ1034678 (study PRJEB33766, sample SAMN09781767) | gut metagenome | biome: gut microbiome | host: Homo sapiens | place: Madagascar | study: EMG produced TPA metagenomics assembly of the PRJNA485056 data...
GAAAATTCGGTGGCGCATACGTGCCAGAGATATTATATAAATGTGTGACAGAACTCCAGGAGGCTTACAAGCCTATCATCGAGAGTGAGGAATTCAAGAAAGAGTATTACGCTCTGCTGAAAGATTATGTGGGTCGTCCTTCACCTCTCTATTATGCCAAGCGCATGAGTGAGAAGTACGGATGCCAGCTCTATCTGAAGCGTGAAGACCTGAACCATACTGGTGCTCATAAGATCAATAATACCATCGGTCAGATTCTGATGGCAAAGAAGATGGGCAAGACCCGCATCATTGCCGAGACAGGTGCTGGTCAGCATGGTGTGGCTACAGCTACGGTCTGCGCTCTGATGGATATGAAGTGCGAAATCTTCATGGGTGCTACCGACGTTGAGCGTCAGCATACCAATGTGGAGCGTATGAAGATGTTGGGTGCTAAGGTTAATCCTGTAAGAACGGGTAATATGACCTTGAGCGATGCCTGTTCAGAAGCTATCCGCGACTGGTGCTGTCATCCTCAGGATACTTTCTATATCGTGGGCAGTACGATGGGTCCACATCCTTACCCTGATATCGTGGCAAAGATGCAGAGTGTGATTTCAGAGGAACTGAAATGGCAGTTGGAAGAGAAGATTGGCCGTGATTATCCTGACTATCTCATCGCTTGTGTGGGTGGCGGAAGCAATGCTGCGGGTACCATCTATCACTATATCGATGACGAGCGTGTGCAGATTTACTTGGCTGAGGCTGCCGGTCATGGTATCGATACTAACTATACGGCTGCTACCATGCACTGCGGTACAGAAGGTATCATTCATGGTGCGCGTACCCTCGTGATGCAGACCGAAGACGGACAGATAGAAGAAGCCTTCACCATCAGTGCCGGTTTGGATTATCCAGGCATCGGACCAATGCATGCCGACTTGGCTACCCGTGGCCGTAGTCATGTGCTTGCCATCAAAGATGATGAGGCTATCTATGCTGGATATGAGTTGACCCGTATGGAGGGTATCATTCCTGCTATCGAGAGTGCCCATGCTGTGGCTGCCTTGAAGAAGATGAAATTCAAGAAGGACGATGTCGTTGTGCTCACAGTTTCTGGACGTGGTGACAAGGACGTGGAGACCTACTTGAGTCATAAGGAAATGGCTAAAGAATACGGAGATTTTTAAAATTAGAGGCTTTAAGCTTCATCATCAAGCGAAGCCTGCTTCATGTGTCTATGCAATAGGCTTCATTTTTTTATCGTTTAAAATATGAGTAGATTCAATTATACAACAAAGACTCGCAAGATTCTCGCCGATCTCTATACACCGGTGGGAGTCTATATGCGACTTCGTGACATATATCCCCAGTCTGCCTTGATGGAGAGTTCCGACTACCATGGCTCAGAGAACTCTCGTTCCTTCATCGGTGTACATCCGATGGCAAGTATCGCTGTGGGACATGGTATCGTGACAGTCACTTATCCCGATGGAAAGGTGGAAAAACAGGAACTCCCTGCCTTCGGTGAGGGAAAGGGTGAGGAGTGTAAACTCGCCATCTCCAAGGCAATCAATGACTTTGTCAAGTCTTTCCATGTGGAGGGAGAGGGCAAGGACTTCTGTGGATTCTATGGTTTCACCACTTTCAATGCCGTACGCTACTTTGAGAATATCCCGGTAAAAGATACGACGATGGAAAAGAATGATGCGCCGGATATCTATTATATCATGTATAAGGACATCATCGTTTTCGATCATTACAACAATACGATGGAACTGATTGCGCTGAGTGATGCTGAAGGTTCTGCTGGTGAGGCTGAACTGGATGCGCTCCTGAAGGCTATCAACAAGGCAAATGTGAAACCATACGACTTCCATCCTGTGGGAGATACGACTTCTACGCTTACTGATGAGCAGCATAAGGAGAATGTAAGAAAGTGCATCCAGCACTGTTTGCGTGGTGATGTCTTCCAGATTGTGGTCAGTCGCCGTTTCGTCCAGAAGTATGAGGGTGATGATTTCAAACTCTACCGTGCGCTTCGTAGTATCAATCCATCACCATACCTCTTCTATTTTGATTTCGGCGGATACCGTATCTTCGGTTCTTCTCCAGAAACCCACAACCGTATCGTAGGTGATAAAGCCTTCATCGATCCTATTGCCGGTACTACTAAGCGTACAGGCGATATCGAACAGGACCGCAAGGCTGCTGAGTTCCTGCGCAATGATCCGAAAGAGAATGCAGAGCATGTGATGTTGGTGGATCTGGCACGCAATGACCTGAGTCGCAACTGTCATGGTGTGAAGGTAGATTTCTATAAGGATATGCAGTTCTACAGTCATGTCATTCATCTCGTAAGTCGTGTAAGTGGTACGCTTGATAAGGATGCTGATCATATCAAGGAGTTTATCGATACTTTCCCAGCAGGTACGCTGAGTGGTGCTCCTAAGGTTCGTGCCATGCAGATTATCTCAGAACTGGAGCCTCACAACCGAGGTGCTTATGGCGGTTGCATCGGATTCATCGGACTGAATGGTGACCTCAATCAGGCCATCGTTATCCGTACCTTTATCAGTCGTAATGGTGAGCTCTGGTTCCAGGCGGGTAGTGGTGTCGTAGCCAAGAGCAATGACCAGTATGAACTGGAAGAGTGTAATAACAAGTTGGGTGCGCTCACCAAGGCTATCCATATTGCAGAGCAGTTGTAAACACATTTTAAATGATAAGAAATGAAAGTAGTAATCATAGATAATTACGATTCCTTCACCTATAATCTGGCTCATCTGGTAAAAGAGTTAGGTGCAGAGGTGACGGTATTCCGCAACGATCAGTTCCAATTGCGCGAACTTGACCGTTTCGACAAGATCATCCTGAGTCCGGGACCTGGTATTCCTTCTGAGGCAGGTCTTCTGATGGATGTCATCAAGACTTATGCTGGCAGAAAACCAATGTTGGGTGTCTGTCTGGGTCATCAGGCGATAGGTGAGGCTTTTGGCGCCAAACTTACCAATCTCTCTGAAGTATATCATGGAGTTGCTACTCCTTGTACTCAGTTTGGTAATGATCCTATTTTTGCTGGTATGTCTAAGCGTATAGAGATAGGTCGTTATCATTCATGGGTAGTGGATAGAACAAATTTCCCAGAGTGTCTTGATGTGACAGCAGTGAGCGATGACGGTTGCATCATGGGTTTGAAGCACAAGCATTATGACATCCACGGTATTCAGTTCCATCCGGAAAGTGTACTGACCCCAGAGGGCAAGACGATTATCAAGAACTGGCTTGCCTGCGATGGAGAAGATTTTGATAAGAGTTGGGCATAGTGGATATAAAACCTCGAACAGAATTTTCCGTGATAAAGGAAGACGAAAGTCCTCAATAGAAAAACAGCATATCAACCATCAATGGAAGATATGCTGTTTTTCTCTTTTTATTTATTCTTCTTATTTTATTTCTTTTATTTCAATCCATCAGCATCGCCGGTAGTTTTCAAACCATTACTCTTTTCTCTTGGTGTGATATTGACATTCTTCACGATTGTGTTTTCAATGACATCCTTATTGAATGCCATTTTCTTATCAGTAGATTGGATGTTTTCGAAGGTGAAATCTACCAGACGGTACTTGTCGCTGGTGCCCACATCAAAGAAGTTGTCACAATCCATCTGGATGTTCTTGATGGTGATGTTGTTGCACTGACTGAGTGGCATGTCTTTGCGGTCGCCTGGTTTGAAGAACTGAGTCCAAGGGCGGACAACCAAGAAACTGCCTGTGGTGCCTGTGATATTATCTACCGTCACATACTCATAGTGTTGAGGAGTATCAGGGCGCATTTTCAACCAGAGTACGCGCTGCGCATTGCCCACCTTGATGTTTCGCAACACGATGTTGCGGTCTTTCACACTCTCGCTGCCCAAAGTCAGACAACCATGCACTCTACCATAGTTGCAGTTCTGGATGAGCACATTATAGACTGGTCCATTCTCTGGTGCCTTGTCTGCCCAGGTTCCCTTACCGCCCTTGATGGCAATGGCATCATCATTTACGCTCATGAAGCAGCCTTCCACTAATACGTCGTGGCATACGTCGATATCGATAGCATCACTACTTGGTGCACGCATACCACTGGTAGGGGCGAAGATGGTGCATCCCAAGAAGCGGACATGGTCGCAACGATAGATGTGGTTGGTCCAGAAAGGACTGTTCTGGATGTGGACATCCTGTATGGTCACATGGCTCGAATTACTGATATATACGAGTCGTGGACGCTGTGCATCCTTGTTGGTACACTGGCGGTTCCAGGTACGACGTATCCAGAATTCCTCCCAGTAGTGATAGCCGTTACCATCGATGGTTCCGTTGCCTGCGATGGTAAAACCATCACACTTATCAGCATTGATGAAGGCAGAGAAATACTTGCAGGTTTCCCCCTCGATACGGGTTTCCAAGACAGGGAAGTTGGCAATGCGGTCACTACCTTTCAGTTTACCACCTTCTTCAAGATAGAGATGGGTTTTCGGACGGAAGAATAGGGCACCGCTCTGATAGGTACCGGCAGGAACGACGATGACACCACCGCCATCCTTGGCAGCCTGGTCGATGATAGCCTGTATAGCCTGAGTCTGAATCAGGGTACTGTCGTTTTTGACACCATAATCGGTTATCACGTATTTCTTGCCAAGGGTATCTACATTCACCTTCTGCGCATTGGAGAACCAGGCATCCATCTTCGTGCCGTCAGGCCAGAGTTCAGTCTGTGCCTTTTTCGCTTTCTTCTGTTTCTTGGCGGCATTGGTGTTTAATGGCGCAAAAGCCACCAAGCAAGCCATCAGCCAGATATATTTTCTCATAACTTTTTTACCTTTTTACTTTTTTACCTTTTTACTTTTAAAAGCTTGTAATACTCTGCCGCACCGAGCAGGAGGCAACCTGTGCCGTAATCTTCGAAGTCTGGAACAGAAGTGAAGGTGACAGGCTGACCGGCAGCAGGATCCTTACCTGTGCCCTGGTTGTATCCAATGAAACCATCCTCGTGAACCGATGCTGCCAATGCCTTCCATGCTTTATCCATTGCTTTCTGATAGGTAGCTCTTGGCAGGATGCCCTGCTGCACACCCCATGCCATGCCATAAAGGAAGAGACCTGTACCAGTCATTTCAGGACCACCATAGTTGGCAGGACAAACGAGGCTAACGTTCCAATATCCATCCTCACGCTGGCACTTCAATATCGCCTTACTCATAGAGATAAAGTCTTTCTTCAGGTACTGGTAGTTCTTATCAGTCTTTGGCAAGGTCTGCATCACACGTACCAATGCAGCATATACCCAACCGTTTCCGCGGCTCCAGTAGCAGTTGCTGCCATCTTTCTCCTTGTAAGGTGGCACATAGTCTTTGTCTCTCCACCAGAGTCCCTCTTTTTTATTGAAAAGACCACCAGCCAAGGTATCACGACTCCACTTGTAGGAGTTCATCGCATAGTCGAGATATTTCTTCTCGCCGGTCAACTTAGCATATTTGGCATAGACAGGCATAGCCATCTGTATCGCATCAATCCATGTCCAGTATGAAACGCGGTTGGTGCTCATCTGATGGTCAAGGTTCTCCTTTACCTTACTCAGATCCTTTTTGCCGCCAGTCTGGATATAGCGGTCGATATAGGTTTGCTGGCAGCACTGGTTGTCGGCATCGGTATCATTCACGCTGCCACGGGCTGTCCACTTGTGATAGTCTGCCCAGCGATCGGTATAGTCGAGGTATCGCTGCTGAGGGTCTATCTCGTAGAGTGCCATCAATCCTTCGTAATATACGGCACGGGTCCAAAGGTTGCTCGTGCGTACCTTCTTGACATAGGTGTCGAGGGTTGGGTCACTGTACTTCGTCATGAAGTAGTTGTTGGTGCGCTGTGATACTTCCAGGATTTCCTTCTTTAGAGATTCCTTGTCAGATGCAGCTTTCACTGTTGCAACTTTCACGGCTGCATTCTGGGCAGACACAGAGGTCATGCCCATCAGAATGCAGAGGCTTGTCAGGATTAGTTTCTTCATTTGTACTCTTTGATTGATTATGTTCTTATTTTAAATTTGCTTATTTCTTATTGAATTTCCAAAACATGCGAAACGAAAATAATTAGAGTTGGTCTTTCAATTCCACGAGTTTTACCGAACTATTGAGTCCGCTTGGCACAGGTGTCCATTTCTCGTAAGTGGTCTTCTTGTAGTCGATATCCACCACGTTGATTTCCTTCATCTTGCGCCATTTCACACCCTGTCGGTCGAGTTCTGCTATGCGGTTGGCAGGCAGGTTGGTTACCTCGATACGGATAGTATTCTTGCCCTTGTTCAGTGCTTCTTTGCAGTTGAGGATATATGGTACCGCCCATGCGCAGCCCACATATTTATTATTGATATAGACGCGTGCACTTTCACGGACATCACCTAAGTCGATAGCCCACTGTTTCTGTGCATCATCCTTCGACAGTTTGAAGGTGGTTTCATAAACACCTGTTCCCATCATCACCTTAGCCTTTTCGCTGAGATTTTCCCAACTCTTCAAGCCCTTGAGGTTGAAGATCTCGCCCACCTTAGGAGCCTCCTCTGTGAATGACAGTTTCCAGCTATTGGCGGTCAGGTCGATGGTCTTGCTGTCCGAAGCCGCAAACTTCTCCTTTTCGCTTACCTTCACCTTGGAACCGAGTCTCCATTCGCTTACAGGCTTATCCGAGGTGATGAGAATGCGGCTCTCGCCACTCTTCAGGTTCACTTCGATGCCCTTATCGCCGATAGTAGCCTTGTGATATTTGCCCGTCATAGGTTTATACCAGATACCGTTCTTCTCGTTTACAGCCAGTGCTACGGTAGAAGTGATATCCTTGTCGGTGAGGTTGGCGATGAAGTAATGATGACCGATGCTGTTGTTGCGGCGGATCATCTTCAAGCCCAGGTTCTTTCTCATCAGTTCCGGTTTTGCAGCTTGTTCCATCGCCTTGATGTTGTCGCCCTTGATAATCTTGGCTCCTTGCGCCTTCAAGTCGGAGATATGCTGGATTACATCGCTTGGCATGATATTGTTGCCTGGGATGATGATGCCCTTGTAGCGGGTACCAGCAGCAGTTTCGATCATACCATCTTTAAAGGTACAGGTGCGCAGGTATTTGTCGCTGATGTAGTCACAGTCGAAACCAGCCTTGTCGATGTCGAGAATCACCTTGATAAATTCCGGTGCTTTCTTCGCCATGGAGTGGATGTCGAACTGCATCAACCAGTTCTTGGTATCCTTGCGCCACATATCTCTTACTGGCAGATAGACCAGAAAGTCGTTGTCAGGCTGTCCCCACTGCAGATAGGTCTGGCAGTTGGTGATGTACTTCATCAGTTCCGGTGCATCGCGCCAGATACTGTTGGTCGGACTCATATCCACCGATGCATAGAACTTCCATCCTGGCCATGGGTCGTTTTTAGGCGAGTAGGCTGTACCATGGAAGAACATGTGGTTTACGCCGGCGCAGAACATGAGGTCCATATCTGGTTTCATCTGACTTAGGGAAGTGCGGAAGTGCTCGGTGAGCCAGGTAAAGGTCTCGCTGGAGGTATATTTCTTGCCTGTGATATGGGCGGCAGATGGTGCATACTTGAGCATGCTGAGGTCGCTGAAATTAGGACGGGTCTTGCCCGGATCCTTGCGTAAGCCCTTGATGCCGAAATCAGTAAGACCGAATCCTTCTATCTCAGGGATATCTACGGCGGCATAACAGTCGATGAGGTTGGCTGGTGAACCATGAGCTTGATTGCGGGTGATGGCACCACGCTTGTTTGCCCACTTGGTCCACTGTTCGGTGAAGTTATGGAGCAGCATATCACCCAATGTTTCACGGTAATCGCTTACCACCACGGCATCACCATCAAGGAATTCAGGGAACTTGTCCTGCAGTTTATATCCGTGCATCTTCTCAAATTCAGTCAGCAGGTTAGGAGTCCAGTTGGCTCCATATACCTCATAACTGTCATTGAAGAAGGTATGTGGATAAGGAGTCTGGTTGGCTACGAAGGCACTATCGATGTGTGCCAGATAATTAGCTACGGCAGTGGAGTCGAAGTGGTCGATGACGTATCCTTCACCGCCCGGTGCAGCACGTTTAACTTTCTGTCGGGTACGGCTTTCGTAGAGAGCGATGACACGCTTTTTCCGGTTCTGTCCCTCAACAGGATATGCCTTGATGAGTTTCAGTTTGGCGAATTCACGTTCTTTCTGAGGAACATTGAATTCTATCTCCATCAGTTTCTGTTTCACATCAACGATGGTATCCACGAATACAGCCTTGCAGGCAGCTTCGCTGATAGGAACCCACGGACCACCGAAAGGCCAGCCGGTACCAGTAGCCATGTCGGTTTCAATACCTACCTTCTTATTTTCTTCTTCTACGAATTTGAGCATCTCCATCCATTTCGGAGAGAGATACGGAATGTCATTCTTGTCATTTCCTTGCACACCATAGAGTGGCGTGATTTCTACGGCTCCAATGCCAGCCTTGGCATATTCGTCGAGGTTCCACTTTAGGTTCTCTTTATCTACAGCAGATCCCATCCACCACCATCTTACACCAGGTTTGGCTTCCTGAGTAGGGGTCGGGAGCGACAGTGCACAAGAATGCGACTGAGCCTGACTGCCGAGAGATGACAGCAGAGCCAATGCAAAGGAAAATCCGACAAATCGCGTTTTTAGTATCTTGTCCATATTGTTGTTGGTTTTTAAGTTTTCCTTATTGATTATTACTTCTTTGTTTATTTCTTCGGATGCAAAGATAGTGAAAAATACTCAATAACATCTGCCTTATGGTCCTTAAAAATGTAAAATAGTGCAAATATGTTAGGTGTTTTGCCAAAAAGTCAAGGAATCGGCAAAATGAAAGTACGATAACCTTAAGAAGAGAATAATAAAACAAGTTATATTGGTTATTTGTCCTTAATTTTGCGGTATGTTTGCAAGAGGGCGATTTTCTTGTGATAAAAACAGTGTTTAAAGGCTTTAGGAAGTATGACCATCTTGAAGTCATTTTCGTATGTTTTCCTCATAATATTTTGGATAATTCAAATAAAAGTTGTAGCTTTGCATCAGAAATCAAAAAAGTATGATATGGAGCAGAATGTGAAAGAATTGCCATACGGTGTACAGGACTTCGTCACCATTGTAGAGCAAAATATATATTATGTCGATAAGACAATGTATATACCAGAATTGGAGAAGCAGGCTCGCAACCTCTTCTTCATTCGCCCTCGCCGTTTTGGTAAGAGCGTATTCCTGAGTATGCTTCATGCTTATTATGATTGCTTGTCCAAAGATAAGTTCCAGGAATGGTTTGGTGATTTGTGGATAGGTAAGCATCCTACCTCCTTGCAAGCTAGGTATCAGATTCTACACCTTGACTTCTCCCAGGTGGGAGGTGACATAGATGAATTGGAAAGAAAGTTCAATTTCTATATGGGAGTGGAATTGGATGCCTTTGTAAGAGATTATCATGGGTTCTATTCAGAAAAGTTGCGTCAGGACGTTTACGCTACAGAAGATGCTACGGGTAAGTTGGCTCTTATTCAGAGTGAGGCAAGGGCAAAGAGATATCCTCTTTATCTCATCATCGATGAATATGACAATTTCACCAATACCGTGCTCAATGAGCAAGGCGAGAAGGTGTATTGGGCAATGACCCATGCCGAGGGATTCTATCGTGACATTTTCAAGAAGTTTAAGGGAACTTTCGAACGTATCTTTATCACGGGAGTGAGTCCTGTGACGCTCGATGATGTGACGAGTGGCTTCAATATCGGTTGGCATATCTCTACCAAGCCTGAGTTCAATCAGATGTTGGGCTTCTCAACCGAAGATGTGCATGAACTATTCAACTATTACAAGAATAAAGGTGAGATACCTGCAGATAGAGATATAGATGCCATCGTCAATGAGATGAAGCCTTGGTATGATAATTACTGTTTCTCCAAGGATGCTTTGCGTACGCAGAGTAAAGTATTTAATTGCGACATGGTATTCTATTATCTTCGCAATTATCTCAGTCGTGGTGAAGGACCCGAGGAGATGCTTGATCCAAATACCAAGACCGACTACAACAAGATGAAGAAACTCTTGCAGCTTGACAATCTCGATGGCGACCGTAAGGGCGTGATACGTACAATAGCCGAAACAGGAGAAATAGTCGCTTCGCTGCTTGATACCTTCCCTGCGCATGAGATAACAGACCCAGAAGTGTTCCCTAGTTTATTGTTCTATTATGGAATGCTGACGATCAAAGGTACAAGAGGTGCCAAAGTCATACTTGGTATTCCGAACAACAATGTACGCAAGCAATATTATGAGTACTTGTTGGAGTTGATAGATGCCAAGGCATACATTAGCAACAACAAACTGACAGACTATTATTATGATATGGCTTATGACGGCAAGTGGCATGATGCTTTGCAATATATGGCGGATGCCTATGCGCAAGTGTCATCTGTTCGTGATAGCATAGCGGGAGAGCGAAACTTGCAGGGCTTTTTCATGGCATATCTCAATCTGAATGCCTATTATTATACGGCGCCTGAATTGGAGTTGAATCATGGCTATTGCGATTTCTTCCTCTTGCCAGACCTTACGCACTATGCAACCAAGCATAGCTATATTCTGGAACTCAAACTTGTTCCGAAGAGAGAAAAGGGTATGAGCGAAGAGACATATCAGGCTAACATCAAAAAGCAATGGCAGCAAGCAGAGGTACAAATCAAGCAATATGCCGTTGCTCCAAGGGTTGAGGCTTTGCGTCAAGGCACTACGCTGCATAAGATTATCATGCAGTTTGATGGTTGGAATTTGTTGCACATGGATGAGGTGCATTGATAATTGTAATCCCTGTATTTTATGGTTGAGCCGTAATTAGTCCAAATATGTAAGATGATAGGTCAAAAAATAGGGGAAAGCAGCTCTCCTGAGTGCTTTCCCCGCTTTAGAACGTATATGAATTTAGTATTTTTCCCAAGCTTCCCAAACATTAGTACTGTGTAGTTTGGCTGGTGACTGGCTGTCGCCATTACCGCCACCTTCTATTGTTCCACCACCATCCAGACCAGAGTCTGGTGCTTCTGGTTTTACGCTACCACTTGAAAGCGTCAAGAGAAAACTTTCGGTCTTGATTGCTACACCTGTTGTTTCGGGTGTCATATATATCTTTTTCATCTTCTTACTACATTAAAAATTCATAGTTACTTTAAGCAAAACTCATTATTTTACGATGAACTTCTTGCCGTTCTTTACGTAAATTCCCTGAGGGAGGATAGCTGGGTTGGTACCCACGAACTGTCCGTTGATATTGTAGATGCCCTTGTTGGCAGAACTGTTGGCAGCTTCTTTGTCTGTATAGTCCTTGATGGCTTCAATGCCAGTAGTATTGTTGTCCTGATCGTTGACAGTACTGTCGAATGCAATACTCAATTTTGCACCAGAATTGTTATCAGCTGGCTTCAGGAATGCTTTCAGACCACTGATTTCCTTGTCAGCGGTGATGTAGTACAGTTTGCCATCGTTGCTACCCAAGAAGTGGCTGTTGGCAGGCATGGTAGTAGGAGCGTATGTTCCTACGAAATCAAACAAATTGTTAGAATCTGCTATGGTCAATGCCTTTTCAGCATCGATGGTTACCCCCTTGATGGTATAAGTATCGTTTACCTGAGAAGGTTTGATGAGACATGGCTTGCCGGCTGTAATCAACTGGTAGTAGTGCATGCCAAAAGACGCCACAGCTTTCTTTCCGCTTTCATCAACTTTCTTGAATTCTGCAATGCGAGCATTCTCTCCGAACGCATTTCTTACCTGCTGCTCAGTCATACTGAATGGCAGACAGATGGCATTCCATACGTTTGCCTTGAGTGGCTTGGTAAGGGTTACTGTGGCATTGTTTTTTGCCTCATAAGTATAGCCGTTATTCTGGGAGATGCTAACATTGGTTGCTTCTGTGCTTGAAGCACCAAATGTGAATCCGTAGAATCCGAGCGTCTCATTGTTCTGGAAGAGAACGTATGTTTTGCCAGCCTTTACATCAAAACCATATCGGCATGCAGCCAACTTATTGATGGTATATGAAGCATCAGTGCCTTCTTTGAAGGTTGCATCATTACCCGCCTTATAGTCTATTGACTTTTGAGGCTTGCCAGTCTCATCCACGAGGTAGAGAGGGCTGTCGGCTGCCTGTCTAACATATACATTGAGTGTACCATCCTTGGCTGGTTCAAACTTATAGTAAGTACCGCGGCATGGGATATTTGCTACGCTTGGAACTGCAGAGGATGTTGTGGTTGGAACGTAAGTATTTCCATATTGATCGGTAGGAACCTGTCCGCAACCTGGTGTGAACTTTGCGTATCCGTCGAGTGTTACCAACTGATCTGTAGTTTCACTTTCTGCTCTTACAGCTTCCCATTTATCAATTTTCTGTTCGTTATTGATTGTATAGGTGGTATTTTTTGTACCATTATCATTGAATCCCCAAGTCTTGTTGATTGCATCCCAGGTTGCTGCTTTTACAGCGTTAGGATGATTGGTCCAACCACCATACATGAATGTGATATCCTCTACACCAGACGGTGCTTTGGCATCTGCATCTTTCATATTCTCAGGGCTTTTCCCGAATTCAATCTGTCTGTGAACAACAGGCTTCCAAGGGGTGAAGAGTTGTGAATCATCCACCTCGAAGGTAAAACCGCCGAGGGCGAATTTTTCTGCTTTATACATCCAGATATAATATTCTTCGCCTGCCTCCGCATCAATTCCTATAACCATAGGATGGTCTCCAGCTGAGGCATTTATTTGAAAATATCTGTTGTCACCTGATTGTGGTTCTTTAATTTCTGTTCCTGTTGAAGTAACCTGCGTTTTTTCAGAGCTAATGCCTATTTTTGTAGTATAGTTGTTACCATTGTTAATTAAAGTGACATCTTTGTTTGTGGGTTTCTCTACATAGAGATACTTATTTCCTGGTTTTGCGTAATTCACATTAAAGGCAAGTATGATTTTACCTTTGGTGTGGAACAGAAAGTGGAAATAGTTGCCTGTGTTTGGCAGGGGAATACAATTTTGGGATTTATCAAACTCAGCATCTATTTCCTTACCATTGTCATCTGGTTTGATTCCAGGATTTCCTTGAGAACTGAGGTAATATTTACTACCTATTCGCTTAGGATTTTCCCATACCTCATCAGCACCAATGAACAAAGAGATATTTGCACTGGCATAGTATTGGTACTCAGTACTCTGTTTTGGAATACTTGTGTTGCTGGTAATCTCAAAAGTCTCAGTACCAGCATCGTAGCTACTTATGCTACCTTGAGCATAAGTCTTGCTTCCTAAAATTGTTAGGAAAATCAAGCATGCTAAAATGCGTGAAGTGGTAAGTAATCTTTTCATATTTTCTTAGAAATTTAAATTTTATGTATAGTGTTATAGTTTGTGTCGATTTGGAGCAGTATCATTTACTGTTTATATCGCAGTATGAATTACTGTTGAATCATCTTTTAACCGGCTGCAAAACTATAAATAATTGATGAAAAGTGTATATTTTCTGTCGATTTTCTTTCGAAAAGTTACGAAAACGTTTGCAGAATATTACAAATCGGTTACAAATATTAACTGTCATGTCGGTAAAAGCTTCGTATCACAATTATAGTTGATTCGCATGGCATTGGAGAATTCCAGCAAATTAAGAGGAATATGAATAAAAAGAAAGCCTACGGTAAATAATGTAAAATACTTTCTTGGTGTCGTATGGGTGACAAAGGTGACGCAGGATACAGAAAACTCGTGTCACAGGTGTCACCCCACAAACTGGCTCCAATAAAGGGCTCAGCAGAAAACGGTGACAGGTGACACTTTTATATACTCTTTTTTTATGACTTACCGCGCGAAAATAGATAAAAGATTGATAATCAGAGGGAGA
>ERZ1034678.1102-NODE-1102-length-13922-cov-52.501839_pt1 | contig 13922 bp, 9 predicted proteins | sample MGYA00520640_ERZ1034678 | MGnify/ENA primary metagenome ERZ1034678 (study PRJEB33766, sample SAMN09781767) | gut metagenome | biome: gut microbiome | host: Homo sapiens | place: Madagascar | study: EMG produced TPA metagenomics assembly of the PRJNA485056 data...
TTTACAACACAAGATATGAGCGGGAATCCGAAAGGGTTCCCGCTTTTGTTTTATCCCCTTTTTTCTCGTAGTCATACAATCTGTCAGCAGACAAGGCACATTGTGCACGATAACATGAAAATCTTTACATTATTTAACTATGAAAACTTGCATCCTATTGACTTTTTTCCTATATTTGCAATGTACAAACGAAAGAAAAGGACATGTAAGAGGGGTACAAGCCCTATAGTAAATGATAAGCAATAGTAAATGATAACCAATAGTAAATGATATCACTCCTCCCAACATATCATTTGTGTAATTGTAAAAGATGATTTAAACCGAAAGGTGTTTGTTTTTAAAAGCATCGGATGGTAATGGCCGAAAGGCTGGAATCTGAAGATGACAGGTTTAAATGATAATGAAAACAATTAGTAAATGGTATAACTATGAAGAAGTATTTTATGATGGTCATCGCTATGACTATGATGACAATAGGATTTGTTAGTTGCAGTGCATCTGACGATGAAATGGGTGAAACAGTTAGTCGCGTTACCACCGATGAGTCAGGTTTCTCTTTGCTCAGCTATTCCATGACTGCGGGCTCTGCCGTAAGCGAGGAGTCTAACAGTAAGGCTGAGAATGATGAGAAGTTGGTTTGCAAGGTTCTTCCGGGTGGTCAGCTGATGCTGACTCATAAGAATGTAATCTTCGACCAAGGTACAAATATCAAGTTTGCAACTCAGTTGGTTGGCAAGAAGTTAATCATTACCGAAACAGGTGATTATGGAAAGTCTGGTCAGTATGGTTATTATACGCTTGTTGCCAAGGTAGGAACAGTTAAGGATGGTGACTATGTGGTTGTTGTAAAGCGCAATGATCACGTTCGTGAGGAGTTCAAGTTGATGTATGACTCTTCCCGAGCTAATTAAGATACATATAAATAGTAAAATGCAATTCAGATATATAATAAATGATATGAAGTTACAATTATAATGAATGGTATGTTGATATATAATATACGAAGTTAAGACAAATGATAGTAAATGATATGTTTATTCAATAACAGATGTCGCTTCTTTCGACCAGTCTAGTTTTACTTTCTTTTTTCATTTCCCCGTAACGTTTCCATGAGCTGTTCAGGTGTACAGTCTTTTAATATCACCTTATTCTCTTTATCCAACAGGTAAATGGTTGGCATGGCTTTGAGCCCGTAAATCGTGCTCAAGCGGTTATCTGCTACGATGCGGAGCAGACTGAAGCCGGCTGGTATTGTCTGTTTGTCGAGCCATGCAGATATCTTGTGGCAGTTCTCGCAGTCAGGATCGTAGAAATATAAGATAACCTTCTTTTCCCGGTAATCGCTCAACTGATGAGGCTTGCCGTCTTCCAGCATAAAACTGATATTGGTAGCCTGTGTGCCAGGCAAGTTCTTTCTTGCCTGTTTCAGTTTAAATCCTATTCTTTCTTTCTCGGTTTCATCGAAGTATGGCGATTTAGCCATGTCTTCCAGAAATAGGGCATATACCCTGTCGTTGCGCATGGGCGACTCAGGGTTCTCATAATAATGCTCGATGAGGCTTTCAAACTTCTCTTTAGATGGCTTCTGCTGGTAAGCTTTGGCTGTAAAGGCAGCAATACCATTCTGGGCTATTTCCTGGTCGAAACGTGCCAGAATATCGATGAAGTTGACAAAGCCCTGTTCTGCCATCTCCTTGTTTGCCAGTTCCAGGGTATCGGAAAAGTTGAAGTTGTCCCAATAGTGCTCGCTCAGGTATGCAGCACGTTGCTCTACGCTGCGCAGACTGTCTGGCAGAGCAGGGTATGGGAAACTGTTCTGAGCCTTGGTTGGGGCTAAGGCTCCAACCAGCATGAAGAAACTGAGGAATATGAATCTTGCCATCATCTTTATATTGGAATTAATGATATTACTAACGGGTGCAAAATTACAAAATAAAATTGAAAGTGGCAAGGTTTTTTATATAAAAAAAAGCCGCGGAACTATAGAAGGTGAGATCACCTCGGCAACTACAGTTCCAACGACCAGTCTAGTTTAATTTATTGGTTCCCGCATACTATTTGTATAGTAAATGATAATTATTTTATTACCTATTTCATTGATATTTGTGGGGCATTTATATTTTGAAACGATATGCGCCCCGATACAGATATATGAACTAAACTCTTCTAAGACTTACTATTGATAGATGAATTCAAACTTCTTAGCCATTCCTTGGTTGAAGTTATCAGCCTTCAGCCAGAAGCATCCCTTTTCACCTTTTTGGGTATTCTTGCGTACATTCCTCAACTTAAAGGTATATGTATAGGTTCTTTCGCCCTCCTCCAGAAGAGTATTGCTATTTCTCCGGATTACTTCAGCTTTATTGGTAAACCAGCTGCTTGTTTTGCAGTTGCCATCCGTTTCGGCTTCAGTATCACCTATTTCTACCTTCCAGTCCTTTGGATTGATATCATTGGATGCGATTTTGAAATTCACTGGCAGCAGTCCGTCAGGATAATCCTTAGGAATGGTGATGGTGAAATCTCCTTCGCTGTTCAATGCTGCATCTATATTATTGGCATTCTGGAAGTCATAACTAGCCTCACTCACACTATAGAGATGGATGTTTCTGTTGAGTCCATGCTTCTTGTCGATGAGGTGGATGATGCCTTCTCGCCAGGTCTTGTCTATCTTGTCCAGCCTATAGGTGATGGTACCGGTACCGGTCTTTGAAGCTTCATTATAAGTATAGCTGGTAACCACTGGTGCATCTGCAGTTGCGTATGCCAGATTCTGGGTCCATAAAGCCTCGAAATCGGTAGTTTGCTTCGTTTCGGCATCGTTACCCTTATAAGTGAATTGTACCGTCTGCTCAGTATTTTCACCTGTATTTACAGTCTTATAAGTACCTCCGACGATAGCCAGTTCGTAATTTCCATCAGTAACGCCCGGTACAATCTGTTCTACTCTGATCCATGGGTTATTGACTGGTGCACCTTTCAATGCAGGTTCAAACCCCTTACCATAGCTTGGGTCTAATTTATCTATAATGATTTTATATTCATAGTTGCGCTTGATGATGTATGGCTTGTTGTTGCTGTCCTGCAAGTATATCAAGTAATATTTACCATCATGTCTTAAAAGTACTTTTGTAGGATCTGTAGGCAGATTACGCTCTTCGAAAGCACCTGTCGGATTGTACATCTGACCTTCATCACCTTTCAGTCTTTCCTGACTGATGGAAGGTGTTACATATTTTGCACTCCATACCCAGGTGTCATCTCCTGTAGTTTCATTGAATAGCAGACTGTCTCTGTTGAAAGGAGCCAGAGTTCCATTCGCAGCTCCGTTGACAACTGTCATAACGAAGTCGTTTTTAATATTAGGATTAGCCCTTTTCACCTCATCACTCCAGTCTGCAGAAATCTTAGCCCTGTCTCTGATGAGATGGATGATATAGTCTGTCTTTGTTGTATTGGGGGCCAGATATTCTTTCAGTTTCTCAGGAGAATCTTTCTTGATATATCCCCAATATCTGATTTTGTGAGCCTGATTTTCTGTATGGTTGGTCTCAAATGTAGTCATGAGCATATTCTCATGCATACCCACCCAATTTGCCTGGTTATCCCAATTGATGGTTTGATATTCACTTTCTGTATTTGCCACCAGATGAATTCGGGATGTCTTGTTAGGGATGGTTGCATAAAATGCCTTCGGTTTTGTACTTCCGTCCTTATCCATGTCACCATAGTCAGTTATATTGCCGGTAACGTCTCTGACGAAGCCTTTTATTTCATCAAATTTTGTAACCTTTCCGATGCCAACAAACTGCCCTTCATTGTCGAAGCAGAAGAGTTTCATGGCATTCTTCTTGATTCCTTCGTTCACAAAAATGGTGCTTCGGGTAATCTGCTGTTCGAAGTTGGGTATGGATATATTGAGACGGACGGTGTAGTAACCTTCTTCAGTCTCGTCTTTAGAAGGTTCGCTGTCGGCAATACAGTCAGAACAGCCTGTCAACATCACTGTCAACAGGACTGCTATGATTCCGATATATAATTTTATTTGTTTCATATTATTCACCTTCTTTACTTTTCACCTTGTTTCTCTATTAGCTCTATTTCTCCCGGAGTCAGGTCGTGGACGCAGCGAACGTAGGTACCGCTCTGCGTGTTGTTGCCGTTTCTCTCGGTCTTGTCTCCATCCAGCGTCCAATAGTATTCGCCTCTCAGCAGCTGTTTGCTTATAGCCTTATCATCGTTGCCTAACTTATAGATTCTGTTGATTTCTTCCTTTGTAGGAAGTCGCCAACCATTCAGCTCGAGTCTCTCTTTCTTATAAGTCGTAGCCTTTTCCTGATACTTTTTACAGTAATCTCTTGCAGCCTGATTATTCTTGGCGCTTTTTTCACCCTTTGTGGTTGATGCAAGGATGTAAGCAGGAGATACGGTGTTGTCGTCAGACATATTCTCATTGTTGACTACAGGTTTGGCAATGGTGTAATCTGTAGCATACTTGTTGCTGGAGAACTGTATCGTGTACAGATGAGTCTTCTCATCAAAATCATTTGTACCTTCGCTTCTTACATTCATTGAATAGACCGAAGGATACTTTCTTACGGCTATTTCCTGTTTCTTGTCTGTGTTTCTAACTTTGATGTTAAAATAGGAATATTGAATTGTATAGTATGATGGAGCTCCAGAATGTACGTCTATCCATCCTCTATAGCCGTCTCCGGTAACCTTTTCGGATTCTGCCTTGAGCTGTTCAGCCTGTCCGGGCTGCTTGTAACCATATCTGTCAAAATAATAATTAGTTCGATCCTCAATTTCACATTCATCAGATGCAAACCAACGCATGGTGCAATCTGTAAACTCATTGTCTTCACCACCTTTGATATCTATGGCAGTAGGAGAAACAACCAGATAGGTCGCACCATCCGCATTGACGTGGGTATCTTCACCTACGGTCCATTTGGCAATCGCCCATTGCAGATAGTCTTGCTTTCCGTTGTAATCGATATCTGTCTTGGTATCCAGATACTTGATGACTGCATTGACGGTATAGATATAGTTGCGCTCCAGCTTCTTTTCGCCTTGCGGATCACGGACAGGGATAACCAGATTCTTGGTAATGGTTGTATTTGCATCCGTATTTTTTTCGAAAGTAACAGCTGCAACAAACTGTGGCATATCATCTTTCCCGTTCCATGTTGTGGAATAGCTGTAAGTTGTTACCTTATAGATATTGTCTTTATCTGCTGTAGCTTCATACTCCTGATTATCTTTTATGATATTGGGAGTAACAGGTTGACCGGCAAAGATAGCTGTATTGGTATTGTAATTGATGAACTTCCACTTTACTTCTTTGATATTATAATCCTTCACCGTAGAAGAGATGTTCAGCTTGATTTTGGCTGCTGCTCTCACCAGTTTTACCGGAATATTCTGTTCCGGATCTTGAGTGATGGTATATTCATCTTGGCTGCTCATCAGGAATTTCTTGTCGTTTACCATGGTAGCTGGCTTCCAGATGTCATCATCCTGCTGGGTGCTGGCAAGGAGGTCTTTCAGATTCTTACCCTTGAGATCTTCCTTGGCATTGGCTACTGCATAGTACGGATAGGTTTTATCCACATCAAGATGGAGTGCCGATTTCCAGTTGCCCGAACCCAGTTCCTTTGCTTTGTTCTCTTCAGGGGTAGAGAACTGACGGTCTATTCTGAGTTCGCTGGATGTTGGTTCGAACATCTTGAAGTCGAGAGATAACAGATTTTTCTCGTTAAGATTCTCCTCTTCTTTTACTCTGGTTTGCTGCAGGTCGTTGATCATGGGAGTCATGCTCAGCTGTTGTGCAGCCGAACCGTTTCCCAGTTCGTCTTCAGCCGAGCATCCTGCCATGAGCCATCCTGCTGTAAGAGCCAAGATGCATTTTGCGAATCTTATGTCTATATATAACTTCTTCATGATGAATGTTATTTTCTGTTGTCTTTATAATACTTGTTCAAAGTGAATATCCTTGCCGGCTAATTTACCCTCCCTACATCCTTTATATCGGAGTCCCGGATTCAGGATAAACTTATCGTTCGGATATTTGGTCAGGAACACCTGCGCCTTTACATTATGTGGCTTTGCCAGATCCAGTCTGTTCTTCGGAACCACATAGAAGCGGAGAGTTTCCGTCTTACCTTCTTCGTTGATGATGAAATCCTTTATTCTATAGTCTGCCTCACCATCATTGTACAAATCTGTTTTTGCGTTTGGATCATACAGATATTTGCCATTTTCGTCGCATTCTACGAATCCGAACATCGGGTTGTCTGTCTGGAGAATCCAAGGCTTACCTTTGGTATCGATATCCTTGAGCGTAATCATCGGTCCGCGTTTAGGAAAACCGTAATATACCTTGTAGCCCCAGTCTGTCTTTCCGCTGTCAGGGATTTCAACATTCGTAGAGGCATCGATGAAATCGAATGTTCCTCCATCCTGCCATTCCTGAATAGATGGAGTAACGGTGAGTTTGCCCATCTGTCCGTTGAGGAAATAACCGTAAACTACCAGTTCTCTGTTTCTGATGGCATTTCCTTCAGAAGGAATATTGAAGGTCTCGTGCTTCTCGGTTGCTCCGCCATCTAATGAATACCAGATGGTGCCTTTGATGGCTTTGTTGGTCTCACGGAGATAACAGAGATTGTGAGAACGGATGCCTGCATTGTTAAAAGCATCCAGATATTCCTGTGCAGTTTGAGCTTCGTTCTTCTTGAACTTCTCTGGATCTTCTACTTCCTTGATGTTATCAGTCTCAACACCATTCAGTTTCAAAACAGTTGATACATAGCGGTTATTGTTTACATTGTATTTGTTGCTGGTAACAACCTGGTTGTCATCATTTTCTTTGTATTCAGTCTCATCAGGGAAGATGTAGCTGGCAGTAGGAATGGTGTTTCCTTCTACCTCTATTCTTGTTACCTTTACCTGACTGGTATTGGCATCAGAACCCGATTTGCGGGCAAAGTAAAAATGGAGTTTCGAAACGGCGCGAACCAGAGGAATCTTGATGCCTTTGGCTTTGGCTCCTTCTTCTGTATCAGCCACATGACTGTCTACAGATATCTGCGTGATGGCACGGGAGATAGGGAGTCCATTTTCCTTTGATACCTCTTTGGTTTCTGATGTTCCGTCGCTATTGATACCGAAAGGTGAGGTAAAGCTGACTTCTTTCAGATCTTTGCGGGTAACAGAACGGAGGTCTTTGCCTTTCATCTGGTCCAGCATGTTGATGCTCTCAGAGTTTGCCAGGATGTAAAGGTCGATGTTCTTTACTTCTTCGCCGCCAATCTTTCTCAGAAATCGGAGGTTCAGGGTATAGTTACCATTCTTCACTTCGCTCAGCGTTTCTGCTTTATAGGAGATAGGAGTGGCTTCATCGCCGGTATTTGATTTGAACACCCACACCTTGATGTTGTGGATGTCGCTCTCCTGAGTAGGATTCGCATCAGTCTCATTGTCGGCAAGAACCTTTCCGCTAGTTTCTCCGGCTCTGGTACTGTTTCCGGTGCCGGTAGAGAAACTGAGGCTCAGATAGGCATTGTCGCCTAGAGCAGTTTCTGTATTTTCGTTCTCTGAACAGGATGCCATTGCGCCTACCATGAGCAAGGCAGCGAGTGCCATACACACTGGGCGTGTCATCTTGGTCAAAGTAGATTGATAGCGTTTCATGTTTTCTTTCTTTTACTTATACTTCTTTCTTTTCTTATTTTCCCAGGTCGGTATTCTGAAGATTCAGAACCCAGTTGTTTACCTTGATTCTTGCATCCATGCTGTAGGTAGAACTTGGAGCTGGCACGTAGAATACCAGAGTGTAATGGTCCTGACGGTCCAGATACTGCTGGTCGCTCCAGTCTTTGCCGTAGCGGTCGCTGGCACAGAGTGAGAGGAACCAAGGCAGGGAGTGGTTGAAGATGACTTTGTTGATACGCTTGTCTGTGATGACGATGCGCTTGTCATCATATTGGCTGGATCCGTCGGCAGCGCGACTCTTGTTGTCATCTTTGGTTTCGAACATACGTGATGATGACAGGTCGTAAACCAGCGCCTTTTCTACGTCTTCGCCTTCTACCTCGGTCTTGCCGCTGTGGTTTTCTACCAGTTTCTTCTCATAAGGAAGATAGGTGATTGCCTTTGGCTTTACCTTGTCGCCCTTATAGTCGAGGAGGGCTGCAGAACCTTTGATTTCTACATCGAAGTTTTCGGCTGTGAATCCTTCCTGGTCGGGTTCGAATGGAAGCATCACCACTCGGTATGTTTTGGTACACTTCATCAGACTCAATTTTCCCTGCACATCGTTTTCTCCATCAAAGTTGAGGGAGTCCTGTGCGGTATAGAGTGCGGTGAAGTGCTTGTCGTTTACGGATTCTTCTTCGTTTTTTTTGCCCATTTCCTCTTGCAGGTCGTTGATGGTAGAGATACCTGGGGTAAGTTTAGTAAAGCTAAACTCGGTCTCATCATCACCTTCGGCTCTTGTTCCCATTGCGGCAGGCTGCTTGTCACGAGCCAGACAGACAAAGGTATACTTGCCTGCTTGCAGGTCTGTGATTTCCATCTTATGACCTGTTTCAAACTTGTCAGCCGACTCGGTATAGTTATCTACGAACTTACCGTTCTTGTCGAATACATAAACGTTGAGGTTCTTCACCTCAGCAGAGAAAGCATCTGCCTCTTTCACATTATAAGTATAGTCGAATTTGAGCGACAACTTAGCAGTAGGGCAGCCCGTGATATCATCTTTCATGCATGATGAAAGAGAAGTGAGTGCGATGGCTGAGATGCAAACCAGCTTGCAACATTTGTTTTTGAGGAAAAGTGCCATATTCTTTATCTTTTATAATCTTTTACTTTTACTTATTTTATATAGAGAGTGCCGTAGGTAGCGAATATCTTTGCTTTGTCAGCTCTCTGTTTCGTTGCCTTCGGCATCGTTATTTTCTAAGGATGAAAAGTGCCAGTCTTTCGGGTTGGGGTATGACGGCACGTCTTTGTGTCTCCCGCCTTTTATACATGGGCGGCAATGTTAGTTATCTTTTAAGAATGTTTTCGTTCTTTTCTGAACGAACGTTTGGTTGATAAACTCTCGGAGGAGGATTGCTCCCCCGAGAGTAACGGTATATATATAAGTATTTATATTTTATCTGTCTGGTTTGACGGAATATTACTTCAAGTCAACATCGTAGCTATTGAGAACCCAAGGGTTAACAGAAACCTCAACATCGAGATAGTACAATGTACGGTCATCTGGACCACCATTAGGAACCTGGGCACCAACATTAAATATGTTCTTTACATTTAACAGGTAGATGCTGTTACGCTGGATAGTGTTGTCTGCACCGAGATACTGATCCTGAATCTTCTGAACATAGTATGTCTTACCAGCGTTGAAGACCTCGATATCATACTTCTTGCGGAATTCATCCAGCTTAGCCTCTGGATCTGTTGTGTCATTTTTAGCAGCTTTCAATTCGTCAACAACTGTTTGTGCGTCCTTACCATCAAAGATAGCCTTTACATCTTTGTATTTGTTGATGATGTCCTGGATGTTGCTATAGATGACCTTGTTGTAACGATAGAATGTACCATCCGTGAAGTCTGCCTTAGCCTTTAAGTCATCATTGAGAGTTACTGTGTACTCGAAGTACATAGAAGTTGCAGCATCAGAATTATTGTTCTCGAAGACATAGTCCTTATGTGACTTTTCTGTTGTTACTGCATTAAAGTAGTCATAGTTCTGGAGCAATGTCTTTGTACCGAACTCAGATGTTGGCTGGAAGTAAATGATACCTTCTGGGATAGAAAGGTTTGTGCATTTTGCATCAGCCCATTGCTGCATAACATTTGTCTTGTTGGCAACATTTGAGATTGCATAACTTGTTAATGCAACTTCGCTTACTGCCTGTTTTGCATCTTCATTTGCTTTCTTTTCTGCTTCTGTAACTTCTGCATCCTTAGCATAAGTCTGGATTTCTGTTGCCTCAGATGTTGGCTCGTCAATACGTGCGGTAAGACGATCAATCTTAATGATGTCACTAACCTTTGCTGCAGAATTTGCATCCTTGTTGTCAGATGTGAAAACAACAGTATGGCTGTTTGCCTTTACGTCTGCATCGTTCTGGTTGAACATTGCGAATTTGTTATCAGCAGAGTATGCTTTAGCAAACTTGTTAGCTAAGTCAGATGTATAAACGTCAGTAAGTGGTGACTCACTTGTTGCGTTAGCCAGGAAATATACACTATATTTTGTACCTGCAGTTACATTTTCAACTGGAACCTGAAGTGTTGTCTTACCATCGTTACCTTGCTGAGGAATTTTAGCATCTGCCCATGCCTGCTCATCAATTGTGATTGATTTTGCAATCTTACCATTTGCATCAACCAGATAGAATGTACCACTTGTTACATAAGATTCCTCTTTTGAAGCGTCATGAGGATTCTTCTGTGCAGTTCTTGTACCATTGCTGGTAGGAGTCTGAACGGTCAAAGTCATGTAGAACTTGTCTACCTTGTTCTGGCTGTTACCTGCCAAATCCTCATTGTCGCTGCAGCTAGTGAAAGACAAAGCTGCGGCTGAAACCAAGCTCATTACGAGCAAATTCATTTTTTTCATAATCTTTTTACTTAATACAAAAAAAGTTATACAATATATTTAATTAATTCTTATTCTCAAAATTAAGTTTCGCACATATTGGCACAATCCGCTGAAAACAGATTGTATTTAACATCATCTTTTAACTTATACTTATATAAATAGAAAGTAAATACTTACTTTAAAGCGACTGGTTTACCTTATCCAGGTTTTCCTGCGCCTCCTTCAAACCACCAGCAATAGCTTTCTCAAAGTATTGCTTGGCTGTCTGATAGTCTTCCTTCATGGCAGCCAGACAACCGCGGGCATTGTTTGCCTCGGCGCTGTCGCCTGCTTTCTGGAGATATTTCTCTGCACTCACCTTGTCGCCACGTTCGATGGCTGCTGAGGCTGCATTGAGATTGGCAAGTTTATCTTCAGGGAACATTCTTACTGCTATGTCGAAAACATTGTTGAATTCGGCGCTACCCTTAGGATAAGTCTGGGCTACCAGATACATCTCCTGGAGAGAGAGCTTCTGAGGACGGGTCTTGATAACCTCTCTAGCCTTTTCTACATTGAATGCCTGAACATCATATTCTATCGTATAATCGGTACGGCGAAGTGATGGCCATACATTCTGCAGGAGATAGTGATAAGCCTGAGGAGCCTTCTTGAGCAATGCTTTCTCCTTGGCATCTGGCTGCATGTTGCTGTTGATAATCTCAAGTGCAGCTTCCTTCTGAGGGACATCATTCTCATTTGCATACTTAATGGTTCCCGCCCAGTCCTCCGCTGTAGCTGTGGTCGCAAACAACTTTGAAGAAATAGGATAGGTCTTCAGGATATGCTGCAAAAGCGCCTGTGTACGGTTAAGCGACAACTTGTTGTTGTTGGCATATCCGCCTTCTGGTGATGCATAACCGTGAAGCGTTATCTTGGTGATGGTTACATCCGAGTCGTTCTTTACGAGGTCGAGTGTCTTGCGGATATTATCCAGTTCGCTGGCATTGTTGCCCAAATCATAAAGGATATCCCACTTGTTCACCTTGAAGTTCAAACGGGCTGAACCGTTCTCCTTTCTAGCCTTTACGGCTTCTGCCTTAGGCTGTACATAAGCACAGAAGAGATTCTTCGGAGTAGAGAATGCACGTCCTTCCGGATTCAGGATACCTTCGTCGAGAATTTGCTGGTTGCAGCCGCAGGCATCATTGCTGATGGCGAAGTTTGAGTTCTTCATCCAGTCGCAGAACGGAGCGGCGTATTCATAATGAAGCGTCTGTGCTGTCTTGTTCTTACGGAGTGCCACGATGAGTGGGTTTGCCGTAGCCGTTTTCTGGTTACGCTGATAGTAAATATATCTCTTTTTACCCATCACCTCAACGCTCGGCATGAAAAGTGTATCCTTTTCGTTGAGGATCATTGGGGTATAGATGAGACCATTGTTGCTGGCAAGCTGAATTTGGTCGAGATTCAAGTCCATAGCCACTTTCACCTGGTTGCCAACCTTTCTGATTGCCTTATTCTGGATTTTCAGATTCTTGTAAGCCTGCTGGGTATTATCGGCTGATATAGGAAGAGCGATAAGCAAGGCTCCGAACATACTACCTATTATATTATATGTATTCATGACAGATTCTTTTTAAAAAACATACACTAAGTTGAGGGCAGCTTTCGTCGGGCCCACATAGTTGTGTGCCTTGTCATCTTCAAGTTTATCTCCGCATTGTGCACAGTTAAACTTATCTGCCTTAGAGTAGATATAGCCTACGCCAAGTTCAGCTTCCAAATTCCAATGTTTCGAGAGAGCCCAAGCGTAGCCGTAAGCTACACCTGCACCGATAAACCATCCTTCATACCGATAGTCTTTCAGCTTAGAGAAATCAGTGCCCAGGAACTTGAAGTCAAGATCCATGCCACCGATGTTGTGAGATCCACCCAAGGCATGGAAGCCGATGAATGAACCCATCATTTTGTTACAGAACCAGTATCTGGCCTCTGGCTGAACGAGCCAGTGTTTCCATTTCTTGTTCTTTGAAAACGTCCAAGGATTGTAGTTTCCGGATACGTCAAGTGTCCATTTTTGGGAAAGACCGAATTCAACACCCAAGTTCATGGTTGTCGTTGCATCATACAGCAAGTTGGTCTTTACCGCTGCTTTCTGCGCTAGTGCGGGACAGATAAAACTGCCGAGTGTCACTAACGCAATTAAAATCCTTTTCTTCATACCTTAATTAATCTTTTCTTTATTAAAAAATACATTGAATGATTTAGAATCACCTTTTACTTACTTATACTCTTTATTATAATGATCACCAATACCTGAAGTTACTGAGAACTCTTGTTTCCTGAAGTTTAGTTTCAACTGTTTCTTTTTACTATCAGTTTACTTTCAACTTACTTTTTAGCTCATCTGTATCTCAAATTTTTGGATTACGGCTGCAAAAGTATAGTGAATATTTAAGACGACCAAACTTTTCTGCACTGAAAAATACTGAAAAATACCCATATTTAACAAAATAGTACGCTGATTTATGCTTAAAATCGTTAAAGTAGCACTATTTTCTGATATTTGAACACTATTTTCTGATATTATTTGTAATTTTGCAGCCGAAATCAATAATTCCCTAGAAATGGCAATTTCCTAGAAAAAGAGCCGTTTTGACTTACGAAAGTATAAGTAAGATTTAAGAAAATAACCAAAACGAAATGAAACTGAAGAATGACATTGTAAACCTGATTGTGAGGGTAGAGCATCATTTATGCCCTCAATATTGTGGTGTGGTAGACCGCCGACGCATTATCGCCTTTCTACTTCTGACGATAAGCGAGCTGATTATCATACCTTATCATATTATGCTCTTTCTGCTGGTGAAAGAGTCTTATGGTTTAAGCCTTTGCTGTTTGCATACATTCGTGTTCTGCATCCTGCAGCTCCTTATCTGGAAGCGGAAGATAGCTTTCGTGAAAGGTATTTCTTCTCTTTATCTTCTGATGTTCGCCAAACTGGCTCTTGATAGCGTATTTTGTATCAATTTCGGTTTGGCTAATGATAACTTGAGTGTTATCTGCAACCTGTTTGTCGTCTTTATCCTGGCTATTACAGCGTTGAGCCAAACCTTGTACAAGACTTGCACCATCATTACGGTGGGTATAATACCGATATTGCTGATATACCTGTTCACCACTCCGCTTATGCCAGCACTGTTCAGTATGAAGGCTGTTTTCCTGGGTTTCATGATGCTGGTTTATGTGGCTGTATATAATATGAGAATTGTAACCAAGGGGTTACGCCAGCCGAAACGGATGGCTCGGGTTGAAAACAAGG
>ERZ1034678.1106-NODE-1106-length-13897-cov-5.898208_pt1 | contig 13897 bp, 16 predicted proteins | sample MGYA00520640_ERZ1034678 | MGnify/ENA primary metagenome ERZ1034678 (study PRJEB33766, sample SAMN09781767) | gut metagenome | biome: gut microbiome | host: Homo sapiens | place: Madagascar | study: EMG produced TPA metagenomics assembly of the PRJNA485056 data...
AAAAGTATAAATATGATATATTATACTTGTAACAAAGATAGTTTTCAGTTACGTTTGCCATAGTGGGACGTTGCAACTTGCGTCCCACGTACCTCTATGCCTGATAGGATTTTCACGGTCAACCGTTGCTAGTTCGATTCTAGCAAGCCCTCTGCATTCACAAGAATGCAAATACAATTTAATATTTTTACAGTAACCGTGTAAACAAAAAACACAAGAAAAGGAGAAAAACAAATGGCAAGAATTCCAATGGTAACAAGAACAATCACAACAACTAAAGCAACAGTTATGTGCTTAAACGTAGTACAGGGAGAGCCTTACACTGAAACAGTAACCGTTCCACGTACTTACAAAGATGATAATGCTTTGCTTAAAGTTGTAAAGTCTATTATCGAAACAGACGAACTTAAAGCAGTTCACATTGTCACAAAAGAGGAAATTGAAACGCTTTATGGCATGCCAGAAAATACTTTTATTCAGTATGCTACCGTTCTTCCTAAACGTGACGAAAAAACAGAAGAAACAGAAACTACAGAAGAAAACTAATAAGAGATAAAAGGAGAATAAACCATGGTAGAAATTAAAACAGTAAGCAGAGAATTTACAGAAGTAGAACAATATCTTATGACAATTGCACCGTCTATTCAGTCAGTAAAAGATGTTGAAGATGGTACGCATATCACAGTCAACGGAATTTTAGAATTTACAGATATTAAAGAAAATACAGGGGAAGCAGTAGATATAATGTCAATTATCACACCAGACAAAAGAGTTTTTTCCTGTCAGTCCTCAACGTTTAAGCGTTCAATCAAGGACATTTCAAATATTATGAAGGGAAAAGAGTTTACAGTAATAAAAACATCTGGAATAACTAAAGCAGGACGTGATTTCATTAATTGCGTGCTTGATACTGAATCCCTGTAAATCAAGAATAAATTAACATAGAGGGACTTTATAGTCCCTCTTTTTTTCAACAAAGAGGTAAAGCATATGGCAAGAAAAAAGAGAAAAACAACGGTTTATACGAAACAGCGTAATCGTATCATGTCAGCTATTCGCAGGTTAAAGAAAAAAGGTTTACAAACTGATTTATATTTTCCTACTGAAAAAGAATTACGTTCGCAAGGTGTAAAGGGGCAAGAACTTGCAAAGTTAACACGTGAACTAAAAAATATCTCAAGTTTGCAAATTAAAGAATCAGCATACGTTCCTAAAAAAGAGTGGACAGAAGCAGACTTTCAACCCCCGTTTAAACAAACTGATGATTCATCTTTTTTTGACAGAGTTGTGATAACTGAATGGTATAATCATTTGAATCAGAACACCCGTGGTGAAGCATACGGGTTATTACGAACATGGATGGGTGGTCTTATAAAAGAACACGGTGTACACGATGTTGCTACCATGCTACAGGAAGGGGCAGAAGCAGGAAACATTCTTGAATGGCACACGGTATATAATGCAGATAAAGCAACTTTATACATAGGAAACATGATTGATTATTTACCAGATGAAGGAATACTATACAAAGAGCAAATGTTGGATAAAGTTGAATACATGAAAAGAATGGGTGACGTACTAGAACAAGAAGAAGATTGGGAGTATCCGTTCTGATTGCGGACAAAGAAATATCGTTATTTCATGTGTGATTTTGAGACAACTGTATACAAAGGTCAGACAAGTACAGAAGTTTGGGCAAGTGCGTCCGTTGAACTTTTCAGTGAAGATGTTCACATCTTTCATAGTATAGATGAACAGTTCAAATATTTTTTGTCCCAAAAATGTAATATAGTAGCATACTATCACAATTTAAAATTTGACGGCTCTTTTTGGCTGTCTTATTTACTTGTTGATAAAGGGTTTAATCAAGCTAACAAACGTATAGGCGAATCAGAAATAAATGTAGAGTGGTTACAAGAAAAATATATGCAAAATAATACTTTTAAATATTCCATATCAGACAAGGGAATGTGGTATGGAATTACTATAAAAGCAGGTAACCATTTTATTGAAATACGTGATTCACTTAAATTACTTCCATTCAGCGTAAAGCGTATAGGTCAGAGTTTTGGGACAAAGCATAAAAAACTTGACATGGAATATACAGGCTTTAGATATGCAGGTTGTGAAATAACACCAGAAGAAAAACGCTATATTGCAAATGATGTTCTTGTTGTAAAAGAAGCACTTGAAATAATGTTTACAGAAGGACATGACAAGTTAACAATTGGTGCGTGTTGTCTATCAGAATACAAGAAGATTTGCAAGCATTCAACTGCTAATATTTTGGATTACGAAGAAATGTTTCCAGACATGTACTCCATAACTATAGATGCAAACAATTATAAATACGGTACAGCAGGTGACTATATTCGTAAATCATACAGGGGTGGATGGTGCTATCTTGTAAAAGGTAAAGAGAATAAAATATACAAGAATGGAACAACAGCAGATGTAAACTCACTTTATCCGTCTATGATGAGTTCAGAATCTGGTAATAAGTATCCCATAGGTTTACCGCATTTTTGGAGTGGTAACATTATACCAGATAAGGCTTTAGACAAGTATTACTTTATTAGAATCAAGACTAGATTTTACATAAAGAAAGATAAGTTGCCATTTATACAGATTAAGGGAAACTTACTATACAAAGGAACTGAAGCACTCGAAACATCAGATATATACGACAGAAAAAACAATGAATACTACACTCACTATAAAGATAAAGACGGTAATATTCATGACTCACGAGTTGAACTTGTTTTAACCATGACAGACTACCAGTTAATGAAAGAGCATTATGAACTAGTTGATTTTGAAATACTTGACGGGTGTTGGTTTTATTCTCAAGTAGGCATTTTTGATGAATACATAGAGAAATATGCAAAGATTAAAAAAGAGAATAAAGGTGCGAAACGTGAATTAGCAAAACTTTTCTTAAATAATCTTTATGGCAAAATGGCATCAAGTAAAGATTCAAGTTTCAAGTTAGCTTACGTAAAAGACGATAAAACTATAGGATTTATACCTGTTGCAGAGAACAACAAAAAAGCAGGTTATATTCCGGTCGGTTCGGCTATTACTAGTTACGCAAGAAACTTTACTATAAGAGCCGCTCAGAAAAACTATCACGGTAAAGATAAACCAGGGTTTATATACGCAGATACAGACAGCATTCATTGTGATTTACCACCAGACCAGATAAAAGGCATCAAGGTACATGACAAAGACTTTTGTTGTTGGAAACTAGAATCGTGTTGGGACATGGCAGTATTCACAAGACAGAAAACCTATATTGAACACGTCACGCACGAGAACCTTGAACCAATAGAGAGCCCTTATAATAATATTAAGTGTGCAGGTATGCCACAGAAATGCAAAGATTTATTCCAGTTATCCATGGAAGGAACAGCACACCAAGACGGTTACGTAGACAAGGAATTAAATAAAAAGAAAGAATGGACGCAAGAGGAAAAAGAATTTTTATTTGATAAAGAAACAGGTAATGCAATAAAAAGAGATTATAGCGATTTTAAAGTAGGTTTAAAAGTACCTGATAAACTAAGACCAAAGAGAATACGCGGTGGCATCTTATTGGTTGAAACTACTTATGAAATGAGGTAGCAATATGGAAAGATGTATTAACTATTGTGGGATACGTTGCATAGACGGAACGTGTCCTAATGCACTAGCAAGGGAATACCCAGAATTTAATTTTGAGTTTACAACGTGCTATGACTGTTATACATATCGTGGGTGTAATGACTGTCATTTTTATGGAAGAGAAGATACGTGCGAATTTAGAACAAAGGAAGGTAAAGTTATGGAAGTAAAAGAAATTAAAATTAAGTACATTAGAGACATTGAAAAGATACACGATATTGAGATAGGTGACTGGATTGACTTGCGTGTAGGTAGAGACACCTATATCAAAGCAGGAGAATTAGAACTCATTCCTTTAGGTGTAGCAATGCAGTTACCAAAAGGATATGAAGCGTTAGTTATTCCACGCAGTTCTACATTCAAAAAGTACGGACTCATACAGGCTAACAGTGTAGGACTTATTGACGAAACATACTGCGGTAACAATGATGAGTGGCATTTTCCTGCATATGCTACACGAGATATTTTAATTACAAAAGACACAAGGATTTGTCAGTTCAGAATACAGGAACATCAATCTCCTGTGTACTTGAAAGAAGTAGAAAATTTAACATCAAATAATCGTGGTGGGTTTGGAAGTACAGGTGAAAAGTGATGGATAACGTACAGATAATTGAAAATACAGAACAAGCTCAAAAAAAGAGTATGGTTATATGTGGGGTGCAGATACCTTTTATTTGACAAGAGAAATGATTGAAGCGTTACTAAATGGTAAATGCGTTGCAGGAGATAATGGAGAATATGTAACATTTATTGTATTGGAATAAGTGAGAAAAGACGGGACGAACTAAGTTCGTGACCCGTCTATTTCTTTTATATCTATAACATGAGTAACTAACAAAGCGTTACGCAAAAACGACAAATGATATAGGCACTATTTTTTCAAGTGTGCATTCCTATTCACTCAGAGTAGAAAACTCATGCAGATACCATAATTAATAACTTAAAGCATGTAAAACTGCTTCCTTACATTTTAAATCTTTAAACCTAAAGCACCCACGTTCAAATAAATATCTAAGATTTGAAAGAAAAAAATCATTTCTTTTTAGCATAACATAGTTTATCTGGTGGTCTTCTGTAGTAACTGTTATTTTAAGTCTAAAAGTGCTATCTGGTTTATCATCACAATACAGCACACCTAGTTCAGAAAATTCTCTTATAGCATAGTCAATACCTTTATACCTAAGTGTACAAAGATATCTGTTTTTTCCTACGAGTTTATCAACAAAACTTTGATTATCGTTAAGGTATACCGATTCTGAACTATAAGCAACATATTTGTTTTTTGAAAATGCTTTATTAAAACCGCTTTTCTTTTGTTCTTCACTTGCACTATCAATAAAACCCTGTTCAAGAACAAAGCCGTCACCACGTAAAAACTTAGTATCATCTTTTAATCTGTTACTGATATCCATTTCAACGTAATATGGATTGATAATGCTAACTGGATTACTAAGCATATAAACAGGGACATATCTAACTTGCTCACCTTGTCCACGAGCTACACTGGTGTGCACACTTAACAGCTTTTTTATTTCATCATTACAATAGTGATTTGTTTCAGATTGAAATTCATCAAAAATCATACGTTGGATATCACTAAATAAATGACTGTATTTTTTTATTTGATCTGCACTGTTAAGACTTAAAGCATAGCCACAGCTTTTATCATCTAATAACAGTTCATGAAAGATACCACTTGCTCTTCTTTTACTTGTCATTTCATGTCCTGCAAAGAACAAAGACCCTAAATCTTTATAGAATTTATCTACAACATCATCTAGTTCATAATTGTATCTATAAATCAGTCCAAACTTTTCACCCTTATCAAGAAACCTGTTAACGCATAGTCTGCCAAAATAGGTAGTCTTTCCACCTGTACGGTTAGTTGTACACATATATATTTCTGGTTTATTACCATTTATGTCTAGCATTGATAAAAGTTTTGTACCATCGTAGTACTTACTCATAAAAATTATCTCCTTTCTTTTAATTATTATAGCATATCTATTGACAAAAAGCAATAACTATGTTATAATTAATTGAAAATTAAATATGAAAGGAGTTGGATAAATGGCACAGGTTTATCCTGTTATTGTTGCACTCATTTTTAATGCACTGGATTTAGTTACAGGTCTTGTATCAGCAGTTAAAAGCAAAGACATACAGAGTTCTAAACTAAGAGACGGGCTTTTTAAAAAGGTTGGCTTTATCTTCTGTTACTTTGTAGCGTGGCTAGTTGATACTCAAGGTCATGTTATCGGATTCCAGTTAGGTATCACTATTTTACCTATCATCATTCTTTATGTGTGTACCACCGAACTTGTATCTATTTTGGAAAATATCTCTAAAATCAATTCAGATATTTTACCAGAAAAACTTATGGAATTATTTCATATTACAGATATTACAAAGGGGTGAGTTTTATGCATGAATTCGGTGATATCGTAAAAGGGTCTACGGGTGAAGATGTACTTATTTTGCAGACAGTATTAAGTATGTTGCATTATCTAGGTACTGACGGTAAACCACTTGCTATAGATGGTGAAGCAGGTACTAATACAATCTTTGCTATTAACACATTTCAGAGTACAATGCGAGCATACGGGTATGAATGCGGAACAAACGGTCATAATGATAGTTGCTTCGGACAATCTTGTTGGAAATTGTTAGGGGTGGTAGAAACCAATGCCTAGTATCAATGGTGCTTATACGTGGGCAGTTAATTGTTGCAATCTTCCTAAAGTAGGGTATTCACAAACATACAGGAATCAGCAGACAGTTAATGGAATCACGTACTATGATTGCAGTTCGTTCATAAATTACGCTTTACTAGCAGGTGGTTTTTCTACACCACAGTATGCACCAAACAACAACGCTTTTACAACATATGATATGGAAGGTGTTTTGCAACAACTAGGTTTTACTAGAGTAACAGATGGTGTTATAAAAGCAGGTGACATTGGAGTATCAGATACTCACACAGAAATGTGCTATAAAGGGGGAACAGGCAAAGGCGTATTTATGGGCGCACATGGAAGAAATGGTATAGCACTTGTAAATCAAGTTTCTATCGGCTCATCAAGTGGTGACCCTAATTATGAAAGAACATTTCCTAGAATATGGCGTTATGGTGACGGTGCATCTGGTGAAGTTGGTTACACATGGATTATCGGCACAGATTCAGAATACTTTGAAGATTACGGAGATAAGCAGAAAAATAATGCCGCTTGCATCTACAGTTACTTTTATTTCAAGGGATGGACATTGCAAGCTATAGCAGGTTTGTGCGGAAACATTATGCAGGAATCAAAATTTAATCCTGCATTAATTGAGATAGGTGGAACAGGGCACGGACTTGTACAGTGGACACCGCCGTCAAACCTGTATGACGTTCTTGACGTTTTATATGGTTCGCACAATGACTGGCAAGACGGTGATAAACAGTGTAACGTACTTTACGCTGAGTATGAGGAAAGCACAGGATTAGCACACAGAGGTATAGAGCCACAATGGTATCCAAGTTCTTACTCTAGCATGGACTGGAAAACGTGGGCCAGTTCAACACAAGACCCTGGTGAACTTGCATTGATATTTCAAGCTAACTATGAAAGACCTGCATCTTTACATTCAGAACGTGCAGAATACGCACGTAAATGGTATGACATATTAAAACTGATTGACCCGAAACAGCCTGGGTATAATACCCGTGACCAAGAAAAATACAAAATGCCTATATGGATGATGATTAATTACAGATTATAAAGGAGTGATAACATGGCAATCAGAACTAGAGAAGAAATTCTCGAAAGTATTCGAAATATCGTAGGTGACAGCACAGACGATAACACATTAAAGGTTCTTGAAGATGTGACGGACACGTTCACAGATTTTGAGAATAAAACAGTCAACCAGACAGACTGGGAAGCTAAGTACAAAGAAAACGATGAGGGTTGGAGAAAAAAATATGCTGAGCGTTTTTACACTGGTGACCCAAGCGTCCCCCCCAAAAACGATGACACAGTTATTGACGAACCAGATGACAAACCCACACGTTTTGACGAGTTATTTACAACAGAGTAAAGGAGAATAAGAAATGCCAAAAAGAATTGCAGTTTCAACGCTAAACGCATCAACAATGGATATTCTTAACGTAATTAGACAGAATGCCAGTTATGAATATCAGCAGAATGTACCAGAAGTTACAAAAGCATCGGACATTCCAAAAGTAGGAGAAGTGATTTACGGGACACCTACATTTGCTAACCAGTTTATCAATGCACTTGTTAACAGGATTGCTATTGTTAGAATGCAGAGTGCAACTTTCAATAATCCGTATAGTGTTCTGAAAAAAGGATACATCGAATTCGGTGAGACAGTAGAAGATATTTTTGTGTCCATTGCAAAGGGTGTTGACTTTGACCCAGAAAAAGGAAAAAGCAGAGAGTTTAAACGGACATTTCCAGATGTACGTTCAGCCTTTCATACTATGAACTGGAGAGTTATGTACCCTGTTACTATTCAAGACGAAGATTTAAAACAGGCTTTTCTGTCACTAGAAGGCGTTCAGAACCTTATTGTAAAAATCGTAGATGCCGTCTACACTGGTGCTGAATATGATGAATTTTTACTGTTTAAATATCTTATGATTAAAGCTATTTCTCACGGTAAAATGAAACCAGAATCAATTGGTAGCGGCACAGACCTTAAAGAGTCCGCTGTTGCATTCAGAGGTACATCTAACCTGTTAACATTTATCAGTTCTGATTATTCAGAAGCAGGCGTAAAAACAAATACACCTAAAGGCAGACAGGTCATTTTTATGGACGCAAAATTCAATGCACAGTTTGACGTTAATGTTCTTGCAAGTGCATTCAACATGGATAAAGTCGATTTCATGGGTAGGCTGTACCTCATTGACAACTGGACTTCCTTTGATAACGAACGCTTTGATGTTATTAGAGAAAATTCTGATGGTATTGAAGAAGTAACCGCAGGAGAACTTGCTTTACTTGCTAACGTAAAAGCTGTTATTGTTGACGAAAATTGGTTTCAGATTTATGACAACAACAACAAATTCACTGAGAAATATGTTGCAAGTGGTATGTACTGGAACTACTTCTACCACACATGGAAAACAGTATCTAGTTCGCCGTTTGCTAACGCAGTTGTATTCGTTACTGATACAGCAGAAATTGCTTTACCTGCAACACTCACTTGTGAGATTATTTCTAAAGATGTAAGTGAAGAAGCAATTGTATTTGCTATCAGTGCTGATACAGACGGAGCAAGCCTTGCGCCTAACAGTGTACACTTTATTCAGACAGAAGCACTTACAACAGCAGGTATTGCAGTTCAGAAATATGGTGCTGTTATCATTCCTGCAAGTCAGAGTGCAACTGAGATTACGCTCGAAGCCGAAGTGAACGGAACTGTTTATAAAGGTGCAACTACGATTACATCCGCGCAGGATGTTGGTGCAACCGTTACAATGAATAAACAGTGATATGATTAAAGGTGAGAAGTTAACAGGTGATAGCGTTCTTCTCGCCTTATAAAAATAAGCAGGTGAAAAAATATGTATATACAACCACAAACAAACATAAAACTTTTAAGGAATGTGCCACTTGACCCTACGTTTGACCACACAATTTGGTTTGGTGATACTACATCACAGTATAACTATTTTGCAGGAAAACAGGCTTTTAATTTAACTGATTATACTTATCAGAGAGTTAATAAAGGCATAGCAAGGGTTGGCATTAAAGCTGATAGCCTATATAACTGTAATTACATGATGTTTCAGAACACAGCATACGGTAACAAATGGTTTTATGCTTTTATTACAAGTGTTGAGTTTGTTAATAATGAATGTTCTGAGATTACATTCGAAATTGACGTTATGCAGACATGGTTTTTTGATTATACACTGGACATGTGCTTTGTTGAAAGAGAACATACGGAAACAGATAACTTAGGTGAACACATTGAACCAGAAAATGTCTCTGTAGGTGAATATGTTTTTAACGACTATGCACCTGTTTACAACATGGCAGATATTGCTGTTGTAGTCGCTGTAGTTGAGGTTGACGGCGAGAATGCAAGTGTTGATGGCAAAAAGTATGACGGCATTTATGGTGGTGCGACTCTATGGGTGTATGACATTGACAAGTTTGCAAAGATTAATGATAAGCTTAAAAAGTATATACAAAAACCAGATGCAGTTGTAAGTATCTACACTATTCCTAAAGTATTTTTACCAAATGGTGAAATACCGTCTAGCAATAAAATGCCAGAACTTGACAGTTCGTTAAAAATTACTTCTATCAGTACAGCATTAACCGGCAACGAAAACATTGACGGATATAAACCTAAAAATAAAAAGTTATATAGTTACCCTTACAACTTCTTTCATGTTGACAATGCAGGTGCTAACAGTTTATCGTTAAGGTACGAATTTTTTGACAGATTTGCCCCTGCTATTGAGATTAATGCAAATGTAACACAGCCTGTTGCTGTTTGTTTAAGACCAACAAATTATAAGGGTAGCGGTGATGCTAGCAATAATACTGAATCTATCTCATTAACTGGTTACCCTCTTTGCTCATGGAACGTTGATAGCTATAACGCATGGGTTGCTCAAAACTCTGTAAGTATAGGTAGTAGACTTGCAGGTATTGGCGCAGGTGTAATTGGCGCAGGTCTTACAGCTAACCCATTGGCTATAGGCGGTGCTTTAGTTAGTGGTGTTGGACAGGTTGCAAGTTTGCTTACACAGGATTATAAAGCAAGTATTCAAGCTGATATGATTAAAGGTAATCCACAAGGAAATCTAAACGTTAGTTCTGGCAAGCAACAGTTCTACACGGGAAGAATGAGCATAACAGCGGAATATGCTAGAATTATTGATGATTTTTTCACAAGATTTGGGTATGGTGTTAAGAGATTAAAAGTTCCGAACCGTAGTTCAAGACCCCACTGGAATTATGTTAAAACATCAGGTTGTACAATAAGTGCTAGTGTTCCTGCTGATGATGAAAGACAGATTTGCAGTATCTATGATAAAGGTATTACATTCTGGAAGAATGGCAGTGAGATTGGAAACTACGCTTTAGATAATAGTGCTAGTTAAGGTGGTGAGAAATTGAGTAGAAGAAACAAGGGTAATGGTTTATTTGGTGAAAGTGCTGTTATGAATAATGATAGCTATATTCAGTACTTTTATAGACTAATGGAATTAAGCATCAGTATGTTCGAATGGAACGGGTTACCAAAAACTGTTGACCCAAGATATTTAGAATTACATTTATTCAAGAATGGCAGTATGGTGTATTTTAGGGATGAAGTCATGGGTGATTTATGCTTAGACTGTATTGCTAACGGACAGTTTGATGTATATGGTAACCCTATTTCAAGACGGGCATATTCCAGTTACAATCAGTATCAGAAAACATTAAATGAAAGTGACAGTGTTATTATCTGGAATAACTATTTGCGTCAGCCAAGTGTACTGGATGTTAAAATGTTTGCCAAAAGATTATATAATCTGGATAGGATTATTGATGTAAATGTGAACGCACAGAAAACGCCTGTATTGGTACAGGGTACAGAAAAACAGCGATTAACTTTGGTTAATTTGTATAAAGAATTTGACGGAAATGCACCTTTTATTTTTGGCGATAAGAATTTGGACTTGAATAGTTTGAGAGCGATTAGCACAAATGCACCTTATGTTGCTGATAAACTGTATCAGTTGAAAACACAGATTTGGAACGAAGCGTTAACATATTTGGGAATTAGTAACTTGAATATTCAGAAGAAGGAGCGAATGATTACTGACGAAGTGCAGAGGAATCAAGGTGGAACGATTGCTAGCAGGTATAGTAGATTAGAAGCTAGGCGTGAAGCTGTTGAGAAAATTAATAATATGTTTGGTACTGATATTAGCGTTGATTATCGCGAGGATTTTCAGATTACTAATGACAGTGAAAATGATGCGAATGATAATGATTTTGGCAAAAAAAACAACTCAGAGTGGTAACGGTGAAGGCGGTGAGTAAATGATTAGTATTGTTGGTATTGCGTTGGTTATTATAGTTGCTATCTTTATTGTTGAAAATGAGGATTAGGGTATGAGTAAATATACAACTGAGGTTAGATTTGTCTGTGAAAGTATGAGTGGGTTAGAGAGTAGTACTGGTGCAGATAAAGTAGACGAGGTTATTAGTAAAAGTTGGAATAAGATTTTTACTAGCAAGGTGAAGATGTTTGATGAAAACTATAGAGAAGTTATTTGCAGTAAAATTTTAAAACATTACTACTTGAGGGAAATTTGTTCTGAGGTAGTGGGTATTTGGAAACTATGGATGAACGAACGCCTTGAAATGATACTACCTTATTATAATAAGCTGTATGAAAGTGCTAGGTTGAAGTTTGACCCTTTAAAGGATATTAATTATAGCAGAACTTATGACAAGACTGGTAGTGATGTAGGTACAGGCAGTAGGAATACTGAGGGGAGTAATAGTGGTACTGGTGAGAGTACACAGACAAAGACTGATAAGAGTAAGTCGACTGATAAGTATGCGGATACACCTCAAGGTGCGTTGGATAATGTAGAGAGTGGTACTTATTTGACGAATGCTAGGATTGTTAATGAGGACGACAGTTCTAGTTTGAAAGGTACTAATAAGAGTAATGGGAGTTATTCAGACAGTGAGAATAGCAGTAGCAGTATGAATAGTACTGAGAAGTATGTTGAAAGTATTGCAGGTAAGATGGGAACAGCTAGTTATAGTAAGATGTTGAATGAGTACAGAAGTACGTTGTTGAATATTGATGCTATGGTTGTTGATGAGTTTAGTGATTTATTTATGCAGTTATGGTAGAAGGAGAGTGTATAAAGCATGAAAGACGTTCCTTATTTTAGATTCTGGTGCTACAAGGTTTTACCTCTTGTGTATGATAATAGCTTAAGCTATTATGAAGTACTTTGCAAGGTTGTTAGGTATATTAATGACCTTATTGAACAGGATAAAATTTTTGGTAACGAATTAGCTAATCTGTTAAAAGACCTTGAAAAAGTAAAAGAATGGATTAACAATTTTGACACAAGCTTTGTTGAAGAACTTATTAAAATATATATTGCAACAATGATTCTAGTTGAAATTAGTGACAGTGGGTACATTATTTACAATATTCCAGAAAGTTGGAAAGATATAACATTTAATACTACAGGATTAGACATTAAGTTAAAAATACAGCCAGAATACGGGCACTTAGTTCTTAGTTATTAATGAAAAGGAGATATGAATATGAACAGACAGTATATCGGAGCAAGATACGTACCTAAATTTGCGGATCCTACAGAGTGGAAAGAAAACACAAGTTATGACCCATTAACAATTTGCACTTATAACGGAAGTAGTTACACGTCAAAAATTCCTGTTCCATCTACGGTTGGAAACCCAACTGATAACAATAAATACTGGGCGTTAACTGGAAACTATAATGCTCAAGTAGAAATCTATAGACAAGAAACCACTAATTTAAGTAAGCTTTTATCAGAGAAAACAACGTTTTATACCCCTGAGATGTTTGGTGCAAAAGGCAACGGTGTTACTGATGATAGTAACGCTATTCAGACTTGCTTTGATAAAATCAAAGGTACTAAAGGCGCTATTCTTATGACTGGTACTTACTTTATTGCAAGCCCTATTATTATTAGTGGTTGGCAAATTAAAGTACTAGGTGATGGAAATATTATATATAATGGAAATGACTATGCTATTAAAATTCATAATTGTACTGAAAGTACAATGCATTTTGGTACTATTACTTCTAATGGTGGCGGTGGTATTCTTATATATAATACGTCAGAAAATGACTATAATCAATATATAAATTTATATATAAATAAGATTAAAGCACTAACTACATGTATTAAATCTGAAACAGTTGAATCAAGTTGGAATAATGAAATAAGAATTTATAATGTTCGTTTTTCAACATTTAATTATAATAAGAATGGTACTAGCAAGGGTATTCATGTGGTTGCTAATGACAACACTAATGGATGGAGAATTGAAAATGTTGGGTTTGAAAATATTAACTATGGTTTATATAGCGAAGTAAATGCACCTAATAAATATTTTGAGGGAGAACTTATTAGTCCAAGAATGTCAGAAAAGTTTGATAAAATTATTAAAACAATTGGCGGTGCTTATATTCAGCT
>ERZ1034678.1114-NODE-1114-length-13842-cov-4.889534_pt1 | contig 13842 bp, 10 predicted proteins | sample MGYA00520640_ERZ1034678 | MGnify/ENA primary metagenome ERZ1034678 (study PRJEB33766, sample SAMN09781767) | gut metagenome | biome: gut microbiome | host: Homo sapiens | place: Madagascar | study: EMG produced TPA metagenomics assembly of the PRJNA485056 data...
TAATAAAAGAAATGATTTTCCATTTTCTTATTTATTTGTTTTATTTGTTCCAAAATGCAAAGTTAGCAATTTTAATTTGTATTTGAACACAACACATCCATTAATCATTTTTAGGTATTTGAAAAAATGTACGACATGAAGTTATTTCTTTTTCAATTTTTATGTGTACTTTTGTGCCCTTATAAGACATCGTATATTAATAACATTCACTTTCAAGAGGGATAATATCATCGAACAAATATTGAAACAATATGAAATTATCTGAATTAAAGACTGGCGAACGCGGAGTAATTGTGAAGGTCATGGGACACGGAGGCTTTCGCAAACGGATCGTCGAGATGGGATTTATCAAAGGAAAAGTAGTTGACGTGCTATTAAATGCGCCACTGCAAGACCCCGTAAAATACAAGATTCTGGGCTACGAAGTTTCTCTTCGTCGCTCTGAAGCAGACATGATAGAAGTGATTTCGGTAGAAGAAGCAGCCGAAATAGAAAAGAATAGACCCAAGATTTCAGAACCACTTGAGAAAGAAAGCGATAGCTTGAGCGACACACAGCTACGCGATGCCGCGATGAAAAAGCGTCGCACCATTAACGTAGCATTGGTTGGCAACCCGAATTGCGGAAAGACATCGTTGTTCAACTTCGCCTCTGGAGCTCACGAGCGAGTTGGCAATTATTCAGGAGTTACTGTTGACGCAAAGACGGGACACGCCTCTTTTGAGGGTTACGACTTCAATATAGTCGACTTGCCTGGAACATACTCACTCTCAGCATATTCTCCAGAGGAGCTTTATGTGCGCAAAGAGATTATTGAGCACACGCCTGATGTTGTTATCAACGTGATTGATGCAAGCAACATTGAGCGCAATCTTTACCTCACAACCCAACTCATAGACATGCACTTACGCATGGTTTGTGCTCTAAATATGTTCGACGAAACAGAGAAGCGTGGCGACAATGTCGACTATGCGAAGCTCGGCGAACTCTTTGGTGTGCCAATGATTCCCACAACGTTCACCACTGGCAGAGGTGTCGAGTTGCTTTTCCACATTATTATTAATATGTACGAGGGCCTCGACTTCCTCGATGACAAAGGCAATCTCGACCCTGAAGTAGCTGAGGGCATACGACAGTGGCACGAGCAATACCGCAAATCGGAGAAGGAGGATGCAGAGCACGAGGAGGACTTTGCAAGCGGTGTAAAGCCCAAGCACAATGTGTTCCGTCATATCCACATCAACCACGGTCCATACGTAGAGGAAGGTATTGAGGCTATACAAGCCGTACTAAAACAGGAGAACGATTTGCGACATCGCTACTCCACTCGCTACCTCGCCATAAAACTCTTGGAGAAAGACAAGGAGACCGAGCATCTCATCGTTTCATCAACAAGCCGTGCAGAAGAGATATTCTCTGTGCGCGACAAGGCTGTTGCTGATGTACAGAACTACACCCATGAAGACTGCGAAACGGTCATCATGGACGCGAAGTATGGCTTCATTCACGGTGCGTTGCAAGAGGCAGGCTACCAAACTGGCAACAAAAAGGACACCTACCAGCTGACACACCTCATAGACCAAATTATCACCAACAGATACGTTGGTTTCCCCATCTTCATCCTTATGATTTGGATAATGTTTGAAGCAACATTCTCCTTGGGTCAGTACCCTATGGGGTGGATTGAGAGTGGTGTTGAGTGGATTGGAACAACAATAGCCGGCACCATGCCAAGCGGTCCTCTAAAGGATATGCTTATCGACGGTGTCATCGGCGGTGTTGGCTCGGTGATTGTCTTCTTGCCACAAATCTTGATACTCTACTTCTTCATATCTTTCATGGAAGACAGTGGATACATGGCTCGTGCTGCTTTCATCATGGATAAACTGATGCACAAAATGGGGCTTCATGGCAAGTCGTTCATACCGCTCATCATGGGCTTTGGCTGCAATGTGCCAGCCGTAATGGCTACACGCACCATTGAAAGTCGCCGCTCACGACTCATAACCATGATGATACTTCCACTTATGAGTTGTTCTGCACGCTTCCCTATATATATAATGATTATAGGAACGATGTTTGCGCAGCAATATCGCTCCAGTGTGATGATGTCTCTCTACGTCGTAGGCATAATCATGGCTATACTCATGAGCCGTCTCTTCAGCAAGATGTTGTTCAAAGGTGAAGACACTCCGTTCGTTATGGAGCTTCCGCCTTATCGCTTCCCAACAGCGAAAGCTATCGGCAGACACACTTGGCAGAAAGGCAAAGAATATCTGAAGAAGATGGGTGGTATCATCCTGGTTGCAAGCATCATAGTGTGGGCTCTTGGCTACTTTCCACACAACGAAGAACTTTCGCGCGTAGAGCAGCAGGAGCAGAGCTACATCGGACGCATTGGTCGCGCCATAGAACCCGTTTTCCGCCCACAAGGCTTCGACTGGAAGCTTGATGTAGGTCTTATTTCAGGCATCGGTGCAAAGGAGATTGTAGCCTCTTCCATGGGAATTCTCTACCACAACGACGATGTGGTAGAGGAAGGAAGCGAAGAGTCTTATTCTAATCTGCGCAAGCAGATGGTAGCCGACGGCATCACTCCGCTCTCATCATATTGCTTCTTGCTGTTTGTTCTGCTCTACTTCCCTTGCATCGCAACCATTGCTGCAATAAAAGGCGAAACTGGTTCTTGGAAGTGGGCATCATTCGCAGCTGTTTACACAACAGCATTAGCATGGATTGTCTCGGCTGTGGTCTATCAAATAGGAACTATGTTGGGGCTATAAAAAACAATGGAAATAACACTTCCAATATAAGACAAATATTGTAAAACGATATTAAAAGCACCATACAAAGTACGTCCGTTTACTTAAATTATATTATTTTCAATGTGTTATTTTAGAACAACACTTGTCTATATTATAAATTCAGACTATCTTTGCAACGTGTTTTTCATGGTATTAGATTATTAAGGTTAAGAAAGCATAGGTTGTCGTGAGACAATCTATGTTTTTTGTTTTATATCCAAATGAAATATTCTTGATAATACAACTCGAAAAATAGTGAAGCGGACTAAATCACTTTTTAATCCGCTTTATAAGTTTACCATTAAACTCTACAATAGATTCTACCATATAGCTTATTGATGTCTCTGGCATAGCAAGAACAGAGAAAAAATGTAAACCTTCCGCATCAATACGATCAAAATACAAATCGCTATAAACTGCTTGTTTTAGGAACTGTTCTGGCACCTCATTGACGAACGCCTCCTTGCGCATATCGGCAGAGAATAAGCGTTTATTTCCATTGAACACCGTTAGGTTAACAATATTGTCATAATACACATTGTCCACCTCTACTCCGTCATCATTAACCGATGGCTTCACCACCTTATATGTTGTTGGATTAATCTGTATGTAGCAATGATACTTCTCATCGTTGAAGAAGACAACACTATCGCGTTTCACCACTTTCTTTTGATTAATATTCTGCACCGCCTTTGGCACGAAAGCATCCATGTACGACGCGTCGTTAGTCTTGTAAAGCTTCACAGTCTCACCACTTTGGTTCTTAAACTCGAACACATTTGGTGTCTGCTTCATTATCTTATACTTAGTAGTCTTGCCTCCTATGAGCACAAACGAGTGGTTCTCGATGCGGAAATACGTAGGTACACTGGTCGAATCGGGGAAATAAACAGAGTCGCCCTTCACACGAAAAGCCACATCTTCCCCATCCTCATCAAGCCATATTCCTTGCAAATCATGCTTTGCTGTTAAATCTTCTGTCGGCTCTACCGCCTTATTCTGACGATTTCCACACGCACTTACCTTGAGGACAAGCAGCAGAACAAATAAAGTTTTTGCTATATTTTTATACATAATTATTACACGTTACTCAATGCTGATTTCACAGCCATAACACTTGCAAAGTTAGCATATTTCGCAAGAAAACCAAAACAATAAGCATATTTTAATCTTTTCCACTCACTTTTTATTCATTTATATCAAAGTTATAATTAAAAATTCGTAAATTTGCAGATATGAGATATTTGGAGAAACATATAGCAAGGTTACTGTTGAACAATGATTGTGTCATTGTTCCGGGCTTTGGTGGATTTATGGCTCACAATATTCCTGCCAAATACGACGAAGAGAACTGCATTTTTATTCCTCCGATGCGCATTGTTGGCTTCAATCCGCAGCTGACCATGAACGACTCGCTCTTAGCCCAGGAATATGTCAACACATACGACATCAGTTTCCCTGAAGCACTTAAACAGATAGCAACAGATGTTGAAAGTCTCAAACGTCACATCGAAGAAGAGCACATATACGAGCTATTAAGAATCGGTAAATTTGTCATCAACGGCTCCACATTAGAGTTCATCCCCGAAGAGACTGGCATTATCACTCCTGCGCTCTACGGACTTGACGCTATCAACATACGCCCTGTGGCAAATACTGTTGAGGAAAAAGCCATAGCCATAGCAAAAGTAAGCGAAACTATCGAGCAGACCGAGACAGAAGAGGACGTGGCAGACGAAACACTATCTGTACACATTCCGTTGCGCTACATAAAACATGTGGCTGCAGCTTGCATTGCCATCATCTTCATGCTCACAATGCCTGCCAAGTTAGGCGATTCGAGCAAGCCCAACATCAACCAAAGTGCTATAAACGCAAACTGGTTCTACGAGATTATGCCAAAAGACATAACCAGTGGCACGCCTGATAAACTGAACGACATGACAGCAACCGAAGCGGCAGAAGAAGGTGCAACAAACACTGAAGCGAACACAGCAAATAACGCTGAGAACAAAGAAGTTGCAACAATAATCAACAACACCAACGAGCAAACATCAGAGCGATACTTCAGCATTGTGCTTGCAAGCCGTGTAGCAAAAAAGAACGCAGAGGACTACGTAAGCAGACTTCATAAGAAAGGGCTTAAGGAAGCCGCTGTCTACACCGACAGCAATGGTCACACTAAGGTAATTTACCGAAAATTCAGCACAAGAGAGGAAGCCAACAAAGCGCGTAACACTCTGACAAACGATGTTGAATTTGAAGGATGTTGGATAACAGAAATTAAATAAATGAAAAGAGTAAGATGCCCTAAATGTGATAACTTCATCACATTCGACGAGAAGAAATACACCGAAGGACAGTCGTTAGTATTCCAATGCCCCGACTGTGGCAAGCAATTTGGCATACGCATTGGTGTTTCAAAACTGCGCAACACGCAGAAAGAGGATATTCCTGAAGAAAATGCAGAAGGAAGCGAGTGTGGCTACATCACCGTTATCGAAAACGTATTCCATTACAAGCAGGTCATTCCGCTACACATGGGTGTGAACGTCATCGGACGCTACATGAAGAATAGCGGTGTAAACTGCGCTATCGAGACAAACGACCCGAGCATCGACATCAACCATTGTTCTATCACAGTAAGCCGCGACAAAAAGGGCAACTTGAAGTATGTGCTTAAGGACGGACCGAGCTACACTGGTACCTTCGTCGACAACGTTATTCTTGGCGACCGCGAGCAACGCGTTATCGAGGACGGCACATTGTTCACAATTGGTGCTACGAGTGTCATTCTGCACACAGACAACATCAACGACACAACGCAAGAATAGACAACATTACATCCACAAAATTACGCTGTGAGTTTGCCACGCTACGGCAACATTGTTATCGCGCTACGGCAATAAAGTTTCGGTAGCACAACAACAATGTTGCCGTAGCGTGGCAAACTCGCAGCTATAATTTATTGGCAATTTCCTTGCCCATTTGCATTACGTAGGTAAGGTTTATATCCTTGTCGTAGACAACGATATCGGCATCCTTACCCTCCTCTATTGAGCCTTTGCGGTCGAACACGCCCATGATCTTTGCAGGTGTCTCGCTTGCCATACGGAACACATCTATCATCGGTATTTCTGCCTTTTGTATACATGTGCGGATGAGCACATCCATAGTGGCAATGGAGCCGGCAAGCACCGAGCGGTCGGCGAGTTTACACACACCGTCTTCCATAATCACACGAGCCTCCGGAGACACATCACCTTCGCTTGCTGCATAAGCCAAAGAGTCGGTGATGAGGGCTGTTCTTTCTACGCCTTTTATCTTATATACAATCTTAAGCATCACTGGTGGCACGTGTATACCATCGGCAATCACCTCTACCGTCATATCCTGCAGCGCATAAACACTCTCCACGGTGCCTGGCACCTTGAACTCGTGCTCCTTGTACACTACGGGCATGGCGTTGTAGAAGTGCGAGGCATGTGTCATTCCGGCATCATGCGCTTTCACCACATCCTCATAGGTAGCGCGTGTGCAGGTGAGAGCAGAGAGCACGCCATGCTTGCGTAGCTCTTTGATAAATCTCACCGAGCCGGGCAGTTCTGGTGCCTCATCCCAACGTTTGATGCACTTATACTTTTTGAGCAGCGTCTCATATTCATATATGATAGGTGCCTTTATCAACACTGGGTTTTGTGCACCAGCTTGCTTTCTATTGATATACGAGCCTTCGATGTGCAATCCAAGCACTGGGCTATCTTTCTCCGCCATGAACTTCTGACACACGTTGCAGGCAGCCTCAATGGTAGGTATTGTCGACGACGATAATGTTGGGTATATTGCGGTGGTGCCATGCTTCAGATGAGCATTGACACCTGCACGAAAAGCATCCTGCGTGGCTTCAATGAAGTCTCGACCGCCTCCGCCATGAGCGTGCATATCAATGCCGCCTGGGACGATATAGCCTCCTTGGGCATCGATGATTTCAGCTCCCACAACATGCAAGTCGATGTTTGAGACGGCTCTGATTTTGTTGCCGTCCGTCACTATGGAGCCGCCATCAAGCCATCCTTTAGGTGTTAGGATGCGACCATTGACAAATTGTTTCAACATATTATTTCTTTTTAGAGTTCGTTAGTCACCTCGTTACCCATCTGCATTACGTAGGTGAGTTTAAGGTCTTTGTCGAACATCATGATATCAGCGTCCTTACCGTCCTCGAGCGAACCCTTACGATCGAACACGCCCATAATCTTTGCTGGTGTCTCGCTCGCCATGCGACATGCGTCTTCCATCGGTATGTTTGCCATCTGCACACATGTGCGGATGAGGCGGTCCATTGTGGCGATAGAACCAGCAAGAGCTGAATGGTCGAACGCTACGCCCTCGTCGCTTGCAGCACATGCTAACGAGTCGGTGATGAGGGCAGTTTTCTCTACGCCCTTTATCTGATAAACCACGCGGAGCATCACTGGGGGCACATGTATGCCGTCGGCAATCACCTCTACGGTCATATCCGGAAGGGCGTACACGCTCTCCACGGTGCCCGGCACCTTGAACTCGTGTTCCTTATATACCACTGGCATTGCGTTGTAGAAGTGTGTAGCGTGCATCATGCCAGCCTTGTGTCCGGCTACAACATCTGCGTATGTGGCGCGTGTGTGACCGATAGATGCCACTACGCCGTGCTTACGACACGACTGTATGAACTCCACAGAACCTGGCAGCTCCGGAGCTTCGTCCCAACGCTTGATACATGGATACTTGTCGAGCAATGGTTCGTACTCTTCTGCCACCGGTGGCTTTATCCATTCGGGTATCTGTGCGCCAGCCTGCTTCGGGTTGAAGTATGGACCTTCGAGATGGAGTCCGAGTACGGGGCTATTCTCTTCTTCCATGAGTTTCTGACAGGTCTCACAAGCTGCCTCAATCATTGGCACGGTAGAAGACGAGAGGGTTGGGAATATAGAGGTTGTACCGTGCTTCATGTGTGCTTTTATGGCTACACGGAACGCCTCCTCTGTGCCCTCCATGAAGTCGCGTCCGCCTCCTCCATGCACGTGCAAATCTACTCCGCCTGGTACTACATAGCAGCCTTTGGCGTCAATAATCTGAGCGTTAACGATGTGCAAATCGCTGTTCGATACGGCTAAAATCTTATTACCGTCAATGATTACAGAGCCGCCTTCAAGCCATCCTTGTGGAGTAAGAACGCGACCATTAATTATTTGTTTTAACATAACTGAATGATTAGTTTTGGGACTATTGAGCAACACATCCTGCTTGTGCAGATTGTGTGTGCAAAGTTCCGTCGTCCATTAGTAGGTTTTTTCACAAGCAAAGGTACATATTATTTTTTATTGCAGCCAACAAAATAACAAAAAGAATTATTAACTTTGTAACAAAATCACAAAAATACAACAAATGATAACAGGCGAGATAAAAAACAAAATCGACCAGATATGGGACACGTTCTTTGTGGCTGGCATCACTAACCCCATTACCGTTTTGGAGCAGATGACGTACATTTTTTTTATGAAGATGCTCGACGACAAGCAGTTGCAAGAGGAGGAGAACGCACGCGACTGGGACTGTGAGGTAGAGAACCCCACCTTCCTCAACGGACAGCTGTGGGTAAATCCGGAGGCTGTGAGCGACGAGGAGCGAACAGGTGTACCCTACGAAAATCTGCGCTGGCATGTGTTCAAGAACTTCGGTGCCGACAATATGTTCAAGGTGGTTCGTCAGAGCGTGTTCGAGTTTATCAAGCACATCGGCACTGGCGAGGAGTCTGCCTATAGCCGCTACATGAAGTCGGCAATCTTCCTCATCCCCAACGCTCGCACCCTTGCCAAGGTGGTGGACGGTGTCGACTCGCTCGATATGAACAACCGCGATGCCATGGGCGATGTCTACGAGTACATCTTGGGCAAGATGGCAGCCAGCGGCACCAACGGACAGTTTCGCACCCCTCGCCACATCATACGCATGATTGTGGAGCTGATGGAGCCTACCCCACAAGACTACATCTGCGACCCTGCGATGGGTTCGGCAGGCTTCCTCGTAGAGGCTGTGAAGTACATCAAGGAGAAGCACGCAACGGCGATGTACGTAAGCGAGGAGGTGCAGCACATGAAGACATCCATGATTAACGGCTACGACACCGACCAAACCATGCTTCGCATCGGTGCCATGAACCTCCTGCTGCACGACATAACCGCTCCCGAACTGGCTTGGCGCGACTCACTTTCTGAACAGAACGAGGACCAGAGCTGCTACACGCTCGTCATGGCGAACCCTCCCTTTGCAGGCAGTCTTGACAAAGGTAACGTGAACAAGCGCATCCTCAGCTACGCCAACACCAGCAAGACCGAGCTGCTGTTCCTTGCGCAGTTTGTGCGCTCGTTGGAGATAGGCGGACGTTGCGCCAGCATCGTGCCCGACGGCGTGCTCTTCGGCACCAGCAAGGCGCACGTGGCTATACGCAAAGAGATTGTAGACAATCAGCAGTTGCGTGCCGTCATCTCCATGCCAAGCGGTGTGTTCAAGCCCTACGCCGGCGTGTCGACGGCTGTGCTCATCTTCGCTAAGACCAACTGCGGAGGCACCGACCGCGTGTGGTTCTACGACATGCGAGCCGACGGTTTCTCGCTCGACGACAAGCGTTCAGCCATCAACGACAACGACATACCCGACATCGTCGAACGCTTCCACAACCTTGCTGCCGAGGAACAGCGCACACGCAAGGAGCAGAGCTTCTTTGTGCCCGTCGACGAAATTCGCCAGAACGACTACGACCTCTCCATCAACAAATACAAGGAGATAGAGCGCGAGCGTGTGGAGTACGAACCGGTGAAGGACATACTCGCACGATTGGAGCAGAACGAAGCGGAATACGCCAAGGGGTATGAAGAGCTGAGAGGAATGTTGGAGGAGTAAAGAAAGACGGTAATGGGAAAGTCAGGACAGTTATACTTTGATTTTGATACGTATTTGCGACAGGGCGAACCGTCGCAAAGAGAGAAAGCCATAGTATGGGGTACAGCCATCGGCCTGCAAAAGGTGGATGGCTTGGAGACTTCTGCCTATCTGCAACAGACGGCATTAAAAAACATTGAGGGCGAGATAACGATTGACGAGGCTAAAGAACTTGTCAACGCCTATTACATTAGTCGCCAGGCACACAACGAGGAGAACGAAGACAAGGAGGAGGCAGATCGTGTGGCAACCAACATTGCAAAACTGCTGAGTTCAAACACACTTGCCTTCAGTTTCTTTGGCTATACCCAGGTGCATCGCAACATATTTGAGGGCGTATTCAAGCACGCAGGACAGATACGCGATTACGACATCACCAAACGCGAATGGGTGCTAAGAGGCGACACCGTGAACTATATGTATGCCGCCGACCTTCAGCGTGCCGTAGAATACGACTTGGAACAGGAGCGCATGTTCGATTATGGCGGTCTGTCGTCTGACGAGATAATACGCCACGTAAGCCGTTTCACAGCCAATCTGTGGCAGATACATGCGTTCTGCGAGGGCAACACACGCACCACGGCAGTATTCGTAATTCAGTATCTGCGCTCTATGGGTTTCTCTGTAAACAACGAAATATTTGCCCGCCATTCATGGTATTTCCGCAATGCCATGGTGCGCTACGTATATAAGAACAACGAGGGCGTTATGCCCGAACCTAAATTTCTGGAACGTTTCTTCCGCAACATGCTTCTTGGTGAGCAATGGGACCTTCGCAACAGATATCTCGTTATAAATCCGCCTGCCGAATATGCGGAGCAACCGAGACTCGACACCCCCACAAGTACGACAAACACCCCCACAAGTTCGCAAGATACAGAACCAGTACCCCCACAAGTAAGTGGTGATATGTTTCATACGGACAATAAAAATATACGCAAGATAGTTAACATCTTGGGACAAGAAAGTCTGTCCATAAAAGAGATGATGAATGCAGTTGGCTTAAAAGACCGTAAGAATTTTATTGAGTTATTGAGTATTCTCTTACGCCAGCTATTTCTACGGGCTTTGTCCGTATGCTCTATCCTGATTCACCACGCCACCCAAAGCAGAAATATCTGCTTACGGTTAAGGGCATTGGATTGTACAATCAATTAAATAAGGAAGAACAATGAAACAAGGATGGGAATATAAGAAGTTGGGAGAGGTATGTACAATTGAACGCGGAGGTTCTCCTCGCCCAATCACCGACTACATAACCGATTCTGAAGATGGAATAAATTGGATTAAGATAGGAGATGCCCAAGAAGGTTCCAAATACATAACATCAACTAAAGAAAAAATAAGACCAGAAGGTATAAAAAAATCACGCTTTGTACATAAAGGCGATTTTATACTTTCCAATTCTATGAGTTTTGGAAGACCATACATTCTTAAGGTGGATGGTTGTATACATGATGGATGGCTTGTAATACATGATGATAATGAGGTATTCATAAAGGACTATCTTTATTATATCTTGTCAAGTTCTATCATGTATGCAAAGTTTTCACAACTTGCTGTTGGCGGAGTGGTAAATAATTTGAATTCGTCATTAGTAAGAAAGATTGCAATCCCCATTCCTCCCAAGTCCACCCAACTCTCCATTGTCTCTGAACTTGACAAGATTAACGAGTTGATTCGTCTAAAGAAGGAGCAACTGAAAGATTATGACAACCTCGCACAAAGCATCTTCTATGAGATGTTTGGAGACCCCGTGGAGAATGAAAAGGGATGGGAAGTGAAGAAGTTGGGAGAGGTATGCACAATTGAGCGTGGCAGTTCCCCTCGACCAATAACTGCATATATTACAGATTCTAAAGATGGTATAAATTGGATAAAGATAGGAGATGCCCAAGAAGGTTCCAAATACATAACATCAACTAAAGAAAAGATAAAACCTGAAGGTCTTAAGAAATCACGCTTTGTTCATAAGGGAGACTTTATCCTTTCCAATTCTATGAGTTTTGGAAAACCATACATTCTTAAAATTGATGGTTGTATACATGATGGTTGGTTGGTAATACATGATAATAATAATGTATTTATAAAGATTTATCTGTATTATCTTCTAGCAAGTTCTATAATGTATGCAAAATTTTCTAAACTTGCAGTTGGTGGAGTTGTAAATAACTTAAATTCTTCATTAGTAAGAAAAGTAGATGTATCAATCCCCCCTCTCCCCCTCCAACACCTCTTTGCCCAGCGCATTGAGCAGATAGAGCATCAGAAGTCAGAGGTGACGAAAGCGATAACCGACCTTGAAACCCTCCTCGCCTCTCGTATGCAGCATTGGTTCGAGTAGCGGAAACTTAGGAGGGTTGGGCATCCCTGCCCTACCCACTCTGCCTTAATTTGCAGTTGATTGAGTGGGTATAGCAGGGATGCTATACCCTCCTATAGATAGCCAGCTGCTTGCACAAACTACAGCGAGGACGCCATAGCCTCCTACGCTTTGCATCAACCATCCATATTATAGACGACTCTAAAAACTTGAATATATGGCAAAGAAATTTGAAATACGAAATAGTACAGCCGAATTCCTTATCTTCATGGCAGAGGGTAAGGAGGACGGTATTGAAGTTATGTATGCCGATGAAAATATTTGGTGTACACAAGACGCTATTGCAAACCTTTTCGACAAAGGCAGATCAACTATAGCAGAACATCTGTCAAACATTTTCAAAGAAGGAGAATTGGACAAAGATTCAGTTTGTCGGAATTTCCGACGAACTGCCACCGATGGTAAATCTTACAACACTCAGTTCTATAATCTCGATGCAATCATAAGCGTAGGTTACAGAGCTAACTCTCGTCGCGCTACCCAGTTCCGCCAATGGTGTACCTTCGTACTTCGCCAATACGCCATCCGTGGCTACGTGATAGACAAGAAGCGTATGGAGAACGGCTCGTTCATTGGTGTTGACTACTTTGAGCAACTCTTGGAGGAGATTCGCGAGATTCGTCTATCCGAGCGCAACTTCTACCAGAAGCTTACCGACCTCTACGCCACAGCCATCGACTACAACCATGAAGCTCCTACCACAAGAGACTTCTTCAAGAAGGTGCAAAACAAAATGCACTATGCCGTACACGGTCATACTGCTGCCGAACTAATAGTAGAGCGTGCCGATGCAGACAAGAAACACATGGGACTAACAACATGGGCAAAAGCTCCAAGCGGAAAGATCCTACGATCGGACGTGAGTGTAGCAAAGAACTATCTTAAGGAGAACGAGCTGCAAGCCCTTGGACGATTGGTCAACGCCTATCTTGATATTGCAAAGGATATGGCTGAACGACATATACCAATGACCATGGAGGACTGGGCTAAGCGTATAGACAAATTTCTTGACGCAACAGACAGAGATATCCTACAAGGTGCAGGAAACATTACTGCAGAATACGCCAAGCAATATGCCGAAAGCGAATTTGAGAAATATAGAGTGATACAAGACAGATTGTTCCGTTCGGACTTTGATCTGCTTAACGAAAACCAGCCTACAATACCCTATGAAGAATTTTGACTTTATCAAGAAACTGGCGGAGATAATACCCGACTTCGCCCAGCTACACGAATACTGCGACAAGGCGGAAATATTTCAAAGCACATTCCCAGAGGAGAGTGCGAGCAATGCGCGTAAGGCATTGGAATGGTTGGTGAAGAACCACCTTTCGATGGCAAACGTAACCTTAGATCCTTACGAAACGCTCAGCCAGATGATAAAACGCCCACAGATAGACACGTTCATCAACGACGACTGGAACTTTGAGCAACACATGCGCACGGTGAAGAAGATTGGCAACTACGCCTCGCACATTGGTTCGCAGCCGGTGAGGAAGAACGATGCCTTCGTCTGTCTGCGTGCCTTGTACTATGTAGTGAGCGGTTTCCTCTTCCGCTGGCAAGCCATAAAAGAAATTACAGCCTTCGATGCTACGCTTGTGCCTACTGGCTTCAGTGGGATGCACGTGGCTGAGCAGTCGGAGCCTACCGTGTCGTTGCAGGTGGTAGACA
>ERZ1034678.1118-NODE-1118-length-13821-cov-8.048235_pt1 | contig 13821 bp, 15 predicted proteins | sample MGYA00520640_ERZ1034678 | MGnify/ENA primary metagenome ERZ1034678 (study PRJEB33766, sample SAMN09781767) | gut metagenome | biome: gut microbiome | host: Homo sapiens | place: Madagascar | study: EMG produced TPA metagenomics assembly of the PRJNA485056 data...
ATGTTTACGATGAGTACGTGGAGCGCCGTAAGTGTCTCATCGACGGACTAAACCGCATACCAGGTGTCTACTCACCAATTCCTATGGGAGCCTTCTACACAGTTGCAAAGTTGCCAGTAGACGATAGCGAGAAGTTCTGCCGTTGGTGCCTTGAAGAGTTCCAGTACGAGGGTGAGACCATTATGATGGCTCCTGCTGCTGGTTTCTACACCACACCTGGTGCTGGTATCAATCAAGTTCGCATCGCTTACGTACTGAAGAAAGACGACCTTGAACGAGCACTCATCGTGCTACGTAAAGCACTGGAAGCATACCCGGGCAGAGTAGATAGCAACGATTAAAACTATCAAATACTTTTAGGATATAGAGATTGAGGAGCTAAGAAGTTAAGCCAATGGTTTTACAGCAGATGCTACAAGCTATAACAACGGCTCAACTTCTTAGCTCCTTCTTTATTAACTACCAAACAAAAGATAATGAACTTTCCTCTTTTTGTAGCTCGACGCATATATTCAAACCAAATAAGCGACCGCCAAAAGGTATCGAAACCTGCTATCCGTATAGCTACAATGGGCGTAGCAATCGGATTGGCGGTGATGATTATCAGCGTGTGTGTGGTGCTTGGCTTTAAACATACTATACGTGACAAGGTAGTTGGCTTTGGCAGTCACATACAGGTTGCCAACTTCTATGCGCTACAATCGTCAGCCACAGACCAACCGATTATTATCAACGACTCATTAGTAAAAGTGCTTAAAGGCATTAACGGCGTGAGTCATGTGCAACGCTTCGCTCTGAAGCAAGGTATCTTGAAGACCGACAACGACTTCTTGGGGGTTGCATTCAAAGGCGTAGACGAAGCCTTCGACACCACCTTCATCCATAACAACATGGTCGAAGGCTACATACCACAGTTCTCAAGCGAGAAGAGCAGCAACAAGATACTCGTATCGAAGACGATGGCTGACAAGCTGCAGACAAAGTGTGGCGACCGCATCTTCGCCTACTTCATCGACCAAAACGGAGTGAGGGTACGTCGGTTCACCATCACTGGAGTTTATCAGACTAATCTCAGCCAATACGATAAGACAATCTGTTTCTGCGATTTATACACAGCCGTTAGACTGAACAATTTCAGTGAAGGACAAGTTTCGGGTGCCGAACTCACTGTGGCTGATTTCAGCAAACTCAATGAGACGGAGGACATAATTGTGCGCAAAGTGAACCGCACAATGGATAGCAATGGTGCCACCTACTCATCAAAGACAATACGCGAACTATCGCCTCAGATATTCTCGTGGCTCGACTTGCTTGACCTTAATGTGTGGATAATTCTCGCAATTATGACCGCCGTGGCAGTGGTAACAATGATTTCAGGACTTCTCATCATCATTCTTGAACGCACAACCATGATTGGTATACTCAAAGCACTCGGAGCCCGCAACAGAACTGTGCGCCATACCTTCCTTTGGTTTGCAGCATTCATCATAGGTAAAGGATTGCTTTGGGGCAATTTATTGGGTTTGGGACTTGTAATACTACAACACTTCACAGGTTTTGTTAAGCTCGACCCTGCTACCTATTACGTTGATACCGTTCCCGTAGAAATCAACTGGCTCTTCATTGTCGCCCTTAACGTTGCAACTATGTTCATAGCCATCGTGGTACTCATAGCTCCGAGTTTCCTCATTTCGCACATTCACCCTGCGCGCTCTATGCGCTACGAATAATAAAAACACAACTCATAAAAAGAAACATATACAATATGGATATAAAGAAATCAGAATTTACGATATCGTCTGCAACCGTAAGCCAGTGTCCGAAAGACACAAAGCCTGAATTTGCATTCATCGGACGCTCGAACGTAGGCAAATCGAGTCTCATCAATATGCTGTGTAACCATAAGGGGCTCGCTAAGACATCTGCTACACCAGGCAAGACCCTACTCATCAACCATTTCATCATCAACAACGACTGGTACTTGGTTGACCTCCCGGGCTATGGCTTCGCTAAGCGCTCCAAGACCGTGCAGAAAAAGCTTGACCAGATGATTACATCATATATACTGCAGCGCCAACAACTGGTAAACACCTTCGTACTCATCGACATCCGCCACGATCCGATGAAGATTGATACCGATTTTATCAACTGGCTCGGCGAGAGTTCAGTGCCATTCTCCATTATATTCACCAAGGCCGACAAGCTCGGACCTGTGCGTGCGAAGCAGAATGCAGCGAAGTGGATGAACTCGCTGAAGGAACAGTGGGAGGAACTGCCCCCCTACTTCATCACAAGTTCGGAGAAAAAATTGGGACGTGACGAGGTGCTCGACTACATTGGAAACATATTGAACGAAATTAAAGCAACTGAATAAATGACTCCATTACTTGACGTTCAAAACATATCAAAAGCGTTCGGTGCGCATGTTCTGTTCGAGAATATCTCGTTCTCAATTGCCGAAGGACAACACGTCGGACTGATTGCAAAGAATGGCACGGGCAAGTCTACTCTACTCTCTCTACTCTCAGGCAAGGAGAGTGTCGACTCCGGCAGCATAATCTTCCGCCGTGACATAAAGGTAGGCTTTCTCGAACAACAGCCTAAGTTCGACCCGGAGGAGTCAGTGCTCGACGCTTGCTTTAACCATCAGGGCGACCCCGACCGCATATTGAAAGCGAAGCAGATTCTGACACAGCTGCACATCACCGACCTCACACAGCCTATGGGTCAGCTGAGTGGCGGACAACAGAAGCGCATCGCACTGGCTAACGTGCTCATCACCGAGCCCGACCTGCTCATTCTCGATGAGCCTACCAACCACCTCGACCTCGAGATGATAGAATGGCTTGAGGGGTATCTGCAACGTGGCAACAAGACTCTGCTCATGGTGACACACGACCGCTACTTCCTCGACCGTGTCTGCAACATCATTCTCGAACTCGACAACCATACCATCTATTCATACCGCGGCAACTTCCAGTACTACATGGAGAAGCGTCAGGAACGCATCGACGCAACACGCGCCGAGATTGAACGTGCTAACAACCTTTACCGCCGCGAGCTGGAGTGGATGCGTCGCCAGCCACAAGCACGCGGACACAAGGCGCGCTACCGTGAAGAGGCATTCTACGACCTCGAGACCAAGGCGAAGCAGCGTATTGAGGAACGACAGATGCGTCTGAAATCGAAGAATGTGTACATTGGTTCTAAGATATTCGAGTGTCAGTACGTATCGAAGGCGTTCGACGAGAAAGTGATTCTGAAGGACTTCTACTACAATTTCCAGCGTTTCGAGAAGATGGGCATCGTGGGCAACAACGGCACAGGCAAGTCTACCTTCATCAAGATGCTGCTCGGTGAAGTAGCTCCAGACAATGGTCGCTTTGACGTGGGCGACACTGTGCGCTTCGGTTACTTCTCACAGGACGGCATGAAATTCCGCGACGACCAACGTGTCATAGATGTGATAGCCGACATCGCCGACTATATCGACTACGGCGGCGGCAAACACATCACCGCGACGCAACTCTTGCAGCACTTCCTCTTCACGCCCGAACAGCAATACGATTATGTTTACAAGCTATCTGGTGGCGAGCGACGCAAACTGTATCTGTGCACCGTATTGATGCGCAATCCCAACTTCCTCGTGCTCGACGAGCCCACCAACGACCTCGATATACAAACGCTTGAGGTGCTTGAAGAATACCTACAGGACTTTCCTGGCTGCGTGATAATCGTGTCGCACGACCGCTTCTTCATGGATAAGATTGTAGACCACTTGCTCGTGTTCCGTGGCGAGGGCGAGATAAAGGACTTCCCTGGCAACTATACTCAGTTCCGCGAGTGGGAGTCGCTGAAACCGAAGGAACTTGCCGACAATAAGAACAACTCTTCAGACACAGAAAAGAAAGAGAAACGCGAGTTTGTTGGCGAACAACGCCGCAAGAAGACATATAAAGAGAAGTGCGAGTTCGAGCGTTTAGAGAAAGAAATCGCTGCACTTGAAGAGGAACAGAAAAGCATCGAAGAAGCGCTGTGCAGCGGTACGCTCCCTATCGACGAACTAACCGAAAAGAGCAAACGCCTCCCCGTCATCAAGGATGAACTTGAAGAAAAAGAGATGCGCTGGCTTGAACTTTCAGAAATAAACGGATAGAAAAATGAATATCTTTAAGAAACTATTTGGTAGTCAGACTACCTCCAAGGAAACCAAACAAGAGGAAAATAAAAACTTCGATGTGTTGAAATATGACGGAGTACGCGCCCTTCGTATGCAGCAGTTTGAGTATGCTGCAAAATGCTTTGTACACGCCATTGAACTGAACGCTGACGATCTCGAATGTCGCGATTATCTTTCACAGGCATACATCTCACTTGGCGATTTGGAACATGCTTACGAACAGCTACAAGAAATTTCAGAGAAGCAATCTGACAACATCGCCGTGTTGTTACGTATGGCAGAGGTGGCATATATGATGGAAAACTACTCCACAATGGCAGATGTATGCGAAAAAGCCCTGCTACTTGACGACAAAAACGTAATGGCATATTATCTCTATGCCAAAGCTTATCACGGACGGGGCGACCTTAACAATGCAACATCAATGCTGACAAAAGCAATCGAGTTACGCGCAGACTTCGATGTGGCTCGCTTACTACGTGGCAACGTGTTGTTGGAGAATAAAGCTATCGAAGAGGCTGCACTTGATGCCAACTATCTATACGAACGCATAGAAAGCAACGAAGATGTATTGTTGCTTAAAGCCCGTGTGGAGAAAGCCAAGGCGAACCTCAACGAAGCTGAAAAAATCTATAGCGAAGTAATTGATTTCGACCCATTCTCAATAGAAGCTTACAAAGAACGTAGCGAGGTACGTAAAAGCCTCGGTGATATCGTTGGGGCGACAGAGGATGAGGAGAGAGCTAACGAAATGGAGACAGCGACACCCCAATCCTCAGAAGGAATTGAGCAGAATATCAAAAAGAAAATGCAACAAATGGATCCTTACAAGGTTTTTCATAACTTCTAATAGCTACACCTTCTAACCACCCCATCATCCTTTTACTAAACAGCAGTAGTTTTTATAGCTATCCCCACCATCCGCGTCGACCGACGCAGATGCTCGTAACGACCGACGCGGATGCTCGCAACGACCGACGCAGATGCACGTATCGACCGACGCGGATGATATACTCACACCATTAGCGATGATAGCATTTCGGATATTGAAGATAATTATGAGAGCGAAGGCGGTTGCAAGGGGATTATTCATCTCTGACTACATAGAACCGACGGCACCGATGCCTTCGATACACTCTACATCGACTGCGAGAAGTTTCCACTGCACGATTTATATCCGATTGCGATTGGTGGAGTAAGATAATTGTTATATCTTTGTGGCATCATCTTAAAAATGTTGATATGAAAGTTCTTTCTTACAATATATCATGGTCAAAGCAATTCAAAATTGACTGGCTTTTTAACAACAAGGGTATTGATGCTTTTGTGGTTCCAGAATGTGCAAACAATGACAATATCGTAGTGCCTGATAATTTCCAATTCTATTGGGTAGGCAACTATGCTACTAAAGGTCTTGGAGTTTTCGTTTCAAAGGAACATAAACAACTAATACCTGATTGGGCAAACCCTAAACTCAGCTACGCAATTCCTATCATAATTGATGATGAATATTTATTGCTCGCTGTTTGGCCAACTATATTGAAGGGTATCACAAGTGATTCTTATGTCGACATCCTTTTAGAAATATTGAAGTGTTATAAAGAATACATCGCCAAATACAAGACAGTTATTATTGGCGACTATAACATCATTTCTTCTAACAAACGAGCAGGAAAAAATAATCCATATCCGATTTTCGACTGGATGCAAGAACATGGATTAAAATCGGTGCATCATTCGTTCCTCAATGAGACTTATGGCAACGAGTCGCTTCCGTCATATCATCACCAATTCAAGGAAGAATCTAAGTTCTTTATCGACTATGCTTTCACAAATGCTGAAATAGTAGATTACAAACTATTCACATGGGATGAAACGAATCGCATGAGCGACCATGTGCCTATTATGGTAGAAGTTAAGTAGATTTTCTATGAAGCGAAACACTGCCTAATTCCCCTTTCCTATACGCCTTTGTCTTGCGCCCAACGCAGGATGAAGGCTTTTCTTTTTTCAGAGGTATGCTCCACCTTCCACTTCCGCCCGGCTCAAAGGAGTCGGGGGTTCTTCTGACACTGCTGCAAGATTGTAACAAATCAATTACACTCCTCCTTACTACGTCTTCACTTGCAACATCCCATCGGAGATAGAAATATCTACTGATGCTGCTTCGGTATATGTCACTATCGCATGTGGTCCTGACACTATCTTTGAAACTACGCTTTACCCTTACAACAACATCGCCATGCTCTATGATGTTCGCTCCATCATCGAGGGGCACATGCTGGATAAGCAACGTGTCTTCGCCAACTTTGTCATCACGGCGGTCACAAAGACTGAAGAGACGACCTATGCAATCAATACACATCACCACCCTCCGCAAAATCCTATCCAGTCCCGAACTCATCGACATCCGCCTATGGACTCGCAGCAGTGAAATCCAGTTCTGGCACCGCTGCATCTCCCTCAAATATGACTTCTACAAAGGCACAAGACGAATGAAGCTGCTGGACTCCAACGAAATCCGACACTTCGAGACGTGTGTATATTTGAGGTGAATGGTATGGAAGTATATCTGTGATAAAATAAAGAAAACCGATAAAAAAAACTTTTGCAAATAGTTTTTAAGTAATCTTGATAAAGATTCTACAACAAAAATAAAACTTCATGTAAGGTAAACATACATTAAGTTTGTATTAAATACATGTGCAAAATACAATTTTTCTACAAATTTATATCGTTAAATATACAATAAATCATTTTTTTTATATATCTTTGCATCGAAAATAATCTCTGCGGCAACAGAGATTATTAATCGGGTCTGGCGACTCAAAAAAATAATTTTTATGATAAAATTAAATTCGCCTACAAAGGTAGGCATTTTCAACGAAAAGCGCAAAAGAAAGCGCATTATTAACGCAAAAGAATTTCAATTTGACATGAAATCTGCGTTACAGGGGTTTTTCACTGCTTTTAATAGAGCAGTGGTAGTGTATAATGATAAAATAAAAAGTATTGATCCTCGAGATAGAGTGAGAAGTTTTGAGGCATCGTTCTTTAATACATGTTTAATGCAAACTCTTAGAGAAATTTTAGGGGTGAATATTCCAAAAGGGCGATATGGAAGAATGTATCTGTACATAAATGGTTATATTGTGTTATTCAAGAAGTTGGATAAATATAATATGCCTATGAATGTACGTACTAATCACTTGCTAAAAATTGAGAATCAGCAGGAAGGCAATTTGTTTAGCGATGAAGAAGATGGAATTGCTCCAATTATTTTCTTTGGTTATTCAAAATCTTCAATAGGTGAATTTGTACATCCGAGATTTGTCTATATTGATGAAGAAATGGTAAAATGGACACTGGATGAGTTTGGCGTACCACAAAAGGAAACGACATTATTCACTTCTCTTTCGGATGTCGAAACAGCACATCCAAAAGTACGTGTCAAGAATAAAGAAGATAAAATTAAAGCAATAAAATAACCAAGAGTTGCCAGACTCGGTAAATAAAATAATTTAAAAATCAAGAGTATGAATCCGAGACAACTAACATTTGTTCGGGAATATAGAGGTTATTCTCAAACGGAATTGGCTTCTCATATTCAAGGATTGTCACAATCAAATTTATCTAAATTTGAGAAGGGGGTCGGTCAACTATCGAATGAAGTACTTCAAAGGATTGTTGATTTTCTTAAATTCCCAACTTCATTTTATGAGCAAGCTATATCAAACAAAGTAGATAGTGCACATTATCGAAAGAGGGTTGGAGTAGCTAAAAAGGAGAAAGACTACATTGAAAAGTCAATAAAACTGATCGGTTATATTGTAGATCAAATGTCTGATACGATCGAGTTTCCAGCTTTTTCTTTACAGACAATTGATATTTCAGAGGGGTTTACTCCAACATCTGCAGCACAAATTATCCGTCGTTCAATGGGAATTCTACAAGGTCCCGTGAGCAATATATATACGAAACTTGAATCAAATGGGATTATTATAATAGAGATATTTGACTGTAATGAAGGCTTTGACGGAGTGTCATTCTTGACAGACATGGGGTATCCTGTTATAGTAATAAATGGAAATTATAGCAACGATCGCAAAAGATTGACCATAGCTCATGAACTAGGTCATATCGTTTTACATATTTCTCCTGACTTTGCGATTCCAGATTGCAGGAATAAAGAAGAAGAGGCTTTTTCTTTTGCTGCAGAATTTCTGATGCCGTCAGATGAGATAAAGGGGTCTTTGACTGATTTACGACCGTCTTACCTTCTACCACTTAAACAATATTGGCTTACGTCTATGGCTTCTATTGTTCATAGAGCAAAAGATTTGGGTACAATATCTTCAGATAAATATAAATATTTAAATGTTGAGTTAAGTAGAAAAGGATACAAAAAGAAAGAACCTGGAAATGTTTCTATAGATGCACCTTCACTATTTTATGAAGCCTATCAGCTTTTTAAGACAGAACTGCATTATACAGATTCTGAATTATCTCATATTTTTCATCTTCCTATAGATGTGATTAATCATTTCTGTATAAGAAGAAGAACACATCTTTATATATTGAAACACTAAGACAAGAACCTATGGCATGATTAATAATGTCATAGGTTCTTACTGTATACTCATCCAAACTACTTGGCAAAGTTACTCAAACATATTCCTATGTTAAAAAAGCTCATCATTCAACATATATTTCATTTATCCTTTGCAAATTTGAATAAGTATAAGTATGCCATACATTTAAGTGTATAGGTATATAAGAAGAGAATAATTGCTTTAAGAATTTCAATTTAAATATGATTCTTAAATCACCTTCTTTACCATTCAATCCTATATCCTTCTTTTCACCAATCCATGCAGATTTTATCATATACAAATCCCTTACGCCTTTACCTTTTATATAAGGCATAAAAAGGAAGGTATTTGTAAAATCTATAATCTTAGGAATTTTATTTCCGGTATAATAGTATCGCCCCTCTTTAGAAAGAAAAGCATTCTTGTTCTTTTCTGGTATAAGCCCAATTATAATGTTGTTAAATTGTAAACCACTTCTCAAATTCACAATTATAGACCTTTCTTCATTTTCTTCTATTTCAAATAATATTTTGCCAGCCTGCTTTAATAAGTACTTTGTAGAAGTACCTTCAAATATATTTTTCCTATTATTTGTATTTAATATATCTACGTTATCATCTTTTGAGAATACGTTTACTATTTCTTTTGCTATATTATATGCTAATCTTGGAGGAACAGCATTGCCAATCATTTTATATCCATCTTCGATTCTTGTATAGCGTATTTTAAAACTATCAGGAAATGTCTGAATTCTGGCACATTCTCTTACACTGAGTCGTCTATATAGTTGTTCATATCCTTTTGCGAAAGTTCGTGAAGAGGCAGAATTATATATCATTTTAGGGGCTTGAGGATGTTGAGGAATATTCTTTGCTTGTGCTTGTATCGTAAAAGAAAGCTCGTTCCAGCTACGGACACGATTCCTAGACATGTATTTACTATCGTAGGTTCCTGTATACACATCATGGTTGGCTCTTTCAATATTTTCCGTCTCAACAGTATTTCTAAAAAAGGGACGTGGAACTTCTGTTATATCACCTATAGCTTGTCTTAAAGTAATAGGAGTTGTTGTCGTCGCTTCTGGAAAGCAGAATTTATTCCGTATGTCAGTTCTTATACCCACAAAGAATACACGAAATCTATCTTGTGGAATTTTATAATCTGCAGCATTGAGCAATTCATATGTAATATTATACCCACAATCACTCAACTGTTTTAAAAACATATCAAGTGATTTTTGATGTTGTTCTTCAAGAATTCCTCGAACATTCTCAATTACAAAGAATTTAGGTCTTTTATCAGCTACAATTCTAATATAATCCAAAAACAATCGACCGCGTGGATCATCTAATCCCTTTTGCTTGCCACCTTCGCTCCACGCTTGACAAGGAGGACCACCTATAATACCATCACAATTCGGAACATCCGTACCACGTATGGTACGAATGTCCGATGTATTCAAAACTGTATGTGGGTGATTTAATCTATATGTTTCATGAATACTTGAATCAAATTCATTTGCCCAAATAACATCAAAACCTGCTTGCTCAAATCCAAGATCAAGTCCACCACACCCTGCAAAAAGGGAAACGACTTTCATATATTAGTTGTTAAGCTCAATGCCATGCCTCCTTAAAGCTGATATAATGCTCATTGCAACATGATAAGCAAGATTTACAGGAACAGCATTACCAATCATCTTATATCCGTAGTTTACCTCATCATAAATAAACTTATAGTCATCAGGAAATGTTTGGACACGAGCAACCTCACGTACCGTCATACGTCTGTATAGGTGTTCGCTTCCTTCTACAAATTTTTGCAATTTTTTCTCAACTTTTATCATCTTTGGCGCTTGTGGATGAAGTTGGCATTGCCTTCCACTTGCTTGAACGGTAAACCCAGGTTCATCCCATGACCTAACTCTATTGCGAGACATGAAAATTGGAGAAAATGCACCTGTAAAATACTCATTGTTTGGTACAGCACATGCATCTCCATTAGCATGATTCTTTTCTCTTGCAGGTATTGCTGTTCCTTGCAAATCCCATATAGCCTCACGCAAAGTCGGTTTGTGACTCAGTGGCTCTGGATATTCAAAATCATCTATTTTCAAATCCTTTCTGAAGCCTATGTAAAAAACACGGTCACGATCTTCTGGAACATCATAATCATTTGCATTCAACATTTTTAGATTTACATCATATCCTGCTTCATCAAATAATTTCATAAATCCATTAACTGCTTCAGAATATCGTTTGGCAAGCATCCCCGATACATTCTCTGCTACAAAGAACAAAGGTTGAGTATCATGCAAGATTCTGATATATTCATAGAACAACTATCCACGTGCATCTTCTATACCTTTTAAAGCCCCCGCCTAACTCCATGATTGGCATGGAGGACTACAGATTATGCCTGTCACATGGTTAGGAAAAATATCTGATGGTATATTTCTTATATCTCCCTCTATTAATTTCGTGTCAGGGAAATTAGCTTTGAATGTCGGTTGGAAATATTCTTCAAACCCATTAAATTTAATGAGTTTGAAAAAGTTTGTTTGAGTTTAGTAAAAGTCTATAATATCTAAAATTTTGAAGTCTTCTGCATTTGAACTTATAAGATCATATAAACCTTGAATATTGACTACATGATAAAATATCTCTTCCTCTGTAAGATTTCCTATTTCGGTTTTACGATATGGATAAGGTAAGTCATCAACCCAGTTATCGTCAAGAGAAATCAGGTAGTCATGTTGCATATTGTCGTCTTTCCATTCAATAACGACTTTGGCAACTTTTGGCATGCTCATATGCCTTTTTGTGAACATGTCATATTTTTGCTGAATAATTGTTGTTTGCATTTGTGTAAATCAATATCCTATTAATAAAATACCTTTTAAAGGGAGCTTTATTCTGTTTGAAATATACATAGTTTCAAGAAAAGTGTATATTCTCTCAAAATCATCATGTCCTCTATAAATATTCCTAACTGCTAAAATCAGATATTCAACTTCAAACATCATAGAGGCTTCAAAAATATCTTTGAGAAATTGATTATTTTCGGTTGCTCTTCCTGCTTCTACTTCTATTACTATTTTTCCATCGCAACTTATTGCATCTGCATAGAAAGACTTATCGATAGTATTGTTGTTACCAAATAAAACAGGAACATCTATTTTTCCTTTGCTACTTTTGTCTTTTTCTACATTATACTTTAGTTTTGTTAAATATGGCTCAACAGCAGCAAGTACATCATCTGATTTCTTGTTGGATGTTTTTGAATCTATTTCAGATTCTACATTTTTGAATGCATTCAGTACATCTTCTATTGGCTTTACCACACCGATAGAACGTGGAAAAAATTGAAATCTAACCATATTTAAATTCTTTTTATGAAATGAAACTTGCTTATAATTACGCACACTTGGCAAATATAGTATCAATAGTTGACTTCGCACTAAGTGTATATAATGCTTTTTCTGCAACACTAAGCGTATTCCATGCATGTTCTGCAGCTTCATAGCTGCTGTTATGAATTATTTGTGATTAACGGATTGCACTTATCGCATCTTGCAAATAATGCAAACAAATGTATCCGTAAGCACGTCCTTGGTCATTACTTTTACTACTCATGATTATTTATTAATTCTTTAATGTCTATGTTTAACAACTTTGATATGCTAATTAGTATCTCTAATGGAGGTTGTGCTGTATTTGTGCACCATTTGGAGATTGTGGCTTGGTCACGATTAAGTTTTCCTGCCAGCCATTTATTGGCGCACTTCTTTTCAGCAAGCACAACCTTTAACCTATTTAAATATTCCTTCTTCTTCGTGAAGTTTATTTTTGCAAAAATACATAATTATTTCGAGCTATATTATAAAAATCAACAAATAATTTCTAATTTAGAAAATGTCTATAACTTTTTGCCAATTCAAATTAAAACACTATTTTTGTCATATCAAAATGTATTATTATGATAGAACTTCAAGAATTGAAATCATACGATGATTTACCATCAATATCTTTAGATGATGTTCAGGAAAACCCTTTTACTGAATATCTTAACCTATGTTTTGGCTTAATTCTCGATGACATTGCAAAAAGAACAGGAAAAGAAACTGAACTTTTCGATAACATCTCAACTAATGAAGAATATGTAATTAAAGAACATGAGATACAAGAATCATTATTTTCTTCTTTAGAGAGCATTGATTATGCAATACATTTTATTGAGTCGTATGGCGAAAAAGATTACTTGAAAAGTGACTTCATTTCATTTGAAAAATTCGCAGCATATCATTATGACGTTGTATGTCACAAGGTATCGACAGTAAAGGATTTGTTTTTCAAATTGACAAACCATACTTACAATCTTAGACTTGGCAATGAAGAGTGTAAATGGAAAAATATTAAGAAGAATGAGAATATTATAAATAATTCTGTTTTATTCGACCTTTTTAATGCAAATGAAAAACTAAATTCAAAAATTAAGGATAAACGCAATGATTCCAGCCATGAAGGAAAACAAGCTATCCCATTTTCTTATGATATAAGGTTATATTTTTGGACAGTAGAAGCCAATGAAGTACTTTCTCATTCCATGCAAAGTAATCCAATTTACGAAAGAAACAGTTTTGAATATTCTAATCAGATAAACTTGGCAAAGGAAGAGACTTTAAAAGAGATTGGAGTTATAAGATACAATACCTTTGCAATTACAAAGTGTATTCTATGTTCTCTATCAGAAAGAATAATAGAAAATGTCAAACAACTTTTGCCTGATTTAGACAAAATATTTATGGAATCTTTGGCAAAAGCTGAATAATCTTTTGTCTTTTCCCCACTCACACATCGCTCATATCTTTGCCCTAAAAAAGCAAACTTACTAAAGCGAACAGTAAATCTACATGCGGTGATGATTTTTATGAGTTACCATTATAAGTTAACATAGGCTATAACAACATTAAAACATATGGAATTCAAGCAAACTGTAAAAGAAGCCCTCGCATATTATGTATATGCTTTGGTTGACCCCAGAGACCAT
>ERZ1034678.1126-NODE-1126-length-13752-cov-17.494050_pt1 | contig 13752 bp, 30 predicted proteins | sample MGYA00520640_ERZ1034678 | MGnify/ENA primary metagenome ERZ1034678 (study PRJEB33766, sample SAMN09781767) | gut metagenome | biome: gut microbiome | host: Homo sapiens | place: Madagascar | study: EMG produced TPA metagenomics assembly of the PRJNA485056 data...
TAATAGTACTTTGTGTTCATAAGAAATGTAGGATATTTATTCTGGAGAATCAGTTGTAGCTAATAGATATTCATTACCTTCATAAGGAATACAATAGTGACAACAACAACCATTCATGCAAATATAAGGAAAATCTTCATTTTCTTCGTCATAGTAAGAGAATTGACTTATTGACCATTTTTCAGTTGCGTCATCTCTAACTAATATTTTTTCAAAAGGTTTGAATTCTTGTTTTACAAGTCTATGTTGTTCTTCATCATATCTATAACCTTCTCTGACTAAAGCTGAATATAGTGTATTTCTATCAGTTATAGATGCAATACTTACTAGCTGAATAGAACGAGTTACAGTATTACTAGTATAAACATTTAGAATCTTATTTGTATACAGAGCTGCGGTTATTGTTATAAAGCCATCTTCTCTTATTTTTGAAACTAAACATAAGTTACCTTGATCATCAATAACAACATCACCTTCTTTAAATTTAGATTCTATTTTCTCTAGCTCTAAAGTGTCAGCATTCCATTTATATCCTGTTTCAGCCATCTTATCAAAGAGTTTCTTCTTAGCTTCTTCTGAAGCTGGAATAATAAATGAAGATGTCCAATAAACATCTATAGGTGCCTCTATTTTAAGTGTATCATATACATCAATACCACAATAGCAATGAGCATATGTATCATCAACATATTCTTTAAAAATAAATGGAGTTAATTTATCTATTGTCATCACAATATCTCCTGCTTTAAATGGTAGTCTAAATTTACCCCAATCCCTTTGGTCTTTAGATGGAAATAGGACACATTCTCCATTAGGGCGGTTTGGAAAAAGCAAACCATCTTTTGTGAAATAATTACTAGTCTGAACACTTGTAATTACTTCAATAGAATATTGCCCAGTGTTACATATATTTTCTAAAGTAACTTCACCATCAACTAAAGAATATAACTTAGTACCTTTAGGACAATATTTTAATATTTCTGCTATATTCATAATTTTATCATTTAATATATGTATAAATGTCTAAGTATATTTCAGCTAACTCCCTATCTTTAAGATTGTCAATAGCTTGCTGTTCTGTTAGACCCATGTTATTTACTAAGTTATTAAATTCTTCTTCATCATAAACAGCTTTAGTATCTATGGCATCATAGTCTAATACTTCATATTGTTCACCAAAACGGGTTTCTGCCGTTAGACTCACTTCTAAATCACCATTTTCTTGTTTATAGTGTTCTAGAATATTTTGTAATTCAGATATTTTCATTATAATAAATTATTTGAGTCACACCATTCATAAGCTTTCCTAATAGCTTCTTCAGGAGTGTTTGCTATAACATCATATATAGAATCAAATGCATAGCAACAATCATAACTTAAACGATACTTACCATCAATACATTTACTAAGTATCGGTAAATAACCACCTTCTTGGTCTTTCTTCCAATTTCCATTTAGTTGTGGAAGTTTTGCAAACATTTCTAATTCTGTCATAAGTTACTTATTAAGTAAAACATCTGCTGCTAATAATCCTTTTATTAACATTCCTAATTCTCGTTTATCTATATAGAATAGCCTTCTTGCTATTTTATCATTTTCATAAGCAGAGAGTAGAACTCTATAACCTTCCTCTATTTTTATATTAATAAAGGCATGATTTTTCCAATTTTCAATATCTATATTAAATACTTCACAATTTTTTATATCATTATCCATAATTATTAATCTTTATAAATAGTATTAAGAATTTCTCGAAAGTTAGGATTGTCTATTACTGCTTGAGCATCTTCTTCTCTATTAAAAAGTGCTTCTAAGCTATATGTAAAGTTGTAAGATGCATAAGGAACTACTTTATAATAATAATTAGTACTATCATAGCATATACGATACCTTATATTGTGTTCAGCAGTATTCCTATTATAATACTCAGCAATATTAAGAAGTTGATTTAATGCTAATAGTTTTTCGAGTTGTTTTTTGTTAGTAGCATTGTTTTTATCTGTCTTGACATTAATAGCATAATCTGTAGCATATAGAATTTCACCACGACTATTCAGATAATAACCTGTGTTAAGTACATTATCACATACTTCTTTATATGTAATATCCTTCTTTATAGGCTTGAATCTGATACACTCTAATGTAGAGTTCTCTTTATCAATTTCATAACCTTCAGGTGCTTGTATTTTAAGTTCTTTTGTTTCCATATTGTTTAATTTATTTATTAGAGAGGGATAAGTACGAATTGAATGTATTTAGGTTACTTGATGTATTAACTTCATCCATTATTATTTATATTCTTAGTAATGTTTATAGGAGTATCTTCTTTGAAGTATTCCCATGATGTATATTCTTCTTTCATAGTTCGTTGTATTCTTGTTGTAAACAGACTGCATCTTCATAGTAGTCATCTATAAATAGTTGGCAATCTACTTTACTAGTAACACAGCCTTTGAATTTAATTTTCATCCATTTCTCAATAAGAGCTATCTGCTTTCTTTGAGATGGCGTTGATCTTTCTAATGTTATCATTACTTATAAACTACTGTTGTGTCTATTGGTGTATTATCTTTATATGTTATCTGTAAAGTTGTTTTACCTCTATAGACATCTATAGCTTGTGGACAGTTATTTTCACATATCATCATTGTACCTCCTACCATTATAGCTACACTAGAATATACGCCAATTAGATCTAATTTATCAACTTGATCTTTAAGTATTATTACTATAGATAAAATAAATCCTAATAATAATAAAATTGTTCCTAATATAATCATATTGTTTCAAATGTTAATGTACATTGTTTACACTCTGGGGAATGAATAACTCCCTTATCAGGAAAATAGATGTAATTGTGCTTTTTATACTGAAATTCTTGTGGAGTCTTTGTAGGTGCAGGAGTACTTATTACATACATCATTCCTATAGCTAACATACTTGTTAGTAAAAGGGATATTATAATCTTTATAAATGTCATTTTATTTTAATATTTTTACTTTAACTTTTTCTAATTTAATTCTTCTGGTATCTTTAGGATGAATGAGAATGTCAATACAATGATTGTGACGTTTGTTCATGACATCTTTAACTTCATAGATACCAAAACCTTCAATATAGACTCTTTTAGGTTTGTTCTTAGGAAATAACCAAAGTAAGTCTCTTGAGATGGCACACCACTTGATTCTATTATGCTTTAGATGGTGTAGATTAATCTTACTACCATCAGAGGTAACCAGTGGCTCAGAATTACACTGAGCCTTGACTGGTTGATAATAGGTGAGAGTGACATGAGTTATTGTTTCTCCTATAATAGGAATATTGACTATAAAGAATAGTATTGATATTAATATGTATTTTTTCATTTGTAATATAATAACTAAAAGTAATATAATTCTTGAATTGTTACAATTTACATCCAGGCTGTCTGTATCTATGATATTTCTTAATCTCTTCTATAGTGTGCTTACTTTGTTTTTCTCTATGCTTTGTGCATTTAGCACAGAGATTTACATTTTCATATAAAGAACACCCTGATAGGGTATTCATTCTACTAACTCTATAAGAACACTTTTCTTTCTTTAGAGGACATTGTTTTATTTCTTTCATTGCACGAAACATGCTATTGGTGATACTACATTTTCACAGTCTTGGCATATCTCGAGAATTGAAGGAAAATAGTTCGCATTAATTATTCGACTACTTCTTATTGTATAAATGTAATGTCCGTATTTATCTCTTTCTATATTAGTAATGGTGAAAGTTACTAACTCTATTCTCCCAAACCAATTTCTAACATTAAAAGATTTACTCTTGTTAAGAGCGTTCATAATCTGTTCTTCAGAAAATGTTTTTACGGATTTTGCATCAGATAATTTTCTATAATGACCTAATACAAATTCTCCGCATGCTTTTACTTTTATCTCCATTTTTACTTTGTTTTGTTATTCATTTCTGAAAGTCAGAGTTACTTCCATTTTCTTTTACTTAAAGAAAACCGAAGAACTCCTTCACAAAGAATGCATAAAGAATCGAAGTAGTTTATACACTTGCTTAAGTGTCACACAGCTATCGAGTAACGTCAATATCCATGTCTGAACCACGGGAAGCCTCAAATACATCCCAGTTAAAATCAGACTCTATATGTTGTAGAGTAGGATTATATGGCTCTAGATATTTATAAAATATAAGAGTACCAGTACGTGTTATAGGTTGTCTATATAACTTATAAGTACGATCTTGATGTTTTGTTGCTTCTTTTCGTCCCCACTCAATTAGTTGATGAGGATTAAGTCCTATTTTACACATTGTCATGTCGTCACCAACAATTGTGTATACTACAATATAATAATACTGCATAATAAAAAGGCGATTAACCTATACATCGCGAGGTTTTATGATTAATAGCGAGATTTTATTTCCAAAGGTAATTTCTTAAATCCTCTGGAATTAGTTCTTCAATTTCTTTTCTGAACTTTTCATAGTACTGTTGCTTTGGTAAAAGCAACAGAACCATTGTAAATATATCCAGTTTCAGTATGGTCTACACAGTATATAATTTCTTGTTTATTTGTTTTTAGATTATAATGAATTTCAATACTTGTTATTTCAACTTTCTTGACCTTTTTATATCTGTCCAGAAAATTACAACGTCCAAATCCATCTGATGTGTCCATCCAGATTTTATCTCCTATCTTAAATGGCAATTCAATAGATAAATTTAATGTACTCATATTTATTTAGCGATTTGCCTTATACTATCGCGAGGTTTTTATTGTTCACAGACACAGAGCCATTATTAATACTATCCAGTGATTAATAGTTTCTCTCTGTGTTTCGTCCAGTCTCATCAGTATGAATTTTTGAGTCTCCTGGCTGACTTATATAATTAATCTAAAATATTAAAGTAAATGATTATCTATATTCATTCAAGACGTACTGACATCCAACTAACTTCTTTACCATTTAAATATATATTTGGTACAGCTAAGTCAAGGGTTTTTACATCTGATACAGAGATATTTGTTTTGTTTTCTCTATTATAAGCATCTATGATGTTTTCTAATAGTTTATTTGATATTACTGCTTTCATAGTGTTTATAAATTAGTTGATACTTTTACAAGATTTCTGTTATACTGATTATATGCAAGTGAGTTCTGTATGTTGTACCACTTGAATACTTGAAGGAATGATTTGTTCATGACGTTGTTTTGTAGAGCAAATCTAATTAGTGTTTGCAAATCTGATTTATCCATATTGATTAATGCTAAGAGTCAAACAAATCCAAGAGGTCTTGGACTGAATATTCTGTCTTAGTTGCAGATGGAGTAGGAGAGAGGTTCTTAGCCACACGCTTGGAAGGGTTCTCTTTATACTCCAACTGCATCTGAGACAGTATAGAGAAAATATCAGTATTATCGTCAATGTTGTTAGTTTTGACATATTGGTTTATCTGTGAGAGGGTGATCATATTATTTTAAGAATATGATTAATCTGGGTTTCTGTAAGAAAAGGAAACTTGTTGAGTAAACTTTTCTTGGTAAATTCTGGTTTGAGTTTAGCACCTGTGAGACGTTTTACTTCACAATTATCTGCTATAAAAGAAAGTAGATTAGTGAGTTGTCTTGAGTCCATGTTATTTTAGTTTATCTAAACAATACTGATACCAACTCCTTTCATGCTGACCAGTATATTTTGACATTGCAGGTACTTTTTCTAAGTAAGGTATTACTAATAAGGTCTCAATGAAATCGGCATTTTCACAATTTAGTTCAATACCTTGTTCATTCAAAACTACTCTTTGAGCTGTAATAGAATGGCTAGTTACTATTAACTTGCCCATTGAACGCCAAACTTGATTACGATGAAGAAATAATCCATGTATAGGAAGGTTCTTTATTTCTGTTTTTGTTGCCATAACTGTAATGCTTTATAGAATGTCACTTTCATCACATACCATTATGTCGTCATATTCTCTTTGCTTTTCTTTTTGTATTAAAAGCATTTTAAGAGCATTGACTAAATGATTGTTGTCCATATCTTTGATAGGGATGTTTTTACCGTCTTTGGTAGTTCAGATAATATAGCCAGAGTTGCGCTGTCTAAGCCACAACTCTATCTTTAAGTCCTGTATGTTTGCTTTTCTCATTCTACTTTTTTGTACTGTTGAGATAATTATTCCCAAGATTGAGTATAAAGAGGCTCAATAGTTATATACTTAAAGTAATCATTACCCCAACCTTTTCTATTGCACCTCATAGATGCTTCTGCTTTATGAAACTCTTCATCAACTTCTTTATGTATAAGTTGAGCAAAGAACCTATCATTATCTGTTTCTACAGTCATTTGTTCTAGCTGTTCTTTACATTTTTTCCAAGTATCTACTTTGATATAAGGCTTAATATCATTAGTAGACACAGATGTAAGAATATATAGGTTTTCTCCTTTTTTGTTTGTTATTTGTCCGAACATAATTGTAATATTTAGATTGAAATGTTGTGAAAAATGTAATATTGCTAAATATTTTTAGCAAAAAGAATAGATAGTTGTGCTTAAAGGAAAGATGAAAGTGTGAGATAGGAGTAAGTAAATTGTGCTATAAAACTGTAGAGATGAGAAAATAGTGTGTAAAGAGGTTGAAGTAATCTCTGGGAAGAGGTATTTTCAGCCAACTTTACACACCTAACTATCTATAACACAACTAATTACAAACTTATTGCACAAACATTTTTACTGTGCAATTAGATGCCTAAATCGACATCCTGCCAAGCATTAGCACCAGCATTGCAAAGTGAGAAGTTACCACTTTCAAGCTCAACAACCTGTAGGTCATTCTTTTTTTCTGCAATCTCCTGAGGTGTGAGAGGACCAAGTTTAGAAGAGAAGGCAACGAAGGTTCTTGTGTTGTCACTTGGATTGGTGAAGATGCAAGACTTGAAAATTTCTCCAGACTCTTGGTTGGCAAATTCTCCAACCTGCATTTTGCCATGAGACTTAGCAAAGTCAATGAGAGACCATGAGTTCTTGATACCTTTCAAAACTGAGCCATTATTAGTAGCCATAATATTGCCCTCATCTCAGAGGTACTATTGTTTGTAGATAACAACTAACTGACTGCAATATAACATTATTCCTCAAGGACAGTCAACCCTATTGGAATTTTAAAACTATTGAAGGATGAGATATTCTGAATACCTTCTCTCCTCCAAGATATAGGAGTGGTGATGTGTCCCTTAGGATCTTATAAAGCTATTAAACTTCTCTTTTTAACTTTCTTACAGTACTTGCAGAAAAGAAAGAAATATATAAAGAAAGAAAAGATAGGAGATTTGGTTATAGTTAGCATAAAAGACTAACTGTGGTGTGTCCCCCTTTTACTTACTTTTACTTGTGAAGCTTTGTAGATTTGAAGAATCAGGTTACCTCTGACCAGTGAAAGATTATAGTAGTAGGATTTATGTGAAATTAGCTGAACTTCTGTTTAGAGTTATTCTACTATTTTCTCTCTTGGTCTGAGGGGTTGAGGTGGCTGAAAAATACTGATTGTATATCTATGTAGGTATATGTGCATTATTGTAAAAGCTGTAGTATAAACTTTCAATTAAGAATTGAAGAAAAGAAGAATATTAATGTACTTAATATCAAAGAGTTACGCTTTCTTTGTGGTTATTTAAATAACCATTTTTAGAGATTTTGATTATTTAAATATCCTATAAAATAGATTTTGGTTAAATATATTAGTTAGATTTATATCCGATTTGATTATAATAGTATAACCACTTTTGTTATATTATTGATATTATAAAATATCCATAGTATCTTTGCTTTACTAACGTATAAATAGATAAAGTTATGAAAGCAATTCAAGACTTCCCAATGGCAGATATTTCACCTTATGAAGGAAGTTTAAATAAAAGGTTAAACGAGTGTACTAAACAAAGAGTATTAAGTTTTGGTAATGCTAGAGTAGAGTTAGAAAGGTATCAAAGGAATGTTGCTGCAAGGTTGGCTTTAACACAGAAAGTTGATAGAGAGACTTTTATCAAAGTATTTAGAGAAAGTCTACAATATATTGCTAAATTGTCTAGAACTGCACAAGCTGTTTTGTGGTATGTTATGGATAATTTACCAAAGGATAAAGGGTATGTTATCATTGATAATTCTACAGTTATGGATTACTGTGCTTTCAAAACAAGAAAGTCTGTAAGAGATGCTGTTATAGAATTGTTGGAGAAGAATATTTTAACTAAGAGCACTGTACATAAGAAGTATTGGGTTAATCCTTTAGTTATATTTAATGGTAATAGAATAACATACTCTAAAGAATATATCTTAGACGAAGCAGATTTAGATTAATATATTATGAGCAATGAAATTATAAAATTAAAAGAAAGTTTTATCATTAAAGATGGTGAAATACAGGATTTGACTATAAGATTTATAGGCAATCTAAATAAGTGGATAGTTGAGTATTTCAATAATCCAGTAGATTCTCCAATGCACAAAGCTATACTTCATGTTTTAAAAAGAGTAACTAAAAAGCCAGTAAATATAAGAGAAACTAATGATTGAAATAAAAAAGCTAGCCCAAAAGGGTTAGCTTTTATTCTTTTATTATCTAAGACCTTAAGAATTTATACCAAGTTGAGTAACCACAGTACTTGATGTATTCTCTAAAGGTGATATTATTGTAGCACCATACAATTAAAGTTGTATCAAGTACTGCAAGAACTAACCAAGTAAAGGATAATTCTGTACAGCAGATGAGCAATGCAGAGAGAATAAATGTAATGTAGAATATGATTGCTTTCATGATTGATGTTTTTAATAAGTGAAAAGGCTGCAAGGTGATGTACCAAGCAGCCTTTGTTTAGTGATTATAGTCCAAGAGCTTTGCAGTGAGTATTGTATTCTTCAATAGAAACCTTGATGTTTCTTCCAAAGATTCTGATTGTCTTGAACTTTGGAGTGACAGCATTGTCCTTGAAGATAGGTACATCAATGCTTATCTCTCCACTTATTACCATGTTGTTGAAGTGAGAATGTCTTTCTTCAAGCATGTTAAGGTGAACTCTCTTGCTGGCTTCATAGTTATCACTTGAGCATACAGCATTGCGGTTGATTTTCTTTCTCATAGTTGTAAAGGTTTAGTTGATGATAAATTCTAATTCCATAGAATACTGTCCAGTTTAGCTCTTGACTCATAGTAGTCTTGTGGGTCAAAAGCATCTACCCAGTCATATTCATTGTTAAGAGTGTCAAGCAAATCTTCTGTAGCTTTGTTGTATGAATCATAAGCACTAAGAAGATGATTGACTTTTGTATTGTTGGTATTTTGGCATACCATGAAGCCTGCAATCATACCAATTATCATTGATATAATGCAAAAAAGGATAGTTTTATTCATTGTTGTTGTGATAAAAAGGAAAAGCAGGATTTCTCCTGCCTTTCATTGTTGTTAGAGACCAAGGTCAACATCTTCCCAAGAGTTCTGACCCTGATGGCAAAGTGAAAACATGTCTTCACCATCCTTTGTCTCACAGAGAACCACCTGAAGGTCATCCTTCTGTGCTGCAATCTGTCTTGGAGAGAGAACACCCAACTTGCTGCTGAAAGCAACAAAGGTGCGAGTATCACCTTTTGTGAAGATACAGCTCTTGAATGTTTCACCAGATTCTGAATTTACAAACTCACCAACTTGCATCTTAGGACCAAACTTTTTTGCAAATGAGAGAAGTGACCAGCTGTTCTTGATAGTTTTTGACTGTGCCATAGATATGCCTCATAGCAGGACTTCATTAGTGCTATGCCTTTAGTTCCTCGGATGCTTTCTCCAGAGGCATGTATGCAGATGGGTATTTGCCATTGAACAAACTGGCAAATGGAAGGCTACTAGTCTTCACCCTCAAACCATCATGGAATGAAATCACCCAGGGGGTATATCCCATTCCAAAATATGGTGGTGGTGGTGTGTTATATTATCCCCACTCTTGATACATACTTCTGAAATTTTTTATATTCTCTTCTCCTGATATATATGCTTCATCTTTGTTACATATATTCTATTTTTTGTTATTGTCTCTTATCTTTATGCACACATTTATTGGATATTGTTTTGTTGATACAAGTATTATAAGTAACTTTGTAACAGAGTATTAACAACAAGTAATAATAGAAAATGAAAGGATTGGAAGAGTATATTTCAACGCATGGTAGACACTTTACAGAGAGACTTGCTATTACAGTTATAGATAGTAAATGGAGTACTTCAGAGATAGAGAAGACCTATAAAGCAATGGTATATTATAATGTGTCTGAGGCTACCTTAGGAGATATTGTATTTCTGGTCAACAAGTATAAGAAAAACCATTGTCATGCTACTAAGAAAAGATGCCTAAAATATGCTCTTGATATAGTCGGAGATTATAGTTCCAATGGTTATGCTTTTACTCTTTTCTCTTTAATGAATAGTAATATAGATTTAAAGGATTATGTATAAAACAAAAATAAGAGGAAGCTATCACAGTTTCCTCTTATTCCACTAATCTATAAACCTTTAAACGTATGAACACTATTTTACATCACCTAATTTATCTGCCCAAGCCTCTGTATAAAACCATTTGTATGATTTGTCAGGGGCTATTGTTTTATGTGTCATTGCCCACAATATACTTGGAATACCTATTATAATAAGGTATAGTGGTCCAAGGTACAGACTCTGTCTTGTATGACCATATTCATGCTTTATAGTATTCTCTGTTGCCCTTGGAGAGATGAATATGTAATTTCCAAGTGTCACACTTCCAGATGAATACTTTGTATAGACTTTGATTCCTTTATATTTTGTTATTGCAGGAATTTTGTTCTTCACTATCAAATATCTCAAATAAATTAAAGCAATGACATTCTGAGGCAACTGCCAAATGTATTTCAGTATTGATTTTATCTTTTCCATATTAATCCTTATTTTATAGTTATCTCAATATTCTCACCTTTCTTGTATGCAGTATACATTATATTATATAGCTTCAAGAAATAGTCCTTTGACTTTGTGACCACTCCTTTAACATCATTCTTTCCTACAAGTATACAACCTTCTGTATCTTTGGCTGAATTACCACAATGAATGAGTACACCATCATATCCAGGAACATCCTTAAGCCTAGGCATTCTTGCACCATTGCAGTTCTTTATATACCAATTACTTTTGCTGAATCTTGGGCTAGAAATATCCATTCTTACTTTATAGGTTCCAGCAGGTATTGCAGTTTGTCCTGTTTTCTTCTTTTTCTTAATCTCTTCAAGGGACATATTACTTAAAAGACCTCTATCCTTGTCTTCAAGAGTATTTGAGAAGAACACATCATCAACATATAGTTTACCAATGGTATAATTCTCTTTCTTCCATTTTCTATCTATCAATATCTTCATATTACATATATGTTAGTTATAACACAAAGGTACTTATAAGTGTGTCTCTATGAAAGTAGTTAAATGAATGTATTAACATGATATAAATAGTATTGTTAGATCATTGTTATATATATTTATTGATTATACCTTTGCAATACTTAAAGAGATTTGAATGAAAACATTAAAAAGATATGCTTGCCTTATAGGTGTTATATTACTAGTGGTAACAATGATTGCCCTGTACTTTACACTTAAAAGCAAGAAAGAAACTGAGAAAAGATGGAAGGAAGCTATTGCTAATGTCAAATCTTATGATAACCTATTCAATGGTTCCAAGAATAATGATATAGCATTTCTGTTAACTATTGATCAGTTAAAATATTCCAACGATTCTATTTTTCAAGAACTTAATGAGGTAAGAAGAGAATTGAAGATAAAAGACTCAAAGCTAAAGAGCTTGCAGTACATATCTTCTAATTTTACAAAATCTGATACAATAATTTTGAAAGACACTGTTTTTAAGGATGAGAGGATTGATATTGATACATTGTTATCAGATGAATGGTATTCTATAAATGTCGGTCTGAGGTACCCTTCATCTATAACTGTCACACCAAAATTCAGGAGTGAAAAGGCTGTGATAGTATCAGCTAAGAAAGAAACAGTCAATCCTCCAAAAAGATTCTTCTTATTTAGATGGTTTCAAAAGAAACATATTGTGTTGCATGTGAATGTGATTGAGAAGAATCCTTATATAGAAGATCAGGATAACAGGTACGTTGAGATTATTAAGTAAGTAGTGTTCTATTTGCTTTTTTATTATTTTTTAGTTGTTAAATTGGTTCTCCCCCTGTCAGCGGACAGAGGGAGTTTTTATTTTAAGAGTTTACTTAGACTTATGATATATAAGAGTTTCTAGATAAGTGATAACTTTCTCATTAGCCTTATTAATATTGGTATAGTCTTTTTGTATATAGATGTCAGTAATGTCCATATCTGATACATGATTTAATGCTTCATGTATGGTATACTTATCAATGCCAAGTCTGTTTCTTGCTATTGATGCCCAAGTATGTCTAGCAGAATAGAAATCGAAATGAGGAATGCCTATAGAATTTGCAATTATATGTAATCCTTTGTTTATGTGTTTATTGAAATTGGCAGCATTACTATACTTCTTATAAAAGTTAAACACTCTTGATTCTCCTTTATATTTCTCAAAGAGAGGTTTTATTATATCAGGAATAATAATCTCAATATGAGCATTGTCTGCTCTTCTATCTCTTGTTTTTGCTCTATCATAAGATAAAACTCCATTACTATATGATGTACATTCATATAAATCAACAGAGTTCATACCTATAAGACAAAAGGATAGAATATAACAATCCCTTGCCATTTCTGCTCTTCCAATTCCTTTATAATTAAATAGCTTAACAAGATTCTCGTCACTTATAACTCTATTCTTTGTCATAGGAATGCTCTTTGGAATAGTGAAATTATTAAAAGGATTATTAATTATCACCTTATTATAATCTGTATTGTATTCTTTTATTGCCTCATTGAATATATGACGTATACAACTTAAGTATAAAGACTGTGCTCTTGGATGACCTGTAAGATAATTTTTGTAATTATCAAGTAGTTTATAGTCAATGTCAGAGAATGCCAGTGTATTACATTTAAGAAATCTATACAAAGAGTTAAGCATGATAGAATAGTTGCCTTTCCCTTTATTGCTTGATTTATCTATCCATTGTCTTGTGTATTCAAAGAAATCTAAAGTCTTGTAGTTATTGTTTAAATGAGAATAAATCCATTCTGCATCAACATCCATATCTACTATATTCTTTTCCAGGTCATATAATTTGTTTTTTAGTGTATTGATTCTATCATCAATTTCTCTTTGTATATCACTTGACTTTATATTACCATTTCTTGATAAGTCACATTCCTTAACAGTGATGTTTATAGGAACTCTTTTCCTTGTTCCTTTATGAGATAAAACTATGTATACTTTTCTTGTCTTGTCTTTTTTCTGTTTTCCTAATTCATGAGTAATTGTAGCCATATTCAGAAGTGTTTTATTGAATAATGTTTCACAATTAACCATAGTAATTTACCCCTGTTGCATAATAATTGCCGCAAATACCATCTCTCTTTTCCCTAACTATCTGTGTTACAGTAGCTCAGTTGGATTAGAGCAACAGCCTTCTAAGCTGTGGGTCTTGGGTTCGAACCCCAACGGAATCACCCATCACACATTTTGCATTACATCTGATAATACCGCTAATTGCTTGATTTAAGGCAGTTGGCGGTATTCTTATTGAGGTGGAGTT
>ERZ1034678.1127-NODE-1127-length-13752-cov-5.676060_pt1 | contig 13752 bp, 6 predicted proteins | sample MGYA00520640_ERZ1034678 | MGnify/ENA primary metagenome ERZ1034678 (study PRJEB33766, sample SAMN09781767) | gut metagenome | biome: gut microbiome | host: Homo sapiens | place: Madagascar | study: EMG produced TPA metagenomics assembly of the PRJNA485056 data...
CAGCCAGGGAGCCTTAGCCAGGTCGGATGACTTGGGCGCAGGCGCGGCAGCGGGCTTGGGCGTGGGGACCGGAGCAGCCGGTTTGGGCACAGCGGGTTCAGGCGCCGACGGGGTCGGTGCCGCTACCGGTGCCGCTTTTGGCTGCGTCGCGCTGGCGCTCGAGGACACAGGGGCCGCCGAGGACACGGGTTGCGGGTCCGCAGATACCGCAGCCCGTGCAGATGGAGAATGCTCCTCATGTTGAGGAGCCGGCGTGCCACCCCCATCCAGGACATAGTCGACGGTGCGACGACCGAAGACCGCACTGACCGTCGGCAGGACCACCGACTGCGTGTCGGCGCGACCGAGCATCTTGATGGCAAAGGTCGAGCCCGCGGGGAACGAAACCGTGAGCTTGGAGCCGTCGTCGGCCGTGGCGCGGGCGTTGAGCAAAAGCCCGGCGTAGGAGGCTTGCTGAGCCTTGACGCGCTCGACGACCTCGGCCCATTTACGCTGGAGCTCACCGGCATCCTCGACCGCGGGGGACTCGGCGGCGCCGGCGGCAGCAACCTGGGCGGCAGTGTTGGGCTTGGACACCGGCATGGTCGATGCAGCAGGCACGGGAGCCGAATCCGCAACGGGTTGAGGTGCAGGCGTTACGGGTTTGGGCGCAGGAGCCGCGGACTTGGGCACAGGCTGGGCAGCCGGAACAGCAACACCGCGGTCCCAAGGCATGCCACCCTGATGCGCGGACGTAGCAGCGGGGGCGGCGGTCGCCGCAGGAGCGGCAGCACGGGCGCCCGAAATGAGCGTCGGCTGCTGGGCAGCAGCGGGGGCGGATGTTGCAGGCGCGGCAGCCTGAGCAGCAGCCACGCTCGCCGGCACGGCGGCGTTGGCAACCATGGCCTCCAGGCGTGCTACGCGCTCGGCCAGGGCTTCAATGGTCAGATCGGCCTCGGGACGTGCCAGACGCGTGCAGGCGATCTCGAGCACCAGGCGCACATCGCTCGCACCCCTCATCTCCAAGGCGGCATCGTCGAGCACCGTCAGCACGCGGGCCAGACGGTCGGCAGGATGCTCGCCAAAGGCAGCGGCCTCGGCAGCAAGCGCCTCGGCCTGCTCGGCACCGCCCTCAAACAACTCGGCACGGGCACCGGCAACGCAGGCCACATACACATCGCGCACATGCGCCACCAGGTCGCGCGTCAGCTCAAGCAGGTCATTGCCTTCCTCGACCTGCGCGCGAATAAGCCCATACAGCTCGGCGACATCACGATTGGCAATGGCGCGCGCAAACTCGCCCAGAATCTGGTCCGAAACCTCGCCCAAAAGCGAGCGGGCATCGTCCGCGTGCACGGCGCCGTTGCCAAAAACGCTCAGCTGCTCCAGCGTGGAGAGCGCGTCGCGCATGCCGCCCTTGGCATGGCGTGCCACGATGGCCAGCGCCTCGTCGTCGTAGTCGAAGCCCTCCTGCTCGCACACGTATGCCAGGCGATGCTCAATATCCTCGTTACCGATGCGGTGGAAATCGAAACGCTGGCAGCGCGAGAGGATGGTCTCCAGAATCTTTTGCGGGTCGGTGGTGCACAACACAAAGATCACGTGCGCCGGCGGCTCCTCGAGCGTCTTGAGCAGCGCGTTGAACGCCGCCGTCGTGAGCATGTGGACCTCGTCGATGATATAGATCTTGTACTTGCCACGCACCGGAGCAAAGTTAACGGAGTTGATGATCTCCTCGCGCACGTTGTCTACGCCGGTACGGCTTGCGGCATCGAGCTCGTAGACATCGGGGTGGTTGCCCTCGGCGATGAGCTCGCATTCCTCACAGGTGCCGTCGGGCATGCAGCCGCTCGCACCCTCGGCGCGCGCCGCCTCGGCATTGCGGCACAGCAGCGCCTTGGCAAGGATGCGCGCCATGGTGGTCTTGCCCGTGCCGCGCGGACCGCAAAACAGGTACGCGTGGGACAGACGCCCCTCGGTGATGGCGTGCTCGAGCGTCGAGACGATATGCTGCTGGCCCACCACGGAGTCGAAGGTGAGCGGGCGATACTTTCGGTACAACGATTCCATGGGTGCTCCCCCGGGTATACTGAGTCTTGTTGCCGCGGCGGCCATGCGGTCGCACGGCATACTGCATTCATAATAACCCGTACGGCGAGCCCGCCGCGATAGGAGTCCAAAGAGCATGGCAGACGCAGAGAGCAACCTCGTTCCCTCCGAAGCAGCCGACCAGGTCGAGGTCGCGCTCGAGGCGCAGGCAGCAGCCGATGACGGCATCCTGTACCTCAACGAGTATCAGTACGAAAACGACCTCGTCACCGATTTCGCCCGCTTGGTTGCCTCGCCCAGGCGCCGCGGCTCCCTGTACGTCGCCGCCGCGATTGCCGCGCTCATCGGCATCGGCATGCTGGTGGCCGGCGGCAGCTGGATCAAGTTCGGCGTCGTCCTGATCGTATTCGGCGCCTTTTTGGCCTGGTGGAGCAAAAACCTGCACCATACGCTCGCGCGCGACTTTATCGATGCCGTCGAGGCCGACGAGTCCATGGGCGGCCGCTACCGCCGCGTCGCCGCCAACGAAGACGGCCTGATGGTCTGGGGCAAGAGCGGCAAGTCGCAGTTCTTCCCGTTTGAGAAGCTCGACCACGTACTCGACGGCGAGCGCATCTTTGTGGCCATGTTCGCCGACCAGGGCGTGACGATCCCTAAGGACACCTTTGTCCGCGGCGATGCCGAGCAGTTTGGCTCCTTCCTCAAGGCGCGCATCAACAAAAAACTCCGCATCGAAACCAAACGCAAGAAGATGAAGGCCGAGAAGGCTGCCGCCGAGGCCAAACAGGGCGACCAGCCCCAGGAGACCAAGGGCAAGCAGCGTAAGCAGAAGAAGAACAAGAAGAAGCGCTAAGGCCAAGTTCCCGGCCCAAGCACCAGCCGTCTGCTTAGGCAAAACTTAGATTGACAGCGGAAACCGCATCCCGTTTTGGCACTCCAAAGTGGGATGCGGTTTCCTTTTGAGCGCCGATTCGGAAAATGCATCCCGTTCTAGGCCAATATTCTGGGACACAGTTTCCGCAGCCTACCCCATCCGGAAAACGCATCCCACAATTTGGCCGAAAACTGGGACGCGCTTTCCGGATGGGTCGAGACGAAGGCCAAGGCCAAGTCAGATAGGCCACCTCGCCCCGCTACCTTCACCATGCACCCGAGCGTGCTACACTAGCAGCATCTATGCCACCGCGAATGGCTCGGCCCCGCGCCCGCCGCTCGCAAACGAACTTTAAACGCACGAGGGTTGGCCATGCCGCTTTTCTCGCAACATACCGCCCGGTTCTCGCCGGACGTTCCCTTGGAGGGCACCAGCTCTCGCGAGCTGCTCAAGCGGTACCAGCCGCTCGAGACGCTTGCGACCGGCGGTTTTGGCTCCATCGAGATCTGCCGTGACACGCACCTGCGCCGCCGCGTCGCCATTAAGCGCATCCCCCTTATCAACGGCGCCGGCATGCCCGCCAGCGACATCATGGATGTCCTGCGCGAGGCGCATACCGCCGCCATGCTTCAACATCCCAATATCGTGCAGGTTATCGACTTTACGCACGATACCGCCTATGCCTACCTGGTCATGGAATATGTCGATGGCATGTCGCTCGCCGAGTTTTTGCATCGAGTTGACGGCCATTCGCTCACCTTTGACGAAGCCGCGGCAATTGCCGACGCGCTGGGCCAGGCGCTCACCTTTGCCCATAGCAATGGCGTGCTTCACCTGGACATTAAGCCCGCCAACGTGCTCATCGACCACTCGGGCAATGTAAAGCTCACCGACTTTGGCATGGCGCGGCTGTCGTCTGCCGGCGGCTTTGGCGGCTCGCGCGGCGGCACCATCGGCTACATGCCGCCCGAGCAGCTCGACATCGAGACCGGCACGGTCGACGAGCGCGCCGATGTCTTTGCCCTCGCTTGTGTGATCTACGAGGGCCTGTGCGGCAGCGCTCCCTTTATGGCCGCCACGCCCGGCGACTCGCTCGGCCGCATCATCGGCGGTGCCACCTACCCCAGCGAGCTTATCCCGCACTTTCCCCCGGGAGCCGAGGCTGCGCTCATGAGCGCCCTCTCCCCCATGCCGCAAGACCGCCCCAACAGCATCGAGGTATTTTGCGACCAGCTGCTCGCCGGCTTGGGCAGCGTGCGCGAGGGCCGTCGCAGCCTGGAGCAGATGGTGGGCGAGCTTTCAGATGACGAGCGCGCGGCAGACGATATCGAATCGTTGCCCTATGAGGACGACACCATCGAAGTCGACCCCGCACTCGGCTGGGCGGGTACGCGCTGGAGCTGCGCACGCGATTACACCATGCGCGCCATCTCGGCGCTAACGTGTGCCACCTTCAGCTTTTTGCTGATGCAGACGGCTGGCGTCGCGGCGCTTCCCGGACTTATTGCCGCGGCCATCGCAATTGGGGCGGCCGCCGGCCTGGCCCCGCAGATTGGCTCGGCTATCTCGGCCGTGGGCTTTTTGGTACTTATGGCCAACGCCACCATGCAGGCGCAGGGCATCCTGTCGATGCTGCCCGTCGCGGTGCTCTTTGCCGCCACCATGTCCGGTTGGTGGATCGCCTGGGGCCGCACCGAGGCCGCCGCGAGCGCCGCGCTCACCTGCGCGGTGGCACTTGGCTGTCTAACGGGCGACGTCCTCCTTGCCGCCGGGGTCGCCGCCGGCATCGCGGCCTTTTGGCTCGGCCCGGCAAGCGCCGCGGCCGCCACGGGGATGGGCGCGCTTTTTGGCCGCCTGGCTACGGTTGCGCTTTCTGCCGGAGGCGTGCTGGGGCTCGGCAATGCTGCCGCGGCGCTGGGAGACCTGCTCTTCTGGGCTGCCGTTGTACTCGTCGCGGCAACAGCTGCATTGACATCTCTGCTGCTCAACGCCCATGCCAAGCGTGCCGAGCAGGGCTCGAACCTGACTGCAATCGCTGCCATCGCCGGCTGCGGAATAGGCTCTGCGGCGTCGCTCTGTCTTGCACACCATATGGAAATTGCCAGCCTTGCGGCCGCGGTCGTCGTCAAGGCGGCGGTTGCGGGAACCCTATCCTCTATAATCGTTGGGATATGCCTATATTTGCTCGGATACCAAAGAACCTATACGGAGAGTGATCTTTCGTGAACTTCCTGAACATCTTCGAGGACCACGTGGCCGGCATCTTCGGTGCCACCCGTGCCCCGTTCTCCTTTAAGAAGCTTGCCAAGCAGGCCGCTCGCGACATGGAGGATCAGACTCTGGTGATCAACGGCGTCAACACCGCGCCGGCACTCTATACCATCCTGATCGCCGCCGACGACGATCCCATGCTCGCCCCGTTCTACCCCGAGCTTTCGCGCGAAGTCCGCGAGTTTGTGAAGGCACAGGCCGAAAAGCGCCGCTATGTGTTTGTCGGCGAGCCCCTCGTTCGCTTTATGATCGATCCGCAGCTGCGTGCCGGTAAGTTCTCGGTCTTTGCCGAGAACGTCGACGCCCCCACGCTCGGTCGTCTGTACGAGGAGGAGCGCGCCTACCAGAATGGCCTGGGCCAGAACAACTCGGCTGCAAGCCGCGCCGCCAGCGCCCCCCGCGCCGGCAAGCAGCAATTCGCCGCTCCGCAGCAACAGCGCCCCGCCGCCATGCCCCAGCAGCCGGCACCCCGTGCCGCCGCTCCCGACCCGCTCGCCGTGGGCGATCCCTTTGCGCCCAACGTCCCCGACCCCGCCGCCGCGCCCATCCCCGTGCCGCAGACCGTCTCTCGTGACGCCCTCGCCGGTATGGGCGGAGCCGCCGCGACCGGCGCCGCCGTGGGCCTTGGCGCCGCGGCCGGTATTGCCTCCAACATGGCGAACACCCGCGCCCCGCAGCGCCCGCTCGCCCAGCTCGTCGACGTCGTGAGCGGCGAGAGCCACAGCATCACTTCCGCGCAGGTGACCATCGGTCGCGAGCGTTCGGTTTCGGACATCGCCCTGCGCGACCCCAACGTATCGCGCCGTCACGCCCAGCTCACCTTTACCGGTTCGGACTGGTCGATCGAGGACCTCAATTCCACCAACGGCACGCTCGTCAACAACCGCCGCATCACGCGCTGCCCGCTGCGCAACGGCGACCTGCTGACGTTTGGCCTAAGCACCTTTGAATTTAGGGGATAGTCGCTTATGAACATCGATATCGTCCTTTTTGCAGGCCGCATCGTCCTGGTCGCCCTGCTCTACATCTTCCTGTTCGCCGTCATGAAAACCGGCGTGGGACTCGTACGCGGCCAGCGCCGCGACTCCGCTATCTGGACGATCGATGTGGACAAGGGTCCGCGCGGCATCCGTGGCATCCATGTAGACATGCTCGGCCCCGTCATCGTGGGCCGCTCGCCGTCCTCGGACATCTGCATCAACGAACCGTTTGTCTCGGCCTCGCACGCACGCTTTTCGCTGCAGGGCCCAGCACTCATCATCGAAGACCTCAACTCGCTGAACGGCACGCTCGTTAACGGCCGTCAGCTGGTGGAGCCCGCAACGCTACGCGAGGGTGACGAGGTCCAGATTGGCGACGTGGTCATGAAGGTGAACCGTCGATGATCGACGAGGAGAACAAGTCCGCAACCATGCCCGAGACGCCGGCTGCCCCCGCAGCTGCGCCGGCCCATGCCGCTCCGGCGCGCCCTGCGACCGTGGAGCCCGAGGACACCGTGTTCTCCCTGCCTCTTTCGCATGTAACTCAAGAATATCCGGCACTCGCCGATGACGAGGACGCCGACGCTGAGCGGCTCGATGCCCCCATCGGCGCGCACGCTGCCGAGCAGCCCGCGGAACCGGAGGCAACGCCCGCACCGGCTCACTTTGCCGAGCCCGTCGCCGAGGCGATTAACGAGAGCGCGGCCGTGTTTGCAGCCCCCGAGCCTGCCGCGCCGGTATTCCCCGTCGCCCCGGCGAGCGAGGCGGCACCCGCATCCGCAACGCCTGCCGAAGTCGAGCAGCCCGTTGCCGCGCCCGCCGCAGCTCCCGAGCCCTCCGCTCAACCCCAGAGCATGCCCGCGCCGTCGCACTTTGCGACGCCCGAGCCGACGGCTGTCGAGCCGCAGCAGGACGGCGATCCCGCCGACCGCGTAACCGAAGATCTCAACCTTCCGGACATCTCCGACGCCGAGTCGGGCAACGATGCCGACACCGTCTCCCCCGGCGACACCGCCGAGATCGATGTCGCCGCCGTGGAGGCAAAGCTCAAAGATCCCGGCTCGACCATGAGCTTTGAGCCGCTGACCGACGAGCGCATCGAGACCGACTCGACCTACGACGCCGGCACCACCACGCAGCTTATGTGGGGCGCCCGCTCCGACGTCGGATGCGTACGCCCGCACAATGAGGACTCCTATCTGGTGCAGTCGCCGCTCTTTTGCGTGTGCGACGGCATGGGAGGACACGCGGCCGGCGAGGTGGCATCCTCCATCGCCGTCGAGACCATCGCCAAGACGGCGCCGCAGTCCGCCGACGCCGCGCGCCTGGCCGCAGCCGTCGAGGCCGCCAACGCCGCCGTGATCGAGGCCGCCCTCAACGGCCTGGGCAAACCCGGCATGGGATGCACGGCCACCTGCGCCTACATCGAAAACGACACGCTCGCTATCGCCCACGTGGGCGACTCGCGCGCCTACCTGCTCCACGAGGGTACGCTCATCCGCGTGACCCGCGACCACTCCTACGTGGAGGAGCTCGTGGATGCCGGCGAGATTACGGCCGACGAGGCCCGCGTCCACCCCAACCGCTCGGTCATCACCCGCGCGCTGGGCTCGGATCCCGCCATGTATGCCGACCACTTTACCCTGCACATCGAGGAAGGCGACCGCCTGATTCTGTGCTCCGACGGTCTTTCGAGCATGATTCCCGATAGCGATATCGAGAACATCGCTACGCAGTCCTCGACCGCACAGATCTGTGTCGACAACTTGGTGGACGCGGCGCTCGCCGCCGGCGGCCACGACAATGTGACCGTGGTGGTCGTCGACCTGGTCGACGACGGCGTCATGCGCGAGGCAAAACGCGTCCGACGCCGCAATGTCACCATCGCCGCCGTCTTGGCCCTTGTCTTTGTGCTGGTAGCGGGCATCTGGGCATACACGGGCGTCACCGGCTCCTATTACTTGGGAACCTACCACGGCAATGTCGCCGTCTGGCGCGGCCTGCCTGGCAAGACGCTCGGGGTCGAACTCCACTGGCTCGAGAGCGAAACCAGCATCAAGCTGTCCGACCTGCCCGAAGACACGCAAAACCGCCTGAAGGCAGGCATTCCGCAAACGAATGTCGACGATGCGCAGGACACCATTTCCAAGTACCGCCATCAGATTGACGAGGAACAGACCCGTCAGGTGATTGACGCGCAAACGATTCGCGACAACACCGATCAGAAATCCACCTCCGAGTCAGATTCCGAGAAAACCGCCGAACAGTCAGCCGAGGCCGAAGCCTCCGATAAGAATTAGAAAGGGAGTGCCGCTTATGAGTCGCCGCAACACCGAACTGCTCTTGCTCATCGCCTCGGCGTTCCCCGTCATCCTGCTCTATGCGATGTACGTGCTCACCGCGGGCGCCACGATTTCCTTTGAGACGCTCGCCGTGCCGATCGGCCTGTTCGCCGCCTTCGCCGCGGCGCATATCGCCGTGCGCATCCTGGCGCCCGGCGCCGACCCCGCCATACTGCCCATCGTCTTTGTGCTCTCGGGCATCGGCATCACATTCGTGACGCGCCTGGCCCCCGACCTCGCCATCTCGCAGCTCATCATCTTGTTTGTCTCGGTGGCGCTCATGGTGGGAACGCTCGCACTGGTCAAGAACCTCGACGTGGTCATGCGCTACAAGTACACCTTTGGCATTATCGGCATCATCTTGCTGATGCTGCCGATCTTTATCGGCACCACGATCTCGGGCTCCAAGCTGTGGATTCGCATCGCGGGATTCACCATCCAGCCCGGCGAGTTCGCCAAGGTCTTCATCGTCCTGTTCCTGGCAGGCTATCTTGCCGAGAACCGCGAGCTGCTCTCCATCTCCAACCGCAAGATCCTGGGCCTCAAGATTCCGCGCTTTCGCCTGCTGCTGCCGCTGTTTGCCGTGTGGGGCGTGTGCCTGCTCATCGTCGTCTTCGAACGCGACCTGGGCTCGGCCGTTCTGTTCTACACCATCTTTTTGCTGATGCTCTATGTTGCCACGGGACGCTTTTCGTACGTCATCATCGGCCTTGCGCTGCTGGCCGTTGGCGCCGTGGGCGCCTACAAGTTCCTGTCGCACGTGCAGGTGCGCTTTCAGGTCTGGGTCGATCCGTTTAAAGACGCCCAGGGCCAGGGCTACCAGATCGTACAGTCACTTTACTCGCTGGCTGACGGCGGCCTGGTTGGCGTCGGCATTGGCAACGGCATGGCAAACAACATCCCCGTCGTCGAGTCTGACTTTATCTTCTCGGCCATCGGCGAGGAAATGGGCCTTTTGGGCGGCGGCGCCGTGCTCATCCTGTTTATGCTTTTTGCCGTGCGCGGCCTCACCACGGCAGCCCGCGCCAAGTCCGACCTTGCCGCCTTTAGCGCGACCGGCCTTACGGCGGCCATCAGCTTCCAGGCATTCTTAATCGTCGGCGGCGTAACCCGCCTGATCCCGCTGACCGGCGTCACCCTGCCCTTTATGAGCCAGGGCGGCTCCTCGCTGCTGGCGAGTTTTATCATCGTCGCGCTGCTGCTGCGCGCCGGCGACGAGGCAACCGGACGCGAAGCCGAGCTCACCGGCACCGGCACCATGGCCGCCCTCACCGATGACCAGGTCGCATCCTCCGCTGCCCCGACCGGTACGCGTTTTGCCAACGCACCTTCCTACGGCAACGGCAGCCACTCCGCGGGTTCTCGCATGCGTCGTCGCCTGCTCGACACGCCTGAGTCCGGCGTGCTCGGCCGCGTGGCACTTGCTAACCGTCTGACTCGTGCCGTGTTTGCCTTTACGGCGCTGTTCGCCATCCTTATCGGCAACCTCACCTATGTCCAGGTCATCAAGGCAAAGGACTACCAGGACATGCCGACCAACAACCACACCATCGCCCGCTCCAAGTACATCCAGCGTGGCTCTATCATCACGTCCGACGGCGTGACGCTAGCCGAGTCGCTGCAGCAGGAGGACGGCACCTACGCCCGTTCCTACCCCAACGGCAACATGGCCGCGCACGTGGTGGGCTACGTGAGCCAGCAATACGGCACCGCCGGCATCGAGAGCGTCATGAACGATACGCTTACCGGCTCCAAGGATTACTCCAGCTGGAACAACGCCATCGCGTCGCTCGCGGGGCAGACCCAGCCGGGCAATACCGCCAAGCTCACCATCGACTCGCGCATCCAGACGGCTGCCGAGCAGGCGCTCAAGGGCTTTAAGGGCGCCGTGGTGGTCATGGATCCGCGCACCGGTGCGGTCCTTGCGTGCGCGAGCTCGCCCACCTACGACAACACCAACATCGATGCGCTGCTCCAGTCGGGCGGCGGCGAGGACGGCTCCATGTACGACCGTGCCATGGACGCGCTGTACACCCCGGGCTCGACCTTTAAGGTCGTCACACTCTCCGCGGCGCTCGAAACCGGCACCGCCAGCCTTACCAGCACGTACCAGGCGCCCGGCTCCATGGATATTGGCAACGCGCCGGTCACCAACTATGCCAACGAGAGCTACGGCACCATCAGCCTGCAGCAGGCCTTCGCCGTGTCATCCAACGTCGTCTTTGGCCAGGTGGCCAACGAGATTGGCGCCAGCTCGCTCGTCCAGTTTGCCAACGCCTTTGGCTACGGTCAAAAGCTCGGTCAGGATCTGACCACCGCGGCTTCCATCATGGCCGACCCGTCGCTTATGACCGAGTGGGAGACCGCTTGGGCGGGCGCCGGCCAGCCCGTCGGCATGGACCACACGCCTGGCCCGCAGACCACTGTTATGCAGAATTGCGTGATCGCTGCCGCTATCGCCAACAGCGGCGTGGTCATGGACCCGTTCTTTGTGTCCCAGATACTCGCCCCGGACGGAACCGTGGTCAAGACCACGCAGTCCCGCTCGCTGGGCCAGGCTGTCAGTTCTGCCACGGCCGACCAGGTCAAGCAGGCCATGCTCGCCGTCGTCCAGTCCGGCACCGGCACCGATGCCCAGATTCCGGGCGTCAAGGTTGCCGGCAAGACCGGTTCGGCCGAGACCGGCGGCACCAACGTCAACTCTATGTTTGTTGGCTTTGCACCTTACGATTCACCCACGGTTGCCATCTCGGTGGCCCTGGAGGATTTCGACAAACACGACGTCAAGGCGGCCAAGATCGCCGGCATCGTCCTGACCGCGGCGCTCGCCGCACAGGGAGCGTGATGCCCGTGATCAAAGCGGATACTTGGGGCGCGCCGCGGCCGATGAGCTAGCGGCAACGCGCCACACGGCCCCAGCGGCCACACATTTGGTACTACACACATCGTTGAGCGAATAGTTATGTTAGGAGCAGGAATGGAACAGAGGGTCCTCGGGGGAAGATACCTCCTCAAGGATAAGGTGGGAACGGGCGGTATGGCGACCGTCTTCCGTGCACAGGATCAGGTCCTCGACCGCACGGTTGCCGTCAAGATCATGCTGCCGCAGTATGCCGGCGACGCCACCTTCGCCGCCCGCTTTAAGCAGGAGGCCCAGGCAGCTGCCGGCCTGTCCTCCCCCTATATCGTGGGCGTCTACGACTGGGGCAAGGACGGCGACACCTATTACATCGTCATGGAGTACCTGCGCGGTACCGACCTTAAGAGCGGCATCAAGAGCCACGGCGCCCTCGACCCCAAGAAGGTCGCGCAGATCGGCTCGCAGATCAGCTCCGCGCTTTCGGTCGCGCACAAGCACGAGATCATCCACCGCGACATCAAGCCGCAAAACATCATGGTGCTGCCCGACGGCAACATCAAGGTAATGGATTTTGGCATCGCACGCGCCAAGAACAGCCATCTCACGCAGGATAACAACGTGCTGGGCACCGCCCACTATGTAAGCCCCGAGCAGACCCGCGGCCAGGACCTCGGCCCCACCTCGGATATCTACTCGCTGGGTGTCGTCATGTACGAGTGCGCCACCGGCCGTGTGCCCTTTGACGGCGACGACGCCATCTCGGTGGCACTCAAGCAGGTCAACGAGCTGCCTATCCCGCCGAGCCAGATCAACTCCGGCGTCGATGCCGATCTTGAGCGCATCATCCTCAAGTGCATGGAGAAGGACCCGGCAAACCGCTTCCAAACGGCCGACGAGCTGCGCCAGGTGCTCAACAGCTACCTGTCCGGCCGTGCCGTCAATGTCTCGGAGCCCACGCGCATCATCGGTGCCGCCGGCGACCTGGGTGCCACCAAGACCCGCGAGCTTTCCGACTCAACGCGCGCTATGGTTCGTCCCGTCTCGGGTGTGAGCGGTCAGAACACCGCCCGCAGCGCTGTCTCGGGCTCCACGGGCTCCTACGAGGTCGAGAAACCCAAGTCCAACAAGAACAAGATCATCGCCGCCGTGATTGCCGCCGTCGCCGTGATTGGCGTTGTAGTGGCCTTTGCCACGGGCATGTTCAGCGGTGAACAGGTCACGGTGCCCGACGTGCTGGGCAAGGACCAGGAAACCGCTATTGAGCTGATCAAGGAAGCCGGCCTTGAGGTAGGCACCGTCGACCAGAGCTACAACGACGATGTCGACGAGGGAAAGGTCGCCGAGCAGACCCCCAACGGCAACACCAAGAAGGCCAAGGGCACGAGGGTGAACCTGGTAATCTCCAAGGGCCCTAAGCCCTCCGAAAAGGTTGAGGTTCCGCAGCTCCTCGGCCTGACCAAGGACCAGGCCGAGGCAGCGCTGGCAAGCGTAGGCCTGAAGGGCAACGCCACCGAGGAGGCCAACGAGGCCGACGAAGGTCAGGTCTTTGAGCAGGGTACTGCTGCCGGCAAGGAAGTCGAGAAGGGCACGACCATCTCGTACAAGGTCTCCAGCGGTCCCGACACCACCTCTGTCCCCGACCTGACCGACATGACCGAGGCTCAGGCACGCAACGCCCTCGACATGGCCGGTTTTGGCGTCAACGTGAGCTACCAGGAGAACGACTCCGTCACCGAGGGCACCGTCATTAGCTGGAACCCCAGCGGCAAGCAGAAGCCCGGCGCCACGATCACCGTCGTCATCGCCAAGAAGTCCGGCAAGGCCAGTGTTCCGGGTAACCTGTACGGAAAGAGCATCTCCGCCGCCGTCACCGCACTCAACAACGCCGGGTTCTACAACATCGGCTTCTGTGACCAGAACGGCAACCCTGTGAGCGGCAACGAGAATGCCACCGTTACGGGCGTCTCCCCCACCGGTAAGCAGTCCACCGACACCACGATCACGCTGACGGTTTCCGTCTCCGGTTCCAGCTCCGGCGACGACTCCGAGTCTAGCAACTAACGTCAATCGCTTGTTGCTCCGAGCGGTTTAGACCGCAAACACATTCGCTCAGAAGCGCCCGCTTGCTCCCCCAGCAAACGGGCGCTTTAATGTTCCTATGGCAGGCATTCGGTAGGCTTCGATAGCAGGATGACAACGCGCGGGATGACAACGCGGGCACAATTTGATTTTTGAAATATGGACGAATTCCTCGTCAAGAGGGTAAAATGATGCCGACGGCAGCCCAAGTTGTAGAGAGCTGGGCAGAGCCGGTGCTTAACGAAGTTAGGTCATCGTCTTAGCGACGGTGGCCTTTCTTTTTGGGCTTCGAACCCTGCTTGAGTGCCTTGGAAAGGC
>ERZ1034678.1130-NODE-1130-length-13740-cov-27.390720_pt1 | contig 13740 bp, 10 predicted proteins | sample MGYA00520640_ERZ1034678 | MGnify/ENA primary metagenome ERZ1034678 (study PRJEB33766, sample SAMN09781767) | gut metagenome | biome: gut microbiome | host: Homo sapiens | place: Madagascar | study: EMG produced TPA metagenomics assembly of the PRJNA485056 data...
GCTATCTTTAGCCATATCTATGATGAATGGAAAGCAGCTTCCAGTAAACAATAATTGGAATTAAGATTCTCCGACTACAAGGTTGTAGAAACATAGTTTGGATTTTACCGCACACCTCACTAAGCAGCACTTAACTAATTATTATACAATAAATTAGGTAGTGCACGATGTTCAATCAACACCGCACCCGTACCCGAGCAATACAAGGAGTCATCGATATCCCAACATCAGGTGCCCTGAAGTATCCTTCACTTATCGTTTCGGAGGATACAAGGCTAAACAGCATGAGGAAGTGGATACTTCGAGATTTGGAATATAAAATGGATTGGTTTACGAAAATAGGCACGCATTCTTTTCAATATGCATGCCTATTTCTCTTGAAAGATTTTCTTGTTAATCTTTTCATGACAATCACGAGTACGGTCGAGCAACTCTTTCCAATAGTTGCCACCACCAAGATTCTTGAGTCGTTCATCGTCCATCGTAAACCCTTTTACGATGGACTCATTCAGTCGCTCTGTAGCCCATTGACGGAAACGAGTGTCTTGAATAGATTTTACACGATAGCCCACAGATATGATAACATCAAGGTTATAGAACTTCACTTCTTTGCTTTGGGTTTTTCCTGCCATAGCACCATGCTGAGTGGTCTGTCGGAATTTCCGAACAACCACTTTTTCATCAAGTTCTCCCTCTTTAAAAATATTTGATAAATGCTGACGTCTGGAAAGACTTTGGAAACATCATTGAGTATGACACGACAGGTATTGACAAGGTGACAAACCGCAGCGATGTGAAGGAAATCTCCCGCTATTCTCTCAACGGTCAGCGAGTAACCTCTCCTACCAAGGGCGTGAATATCGTGGTATATAGCGATGGCAGCATCAAGAAAGTTGCCGTTCAATAAACAAAATAGAAAATCAGTGTTACTCTCAGTAGTAGCACTGATTTTTTCATTTATAAGTTATAAAAATCAAAAAAAAAGGCTGGTTTTATCACGTATAAGTGAAACTTTTCGTATATTTGCAGTAAAATAAGTTGGAGGATAAGAATATGGCAAAAATCAAACGTAGGAAACTGCCGGTAGGCGTTCAGTCTTTCAGAAAAATCAGAGAAGAAGGATACCTCTATGTTGACAAGACGGATATTGTTTGGGAATTGGCGAACAACGGCGATCAGTATAATTATCTCAGTCGTCCTCGTCGATTCGGCAAGTCTGTGCTCGTTGATACCCTTGAATCCTATTTCTTAGGCCGAAAGGATCTCTTCGAAGGTCTCAAAATCATGGAGATGGAAGAGGAATGGAATCAGTATCCTGTTATCAGACTTGACATGAGCCGTGGCGGTGCCAGTGCCCAAGGAATCCAGTCGTATCTCAATATCTGCTTTAAATCGTATGAGCAGAAATACAATATCACTCCGGATCCTACAGCCCAACTTGCAGACCGTTTTAATGCCATTATCACCACTGCCTATCAGCAGACAGGCATGAAGGTGGTAGTCCTCATAGATGAGTATGACTCCCCACTCCAGCACTCCTGGAAAACTCCTGAGCACGAAGCATGCACAGATATATATCGCAATGTGTTTGCCATACTGAAAGCTGATGATGAGTTCGAACGATTCGTATTCATTACAGGAATCACCAAGTTTACGCAGATTTCACTCTTCTCTGCGCTCAACAATCTGACCAATATCAGTTTCCTTCCACAATATGCACCACTCTGCGGTATTACAGAAGAAGAAATCAGCGAGAATTTCCAGCCAGAGTTGGAGAAAATGGCAGAAATGAACAATTGGACTTTGCAGCAAACTCACGACAAACTGAAGGAGTATTATGACGGTTATCACTTCAGCGAAGACAATATGGTTGACATCTATAATCCTTTCAGTCTTGTCAATGCCTTGTCACAATCCAAACTTGCAAATTTCTGGGCTGCTTCAGGTGCCACTTCCAGATTACCAAAGTTTATAACCAATGCAGAATTACACTTGGGTGATTTTGAGAATTGCCGCATTCTCCGCAATGTTTTGGAGACATCTGATGTTACAGGGGGTGGAGTTTCCTTATTCCTCTATCAGTCGGGGTATCTCACAATCAAGGACAGCGACGAATTCGGATATATTTTGGGATTTCCTAACAAGGAAGTGAGACAGGCACTATACGAGACGGTACTACCTGCTTTGACCATGAGGGAAGAAAGTGAAATATGTGATAGAATTGAAATTAAGAAACAATGGCGGAAAGGAAGCTGCAGTCCGACAGATCATCGAACGTCAATACTTGGAGCCTTTCAAGGCTGATTCACGAGAGGTGATTGGTTTGGGAATAGAACTGGACGATGAAGGAAAGGGCTTGCTCGACTGGAAAATCGCAAAGGAGTAAGTATTTCCAAAATCATACATAAACAAAATAAAAACCACCACATGCTTATTTATTGGCATGTGGTGGTTTTTATTTAATCCCGCCTTTTACGGAATATTAGAAGTGGAAGCGGAGATCAACACCACACTGGAAAGGATTGCCACGCTGGGCGAAGTATTCCTTGTTGCCTGTGGCGGCATTATCTACCGCAAAGGTATTGTAATGGGTATTCGTCAGATTACGAGCCCAGAAACTGATGAGAACCTTGCCTAAATCGGCATCCAGATGAGCGCCTAAGACTGCATACAAATTCTGACTGTAACTGTTGGCCTGATCCCAATAGGTCTTGCCCTGTGCATTGACATTGGCTCCTAAAGTAAGCGAACGGAGGAAACGGCTATCTGTATCAATGCGATAATCTGCTGCAGCAGAAAGCGTATGCTGCGGAACATAAGGTACAAACTTGTCCTTGAAATCCTCTGCCTCGGCTCCTTCCCCACTCCGGTACTCATCAAATACGGCACGGGTATAACCATAGTTCACCATCCAGTCGAAATGACCATTGAAGAGCTGACCTCTGAGCGCAGCCTCAATACCGCAACTGTGACTCTTGCCTGCATTGACCATCATTCTGCCAAAACCGTAATTACCTGCCATCACAGACAACTGTTGGTTCTTTACCTGCATATAGAAAGCACTGAGATCCAGATGAACCGCATTCTCAAAGAGATTGAGATGGGTTCCCAACTCGTAGTTCCAGCTCACTTCCGGTTCATAAGAGATCGTCTGATTCACCTTCTCATAATCCTCTGCCGTATGAGGAACATCATAATCACCACGCATCGCAGCCTGACGGTTGGCATTCAATTCTGTCTGAAGAATATCGCTGAACATCTGGATGTTATAACCACCGGCACGATAACCCTTGCTGACTACCGCATACACATTACTACCATGGGAATCCAATCGCCAAGTGAGTCCCAACTTAGGCAACAGCTCTTCGAAATGATCGTGCGTGCGACCATCGAGCATACTGCGCAAAGTATAAGTTGCCTCCCTGCCCATCACGTTTGCCTTCATACTCATATAGGCAGAACTTTCGTAATGAATGGAGGTAAGCATATAATCATATCGCAAGCCCAAGGTAAGGGAAAGCGAAGAAGACAAATCGAAAAGGCTCTCGTGATAGAAACCGAGATTGGACTGAGGCGTATGATACAATCCTGGCGCACCCATGGAAACCTTCATGCCTATTCCACCAGCTTGTTCTATAACTCGCTGAGCTGCAGCCTGGGCTGCAGCTGCAGGCATTCCCTGTGCTATCATCCTGGCTGCCATCGCCTGCACCATCGCATTATACATCTGGCTCTGGATGGCATTGCCGATAGGTGTCGTCATCGCTTCATTAAAGAACACCGGTCCGTTGGTCTTCAACCACTGTTGGGAGAAGAAAGCACCTAATGTCCAATGCCAAAATCCGCCCACAGCCTGCTTGCCCTTGAAGGTAAACTCCTGGGTAAAGGAATTCTGCAACTGCTGCTGAAGAATGCGCATATAGTCAGCCGGAAGATAATCCTGATCCATCAGCATATGGTCTTTCACATACTGATAACTCGAAACGGAAGTAAAATCGAAAAGATTTCCCTGACGGGTGAGTCGCAAACCGGAAATCAGATTGTTGCGGCGATAGATGCCTGCAAAGGTGGAGGCTGGACGGTCGGTATTGCCTGTTGCAAGATCCAGACGACCATAAGGAAATCCATTCTGATCTACATACTGATAATTGGCGAGAACATCAACATCCCAACCGGCATTCAGACGGGTTTTTACAAGCAGTTTTCCGCCCGCCTCATTCATCTTGTCAGCCCTTTCCCCAGTAAAGGAATTGCGGAAGAAACCGTTCTGTCCATCATAAAAACCAGCCAAAGAGAAGGCTGTCTTCTCATTCACCTTATTATAATGCGCTACCTCAAAATTGCGATAGCTGCGACTGCCATAGCCCAATTTCACATCCGTACCCTGATAGTTAAAAGGATTGCGGGAATACATTCTGACGAGTCCGCCCTCTGTATTCTGTCCATAAAGAGTGCCCTGCGGTCCACGGAGCACATCCACACGACTCAGTTGGTAATTGTGGAGATTGAAGGCAGACTTGCTCATCACCGGGATATCATCCATATAGATGCCCACAGAAGGACTGTTAACACGACTGCCGATGCCACGCACATAGACGGAAGACGACAAGCGGCTGCCGTAATTAGGCATCACAAAATTAGGGATATACTGAGAGAGTTCACGCAAATCATGAACACCGAGTTTATGAATCTGAAAACTGCTGAGAGAACTGCTGCTCAATGCCTGCTGACGGAGGCGACGGGTTTCCTTGGGTTGGGAAACGACTACAATCTCATCAATATCAAATACCTTGCTGCTATCAGCAAAAACGCTCTCTGGACTGACCAAATTACCATTAACGGCACTGGCTGAATGCATACTTTCCGCTTTAGCCAGATATTCATTTTCTGCATTTACTGGCAGAAAATTTGCAGCTAAAGATGCGGCTATCAAAATTTTAAAATACATAATTCAACTGATTTTTTTTCGGCTGCAAAGGTACAAAGATTATCCCGAAAGGATTATCCTTATAAATTAGGAAATCAGACTGAACCTGAAAAATCAGAAAAGGGGAACATATCAGGAATTTCGCTTGAGATAAGCCCGGATAGCATACCAGAAATACGCTACTAAAATAATGTAGCCGACAGTATATAACGTACTGATACTGAATATGATATAATCTAAGGCGCACATGCCCATCAGACCTCCCAAATAGAGTATTCCTTCACCCAAAGTAAGACGGTTTTTTACTTCATCCACACAGGCAATGGCAAGTATGAGTATCGCCCATACGGATGCTAAGAAGAAACCCAACACCTTAGGCACTGCAAAAGGATTGAGCGTAGGGTGGAAATAGAAATGACGCCATACCTCAGGCATGTAGGTCTGAATCGTGGCATAGAATGCAGCAGACAGCGATACCATCAGCACAAGGGCTGTTGGATAAGGTGAGTCGATATCATTGAAATGCACGATAGGCGCATTTCGCGTAAAGATCTTCTTCACCAGATAACTCACTCCTATCAGCACAAAGACTATCAGGAAGATGAGCAGGTGGGTATTGCTGAACACCATGATAAACTGGGAAATGGGATCATCAGGCACTACCTTAGAAAGCATATTAGACTCATGTATCCAACCGAATACATTATCCTCTGTTGCCAACTGGATCCAAACTGAATCCTCACGATCCTGCGGAATTATCCTGATATCAGAAACAACCAGAAGACAGTGCTTCATGACTGCGAAAGAATCGATGGGAAGATGGCTGACGAATTCCTCCGGCTGCTGCTTGATAAGCATCAGAGAATCTGCTGCCACCTCGAAATTGTAGCGATAGGTATAATGATGCGTAGAAGAAAAAGAAATCGAATCGCGCTGGCGATCACTGTATTCCACCAGTGCTGCATGCTGTCCCTTCGTAATGTGACGGTGATAACAACTGGTTACAAAGAAAAGCACAAAGACCATCAGCATGCCCTTGAGGACATACTGACAGCCTTTTCTCATATCGGATAACTTTAACTTCATCTGTATTTTATTATATGATTCTTCTGAATAGAACCTGCTCACAATGATCTGTTTGACTCAGCATAGACATTCATCTGACATTCCTTGCAGACAAACTCCAGCCGGAATCTTCTGCCATCGCCTAATACCAGCGAAAGCGGTTCTTTCCATGTAGGTTTCTTTCCCCCACGCTTCACGCAATATCCTAAGGAATAGCGGATGCAATGGCGGCACTGCATGATGAGCGATTCATCCTTGCGTTTGTTAGCACCCAGTTCAAATGCAGGTTGGATATTCTCAAGTCCATGCTTCTTGTAGAAATCAACCGCAGCATCATTGGCTATATTATAAGTATATCGCCATTTTCCATATTCCGGTTGCCAGGTTAATTCCTTCTGACTCTTAGCTTCACGTTCTCCCGGCTGATCCAATCTGTAAGGATTGGCAAAGAAATTTCTGTCCATACCAGAAATCAGCGAACGGTTGAGTTCATCTGTTATTCTCTGATCAAGTTTTTGAATCAATTCCCTACGGACATTTGAAAGCACACTGTTAGGGATGAACGCAGCATCAATATCATTCTTGAGTACCACATGCTTACATTCATATTTAGATTCACCGAACTTGCTCATCTGCGCAATCATATTATCATGCTGAGAGCGTTTGGCGCACTGCAGTTGCATAGGTGTGAAGACCTCTGCAGCCTTGTAGTACAAGCCCTGTTCTACACTCTTGAAGATATTGGCAGTAGCAAGGAATCCATCTACTACTTCACCATTATCCTCGTTCTTTTCCAACACAGGCTGGAGTTCGATAAAGAGCGGAATACGGCGTTCTGCTGTCTTGCGAGCAAGAATCTGTTCGAAAGCCTGGTCGTTGTTGCGGTACAAAGCCATACCCGGTCTGAGGTTTTCCGGCATGCGGAAAGGGAAAAGGCGGTTGCCCTCTACCTTGTTGACACGGAAGCCCTCCAATTCTCGCTCATCATTGATGAAACAGAGTCCGTCGCCATTGGCAAAACTTGCTACAGTAGCCACATTGAATGATACATTTCCACGTATTTCCTTCACCTTACCTACGTATTCACCAATAGCCTTCGGTGTGTCGAAGGAGGAAATATCGGGCTGTCTGCCATGCAGGAAATAGTTGGTAAAACCGCGGTTGAAGGTTTTCTTCAGATTCGGAACAAAATTATATTCCACATGTCCTCGCGAAGCACGTCGGTATTCGCGTGGATATTTGGCTACGATTTCATCCAATTTCTTGTTATAGGCAGCCACCACGTTTTTCACATAAGTGATATCTTTGAGTCTGCCCTCTATCTTGAAAGAAGAAGCTCCGGCATCAGCCAGGTCCTTCAGATAATCTAACTGACAGAGATCCTTGAGCGACAGGAGATAGCGCTGGTGCTCTATCATCTGGTTGTCGGCATCAACCAGGTCAAACTTCATACGGCAGAACTGGGCACATTCACCACGGTTGGCAGAACGGGAGAAGCATTTTTCGGATGCATAGCAGACTCCGGAATAACTGACACAGAGAGCACCATGAACGAAGACTTCAATCTCTCTGTCTGGAATAGCATTGTGGATGGCTTTGATTTCATCCAGTGACAGTTCACGTGCAAGAACCACTCGCTTGAAACCGATCTGAGTCAACCACAAAGCTTTCTCAGGAGTTCGAGTATCGCATTGGGTACTGCTATGTAACTCCCTCTTCCACAAACCTTTAGCTCTTACCTCCCAGAGGAGTCCCATATCCTGCAGCAAGAGTGCATCAACACCAATCTCATCCAACTGGGAAATCATCTTAAGCGTATCTTCCAATTCCGAATCATAGATGATGGTATTGACGGTAACGTGAACCTTGGCACCAAACTGATGGGCGTAATCACAGAGTTGCTTGATATCCTCGATAGAGTTGCTGGCAGCAGCTCGTGCACCGAAGCGTGGAGCACCGATATAGACGGCGTCTGCTCCATGATCGATGGCAGCTATACCGCATTCTAAATTTTTGGCAGGAGCCAATAATTCCAATGTTCTCATATCTTACTGAATATCGTCAATATTATAAGGAGTCTCCTGGTAAACATAATAGTTGATCCAGTTGCTATAGAAGAGATTGGCATGTGCACGCCATGTAACCAATGGAGCCTCGTTAGGATCGTCGTGATAATAATAATTCTTTGGCAATTCCACATCATCGCGCTTGCCCATATCGCGCTTATACTCTTTATCGAGTGTATTTGGCGCATATTCAAGATGACCGGTTACAAAGAACTCACGGCCCCCTCTTGCCATCACGATGCTCACACCGCTTTCAGGAGATTCTGCAATAATGTCAAGTCCTGGTACCTTCTCAATATCCTCTCGTCTCACTTCTGTATGACGGCTGTGAGGCATGGCAAAGACATCATCAAAGCCTCTGAAGATAGGCTGTGACATATCCAGCGGTTTCTGCTGGAAGATACCGAACATCTTCTTCTCCAACGGATATTTCGGCACGCCATAGAAATGATAAAGTCCTGCCTGTGCGCCCCAGCAGATATAGAGCGTAGAAGTGACATGAGTACGTGCCCAATCGAAAATCTGCATGATTTCCGGCCAATACTCAACATCCTCGTATGCCATCGTCTCGATCGGAGCACCCGTAACAATCATACCATCAAACTTCTGCTTGGAAAGTTCGGAAAAATCCTTATAGAACATCATCATGTGCTCGATAGGAGTATTCTTAGGGGTATGACTCTTGAGTTTCATGAAATAGACCTCAAGCTGCAAAGGCGTATTGGACAACAGTCGCACGAGGTCGGTCTCTGTAGTTATCTTCAGCGGCATCAGGTTGAGAACCACGATTTTAAGTGGACGGATTTCCTGGCTATGAGCCCGGCTCTCGTCCATCACAAAGATATTCTCATGCTTCAGCAACTCGATGGCTGGCAATTTATCTGGTAATCTTAATGGCATTTTTTATCCTTTCTTTGTATTTTTCTGCAAAGTTACTGTAAAAATCTGACTTGGCGAAAAAAAAGAGGATTTTTTTATATAAAACGCAAAAAAGGTGTTGAACCGAAGTTCAACACCTTCCCCCCTGGAACAGTATCTAAATAAGACTAGGCCAAGACCCTTAAAAAGACTTGATCCAGAAGTAGATGCTATAACATCATCATTTCTTTTACCAAAGATCCAATCTCTCAGACTCTGGGATATACATTTTGTCTCCCTTCTTGACACCAAATGCCTCATACCAGGCATTGATGTGAGGAAGAGCGCCATTTACTCGCCATTCACCCAATGAATGAGGGTCGCTCTTTACGCGGTTGCGGATTTCCTGCTCTGTGATGTTCTGACCCCATACGCCAGCATAAGCAAGGAAGAAACGCTGTTCTGGTGTGAAACCATCCTTCTCCTTGAGCTTTTTCTTTGCAGTTGCATTCTTAAATGCATTGTAAGAAACCATCAGACCTCCGTGGTCTGCCAAGTTCTCACCCAAAGTGAATCGACCATTGGCATTCAAATCAGGCAATACCTTGATATTGCTGAAGAATGCAGCATACTGATCAGCACGCTTGTTGAAGCCCTCTGCATCATTGGCTGTCCACCAGTCATGCATATTACCATCTGAATCATACTGTCTTCCCTGATCGTCAAATCCGTGAGTCATCTCATGTCCGATCACCACACCGATAGCACCATAGTTGAATGCTGCATCAGCCTTCGGATCGAAGAATGGATACTGGAGGATACCTGCTGGGAAGGTAATCTCATTGGTTGTTGGGTTATAATAAGCATTGACTGTCTGTGGAGTCATGTACCACTCGTCACGATCCACTGGCTTTCCTGCCTTGTCATTGATATGCTTGTCGTGAGCAAACTTGCGGCATGCCATCACGTTCTCATAGAAACTCTTAGATGGATCAATTTGAAGACTGCTATAGTCTGTCCACTTGTTAGGGTAACCGATCTTCACATAGAACTTGTTGAGCTTTTCGTGAGCTGCTGCCTTGGTAGTATCGCTCATCCAGGTCTGTGCATCGATACGCTGACCGAGACTTACCTGAAGATTTTTTACCAATTCCAACATAATCTTCTTGGAAGACTCTGGGAAGTAGCGCTTGCAGTACATACGACCGAGAGGTTCGCCCAACTGAGCTTCTACCTGATTGGTAGCACGTTTCCAGAGAGGATAATCCTCCTTACGGCCACTCATTGTCTTGCCGAAGAAATCAAAGTTAGCCTCACGGATCTCATCTGTAAGATAAGAAGATGAACTTTGGATAACATCCCACTCCATCAAGGCTCTGAGCGTATTGTCATTCTCGGCTGCAGTAATCTTGTCGAGACCAGCGAGGAAGTCAGGCTGACCTACAATCATCTCCTGGATGTACTCGCTCTTGATACCCTCTGCATTACACATTGCCTCGAAGTTGAGGTTAGGATATTTCTCCTGGAACTCCTTGAGAGTCATCTTATTATAGTTAGCCTGAGGATCGCGAAGTTCTGTCATACTCTTTGAGATGAGCGCCAACATGGTTTCGTGCTGGAAGATAGCCTGCTCCTTCTGAGCTGCTTCCTCTGCTGAGAAACCGTAGAGCTGGAACATCTTCTGAACATACTTCTTGAATGCCTCACGGATAGCTACTGTAGCTGTGTCATTGTTTACATAATAGTCTTTCTGACCGAGGGTAAGACCGCCCTGACCGAGATTGAAGATATTCATCTTGACATTCTTCTCGTCAGCACCGAAGCCGCCACCGAAGCTCACACCATAACCTTGTGCTGCATACTTCAACTGGATCTTCTGCAAGTCAGCCTTTGTCTTGGCTGCTTCCATCTCATCGAGAAGTGGCTTAACTGGTGAGATACCAGCCTTGTTGCGTGCATCTACATTAAGAGCCAACTTATAGAAGTCAGACAATTTCTGCTCGATAGTACCCTTCTTATAAGTCTTCTTCTGAAGTTCAGAAAGAATGGTATTGATACGCTTGTTGTTGTCATCTGCCAACAGATTGAAGCTGCCGTAGCAGCTGTAAGCTGCTGGGAGTGGGTGGTTCTTCTGCCATCCACCTGTAGCAAACTTGTAGAAATCATTAGCAGGACTGACTGTCTTATCAAGGTTTTCCATGACAAGACCCGACTTGTTCTGTGCATCTGCGCCGAGAGGCATAGCTGCCAGCATCATCATCGGAAGAATCATTTTAATGTTCATGTTAGTTATATTTTTTATTATTAAATCTCAGAAAGATAAGCATCTGCTGAAAGAAGATTTCGTGCTGAATGATTATGAATTGCTGACTTCTTCGAGCTTTTCAGAAAGAAGCAGCCAGTTGTCATTTTCCTCATCAAGTTTCTGCATCAGCGAAGTATATTCTGTGACAAGGTCCATGTTGGTCGCATTCTCCGGCTTCATCAGGAGGTCATCGATTTCCTTCTTGCGCTTTTCCAGTCTGACAATGCGGTCTTCACACTCCTTGACAGCCTTCTCTGCCTTGCGGATTTTCTTCTGCTGTTCCTTATGCTCTGCATAATTCTGTTTACCGGCAGAAGGAGTTGCTTCTACTGTTGCTGCTACGGGAGCTGACTGAGCACTTGTCAATGCGGCATTGATGGAATCTGCATTGTGCGCACGGAGATAGTCATAGATACCACCTAAGTGCTCACGTACCTTACCGCCACCGAACTCATAGACTTTATCTACCAGTCCATCAAGGAATTCACGGTCGTGGCTCACGATGATAGCTGTACCATCAAAAGCCTTGATAGCTTCCTTAAGCACATCCTTTGACTGCATATCAAGATGGTTGGTAGGCTCATCGAGTATCAGCAGGTTCACTGGTTCGAGCAGCAGTTTGATCATTGCCAATCGGCTTCTTTCACCACCGCTTAGAACCTTCACATACTTTTCCGAAGTCTCACCTCCAAACATGAATGAACCAAGGAGATCGTTGATTTTCAATCGCATTTCACCAGTGGCTACACGATCGATGGTATCGAATATCGTGAGGTTTTCATCAAGGAGCTGCGCCTGGTTCTGCGCGAAATATCCTATCTGTACATTGTGTCCAATCTTGAGGTTGCCCGTAAAAGGAATCTCGCCCATGATACATTTGACAAGCGTTGATTTACCTTCACCGTTCTTTCCTACGAACGCAACCTTCTCACCTCTTTTAATAGTAAGGGTGACATGATCGAAAACCGTATGCTCTCCATAATCCTTGCGTACCTCATCGCAGATAACCGGATAATCACCGCTTCGCAGACAAGGAGGGAACTTGAGATGCATCTGTTTGTTATCCACCTCATCCACCTCGATCGGCACAATTTTCTCCAACTGCTTGATGCGACTCTGCACCTGTACTGCCTTGGTAGGTTTATATCGGAATCGTTCTATAAAGTCCTTAATATCAGCGATTTCCTTCTGTTGGTTCTCGTAAGCCCTCAACTGCTGTTCACGACGTTCCTGGCGAAGGACGATATACTCATCGTATTTTACTTTGTAGTCCTCTACCCTTCCGCAGGTAATCTCCAACGTACGATTGGTAACATTATTGATAAACGCACGGTCGTGACTCACGAGTACAACAGCCTTAGCGCTTTGAGCAAGAAACTGTTCCAGCCACTGGATACTTTCGATATCAAGATGGTTGGTAGGCTCATCGAGCAAGAGGACATCAGGTTTCTGCAACAGGATTTTCGCCAATTCAATACGCATACGCCATCCACCGGAAAACTCTCTGGTAGGACGTTCAAAATCCTCTCGCACAAATCCGAGACCTGTCAGGGTACGTTCGATTTCAGCCTCATAGTTTTCACCTCCCATCATCATGTAGCGTTCATGCTCCTGAGAGAACTTCTCCACGAGTTGCGCATATTCATCACTCTCGTAGTCGGTACGGTCAGCCATCTCCTGCTGCATCTTATCAAGACGCGCCTTCATCTCCGTATTATGAGCAAAGGCCTTTCGGGTTTCTTCCTTGACCGTCGTATCGTCCTGAAGTTTCATGACCTGAGGCAGATATCCGATAGTGGTATCGTTTGGAATCGCCACAACACCGTCAGTAGGTTTCTGCAAACCACACAGGATTTTGAGCATGGTAGATTTTCCAGCACCGTTTTTGCCGACGAGCGCTATGCGATCTCTATCATTGATGACAAAACTGACATCATGAAAAAGAGGTTTAACGCCAAATTCAACTTTAAGATTTTCAACCGATATCATTACAGAATCTATATATTACAGAATCTTGATTACAGAATCTACTTTTAAAGAATTCATTCTTTTGAAAATGTAAATATCTTTATTATGAAGAATTTATTATTCTTTTTGAGAATCTATCATCAAGAATCTATTATTTCCAAAAAAATCCCCAATGGGGTAAGTTTAATAAAAAAGGTCGGACCTCAAAAAGAGAAACCGACCTTTATACTTTAAATCTTCAAGAAGATTAAGCCTCTGCAGGAGCGTCCTCTGCTGGAGTTTCCTCAGCAGTTGCAGCAGCCTCAGCCTCTGCCTGAGCAGCAGCCTGAGCAGCCTTCTTGTCAGCTACCTTCTTTGCGATTGCTTCATTCATCTTCTTCTCAGCCTCGAGCTCCTTAGCAGCAGCTTCCTTCTTAGCCTTTGCCTCAGCGTCACGAACTGCAGAAACCTTCTGGTCTGCACCGTTCTTCCAAGCGTCGAAACGCTTCTGAGCCTCAGCCTCGTCGAATGCGCCCTTCTTAACGCCACCACGAAGGTGCTTCATCAAGTAA
>ERZ1034678.1138-NODE-1138-length-13667-cov-6.935351_pt1 | contig 13667 bp, 7 predicted proteins | sample MGYA00520640_ERZ1034678 | MGnify/ENA primary metagenome ERZ1034678 (study PRJEB33766, sample SAMN09781767) | gut metagenome | biome: gut microbiome | host: Homo sapiens | place: Madagascar | study: EMG produced TPA metagenomics assembly of the PRJNA485056 data...
TGTACAACCTACAGCACAAGGAGCCTATGCGTTTTAAGGAACTGCAACGTCAGATACCCGACATTTCGCAGAAGTCGCTCACGCAGACGCTCCGCACCCTCAAGGAAGACGGCTTCGTAAGCCGTGAAGTCTTCCCTGAGATTCCCCCACGTGTGGAATACAGCCTCACCCCTCGCGCCCTCTCCTTCCTGCCGCTCGTGGAAAACATAATAAACTGGGCCAAGGAGAACATGGAAGAGATAATGGCAGACAGAGCGAAGAACAGACAATAAAGGACACAATAAATGAGAAATATACTTCCTTTGCCTACAAAGATTCCGTCATAAGCCGTCTACGGCCAGAGTTGGCATTTTAGTTTTGACACCCTCCCCTACTCTTTGCTTATGATAATTCTTAATTGAATAATTCAAAATTCATCAATACGCTTCTCGATACTTATTCTCGTCCTTATCTTCAAGCATAGAGAGATAGCTCTGATAGCGTGAGGCGGCGATGTAATGTTCTTCCACAGCCTTCAGCACCGCGCAACCCGGCTCGTGAGTGTGCGTACAGTTGGAGAATCGGCATTCCTTTGAAAAGTGGAAGATATCCTTAAAATAGCTTGTCAGTTCCTCCGGCTCAATGTCGAAGGTGCCGAAACCCTTTATTCCCGGCGTGTCTATAATCCATCCTCCCTCCGGAAGCTGAAGCATTTCGGAGAATGTTGTGGTGTGCATACCTGTGTTGTGCGCATCGCTGATTTCAGATGTGCGCAGATTGGCATCGGGCAGGATATGATTGATGAATGTGGACTTGCCCACGCCGCTGTTGCCGCTGAGAAGCGTAATCTTGTCCTTGAGCAAAGGCTTGATGATGTCCATGCCCATACCCGTGGTGGCAGACACTGCCACACACTTGTAGCCGACGGTTTCATAAAGCTTCATCATCATCTCCTGATAATGGCGCTCCTCGTCGGAAAGGATGTCCGTCTTGTTGAAGACGAGCACCATTGGCACGCTGTAAGCCTCAGCCGTGGCGAGGAAGCGGTCTATGAAGATGGTGCTGGTCTGCGGATAGTTGACGGTGACGATAAGGAACGCCTGGTCCACGTTGGCTGCGATGATATGGCTCTGCTTGCTGAGATTCTGCGACTTGCGTATGATGTAGTTGCGGCGGTCACAGATGGAAGAGATAAACGCCGTGCCCTCCTGATTGAGGATTATCTCCACACGGTCGCCCACAGCCACCGGATTGGTGCTGCGTATGCCCTTGAGGCGGAAGTTGCCCTTTATCTTACAGTCCACGTTCTTGCCCTCGTCGGTGCGGACCGTATACCAACTGCCGGTGTTCTTTATTACTATTCCTTGCATCTATTAAAAGTAAAAAAAAAGCAAAAAGGTAAAAGAGTATAAAGAGGCAGCCTGCTTTACTCTTTTACCTTTTCTTATTATACAGTCATAATTTCCTTCTGCTTTGCAGCGAGGAGTTCCTCCACTTTCTTCACGAACTTGTCGTGAATCTTCTGGAGCTCGTTCTCAGCGTCCTTCTCAAGGTCTTCTGAAAGTCCGTCCTTGATGGCCTTCTTCAGCTTGTCCTTTGTCTCCTGACGTGCGTTGCGGATTTCCACCTTTGTGCGCTCGCCAATCTTGTTACACTGCTTTACGAGATCCTTACGACGCTCCTCGGTCGGCTGCGGAATGCCGAGACGGATAATCTCGCCGTTGTTCTCAGGTGTGATGCCTACATCGCTGTCCATGATGGCTTTCTCGATGTCGCGAATCTGCTTTTTGTCGAAAGGACGGATGGCGATGGTACGCGGATCGGGAACGGTGACATTGGCTACCTGGTTGAGCGGAACCATAGAGCCCCACGAGCTAACGCGAACGCCGTCGAGGATTGCCACGTTGGCACGGCCAGCGCGGATACGGGCCAGCTGCTCCTCAAGATACATGGCTCCCATCTCCATGCGCTCCTCGGCACTGCTAAGAGTTTCTTTAACGTCTATCATAATTATTTTAGTATTAGTTTCAAAAAACACAGGTTTCTGAATTCATTTTGCAAATTTAATCAAAATACTTGACAATGCACAACATTATAAGGCAAAATACTATGCAGGGATTATTGTTTTAAGTAGGAAAACGGATAGGAGGGCACTCTCCCCTACTTCGACGAGTTCTGGACCAGTGACAATACTGACGCCCTTCAGCGCGTATATATGCAGTGGGGAACCAGCTACTTCTTCCCTGCCATCGCCATGGCATCCCACATCTCATAAGCGCATCCGTCCTATCGTACAGTTCGGCGACCTTTATCGCCTTCAGTCGCCCTACGAAAAGAAGGGTGTGGCTTCGCTCATGTACGTGACCGACACTAAGGAAAAGGCTGTGTTCTTCTGGTGGAAGACCGAGTCGTTCTGCAATCAGCATCTGCCGCGCATCCCGATGGCAGGACTCAACCCGCAGAAGCGCTATCGCATCACCGAGCTCAACCGCATCGACAAGACTCCGCTCGCCTTCGAGGGCAAGACTTTCTCAGGCGAATATCTCATGCAGAACGGCCTTGAGATACCTTACGGACATAATGCAGACTGGGGCAAAGCCAACGAATGGGCAAGCCGCGTGCTGCTCCTCGAAGAGGTGAAATAACCAGTTAATCAAGGGGCCGACATTACAAAAATGCAAACAAAAAAAAGGGAGCGCTTCACAGCGTTCCCTTTTTTAATAATACGATAAGATTTTTCTTTATTGTTTAGTTCTTGTGCGTGCGATAGTTATCTCACCACAATCTTGAATGTCTCCGTACGGTCTTCCTTTGTCGTGGCTTTCACGATGTAGATGCCTGCCTTCGGTACGTTGAGCTGGCAGCGACCGCCGTTTACACTGTGGTTGCTTGTCACAAGAGCACCCGAGATGTCGTATACCATCACACGCTTCATGTCGCCCTTCAGCGTTGCCACCACGATGGTGTTCTCCGTCGGTGAGAAGCAGTCGATGGTGTTGATGTCCGTAGTGTTGAGTGACGACTGGTTGGTGATGTAGTAGCGACCGTGGTCGTTGGCCATCATCTTCACCGTCATGCCGTCCTTAATCTCTGAGAACGTCTTTGTTGTAGCGTCGAAGAGGAAGAGCTGCGAGCCTTCATTGTTCATCTTGATAAGCATCTTGCTGTTGAGGCTGATGTTCACGTCGACGTCCTTGCTCTTTGGTGCCACTACGCCCACCGGCATCCAGTTGATGTCGTCGGAAGCGTTGAGCGCCACAGCCTGCGAACCTGCCACAGAGTAGACCTGGGCTATCTCGGCAATGTTGCCCTCACCGAGCATCTCCACGTCCTCGCCCTCCACGTAGTCGCGGCTTGCCTCGTAGTTGACGATAAGCTCAGACTGGCTGCTTCTCTCGCCGTTGACGGTGGTCAGCGTAACGGTCGGACGGATGATGAGAGCCTTCTCGCCTGGAGTAACATCCTTGTTGATGAGCATCGTAGCATTGAATGTTACGTTGGCAGGAGCGGTCTCGCCCTCCTTCACCTTTACAAAGAACGCCTGAGTGGGATTCACTATTACGTCTGTCTTCTTGTCGTAGTCCAGATCCACTGGTACGCTGTGGGTCTTCATAACGCCGTTGTCGAGAGTCCAGATGCTGTTCTCGAAGGCTGTGTTAGCCTTGAGGAAGCGATACATACTCAACGATGAGGTGTAAGGATTGCCTACGAGATGGTAGCGGTTGTCGCGGTGCAGGTTCTCCTTCAGCGGCTGAGTCATTGCCATTGTCTTGTCGCCGGCAACGTCGCCCTGCAGCATTCGGTAGCTATTAGCGTCGCGGTTGACCGTTACATTCACCGGCTTCTGACTCTCGCTGTCGTAATAGCTGAACTGGGTGTCAGCCTTCGGCAGACGGATTACAGCTGTAGCGTTGGCGTCCTGCGCACCTGCTGTGTACTTATCGCCCGCCTTTACAGCGAACGCCTGTCCCTTAGTGTACAGCTCGTCCACCTTGTTATATACGTGCGACCAGTAGCCAGAGTTGATTGACAGTTCGTTGTCTGTGGTTACGTCCACTGTGCCGTCGTGATTGGCGCTGTAATTGGTGACGTTGTCCATCACCTCTTGAGCGTTGCCGTCCCAGCTGCGCTGATAAACGGGATAAGCGCTGCGGTCGTTCACTTTCTCGTCGTATGTCATCGGCTTGAATGCCTCCGACTGCTCCTGTCCGTTGTTCTTCGGAACGTAGAGGTCGCCGGCATAGGTCTGCTGCAGCGGTGAAGACATTATGCTCCACGTATTAGGCGTCAGCTCCTTCTCCACATAAGCCTTGTTGTATGTCAGGTAGTTGGCGTAAAGAAGCTCTGCCTCGGGCTTGAAGTAGATCTGGTCGCAGAAGTTGCCAGCCCATTTCTCGCAAGAGAAAGTGCCGTTGCCGTTATCCGAACCGTCAGCTGTGTTGCTCCACTTCGCCACGAAGTCGTAAGCAAAGCTCTTCATCTTCGTTGAGGAAGCGATGCCGTTGCTTCTGTAGCTTATCTCGTCAAGGTTAGGATAAACCTTGCCCTTGTCATTCTGATTAGCCACAGTCACCTTCGTGAACTTCATCGGCATGAATGCCGTGGTGGTGTTATAGTCAGCGTATGAGTCCTTGAAGATTTCAGCCTTCGTAGAGCGCAGCCAGTTGTTGTCGTCGTTCCAGTTTGTGCTGGCAGTTCTTGGCGACGAGTTCCATGTGGCATACTCAGGCACGATGCACATCTTGATGAATGTCTCGCCCGGACAGCTTGCCATAGAACCGTCTGCGTTGTCATAGCTGAAGTTTATCTCATACCAGTAGCCTTCCTTCAGGATTGTAGCGGCATTGGGGTTGAAGCGGATGCCTACAGTATTATCGCTTCTGTAGATGGTGTTTGATGTCACCACGCCGATCTCCTGCTTTGTGGAATTGAAGCTTGGGTCGTTGGTGTTAGAGATAAATACCTTAGCATAGTCCCTCATATTTACGCTTGTGGCTCCTTCGATGCCTGTCATCGGCAGATTCAGAGCGCCTTTCTTTTCGGCTATCGTCTTTATCTGCGGCAGACCGACACGTACTGTTCGTGCGTCGTTGGGATAGATGACGTCAGAGAAGCCGAAGTTGATGTTCGGTCCGTCGGTCACCACGCGCAGATCCACTAACATCGGGGCAGCACAGATGTCATATACCTGACCGTTGATGGTGGCTTTGGCTTGCACTGGGATTACAGCAATCTTGTAAAGACCCATCTCGTCAGAAGCAAACTGACGGTTGCCCATTGAGTTGCTGGCGTTCAGAATCAGCTGCTTGCTGTCCACGTACTTCTTCAAGAGATCGTACTGCGTACGGTTATCATTACGGAAATCAGTACTCAATCCATTGTATTCCGGATACTTGGCACGATAATCGTGTAATGCCTCCAACAGACCTGATGTAGAGTAAAGCTCGTTCTCTTGGTTAGGCTTTGAGAGGAACCAGTCGAACTTGACATTGTCGATGGTCACCTTACCGCCGTTCACGGGGTCAGCCGTCTCAATCTTAGCAATCATCTCCACTGTCGGAGTGTGGGTGTTACAGTTCACTCTCAGAGCTGTGAGCACGTTACTGTTCTTGTCGGTCAGCTTGATGTTCTGCTCCACCACCTGGAATAGTCCACTATACGTAGAGCAGACGTCTGTGCTCTTTCCCCAATCGCCCGGTACGTTAGGGTTGTCGTCGCTCGGATAGGCGATGGAGAAGTAGTAGTCCTTGCCCGGTACGATGTTGAAGTTGCGGTTGGCGATTACCAAGCATCGGTTGCCGCTGTTGTCGTTCTCGAACATCGGAACAGTCTTGCCGTCAGCTGCTTCCGGAGGAAGAACTAATCCTGCATTGTAAGACGCAGGAATGCTTGCTATGCCGTATTCGTCGGGGTGTCCGTCGCCGTTATAGTCGATGTTGTCCACCCGTTTTCCTGTAGCATCGCAGATACGATAGAAGAGTTTCGACTCCTTCTGGTTCACCATCGCCTGGAAGGTCTCGTAGATGCCGCGTAGCTTCAGTGTAATATCATCGGGAGCTGTCTCATAACCTGTCTCGTTAGGACAGAGCGGCTTGTTCTGCAGCACGTCCAGCTTGGATGTCTGAGTGTAGAGGCAAAGGTCGTCAACACAGTAGTCGGCACCCCATGTATCCTGACACATATTGTCAAGCACAATGCGGAAGTCGGTGTAGTTGTCGGCAGCAGCAGACTTCTGAAGCACCTGCTTACTGTAAATCTGATACCACTTACCGTATTCGTGTGTCTTTGTATTAGTCTTAAAGTCGCCTGACGAGAACGACTGGATAAGCTTCTTGCCGATTTCGTTGCCGTTTTCGTCCTTATCTATACCATAGAGACGGAACATCACCTGCGGTGCAGTTGAGTTCATTGCTGCGGTATACTCGGCAACGGCTCCACTAAAAATCAGCTGTGAACCTGTACATAGGTTAGCCTTAAAGTCGGCAGATGCAATCTGACGGCTCTCGTTCGAAGCGTCCACATACAGGAAGTGTCCGTACTGCTTGTGGTTGGTTTTTGCGTAGGTACGATCGTAGATAGTAGGAGAACCTTCTGCCCACCATTTGTATCCGTTTTGATCAGTATACGAAATGCCACGTAGGTTACCCGATTTATAGAGACCATAATCACCGTGGATAGGTGACTTACCGTTGTGTGTGCCACCTTTATAATAATCATTACTTGAAAGTTCCGCATAGGTGAATCCGTATGCACGTGATTTGAAGTCGGACGGCTTAAGACTCATGTTGTTCAATGGCGTTGTCGGCGCATCCAATGTCAGATCAGGATTGTCGTCATCGAACGAGATGTCCATCTGCTGCTCATACTTATCCTCAAAATATGAGATCGTACGGTCTACGTCGCCGTCAGCAGTCAGCTCGTCCTTCATCTTCGGATAACCCTTATGTATAAACACCTCAAAGTTAGCAACGGGACACATATAATCGCCATTTGCAGCCCAAGCCACTACATATACAGTATGTTCGAAGCCTATATCTGTAGGTTTTGCAGTTGTAGCGCCATTAGAGACATTATACCAAGTCGCGTTGTTGAGAGCACTAATGGTCAAGTCACAGAACTGCGGAGAAATGGAAGTTCTGGGATTACTGGGAGTACTGGGTGGAAGTTTGCAAAACTTTGTCTTATCCTCATTGTAGAACGTCCACACTATATTGTCAGCCTGCTTCATAGTGGTATTGAAGTCTGCTGCCGTTATCTTCTGACTCTCTGTAGTAGGATAAACCGACTTACCAACAGTATTTTTCAAAGGATAGAACCAATAGCTTTGTCCACCAGAATTCTTCATATTTGTACGCAGCGTCATCTTTGCGTTTGCGTCCTTTGCACCGAACACGATACGCTTGTTGTCCTCAAGAGTCAGGTCAGCAGCCCTGCTGTGATCACATAAAGCATCCTTGATTTGCTTTGCCAGATATGCTGCAGACTTGATGTGGAAGATGTATCGGATGGAGAGGGTTGGCTCATATTCAACATAATTTGTATATTTAGGATAATACCCTCGTTTAGTAAGACTATAATCATTGTATCGGCTTACATCACAAGCGATAGTTTCTCCAGCCCAATCTTCTGCATCTGCTCCCGTCGGTTTATTGTATTTGACTCCTGCATAATTTCTTGCAGAATTTCCGAGACTACCGGCAATAAGTCCTATATCCTTTTTGCTGGTGTTGTCCTTCGAATTATACAAACTTGTAGAACTTGAATTATATACTGTCAGTCTATCCGACTTTAGGTCTGTAGTATAGTCATACCAACGAATCCATCCGTAAGGCTCAAGGTCATTGGTTGAGTTATCCCCCCATCCTGCAAAAGGCAACTCAAGCTCCATTGGGTCGCTATTTGTCGGCAGATAATAATAGTAATGCCATTCTGCAGTCTGCTGCATGCCGCGGCTGTCAAGCGGCAATCTACTTTGGCCCTTCTTGTGGAAGCCTAAGTTCTGCGCATACACACTGCTTGGCGCTGCGGTAAGTGCCATCATCGTTAGGAGCTGCAGTAGCAGTCTTCTTGACGGTGCGGGTCTGTTTATGTTGTTTTTGCGACTTTTCATATCTCAAAAGGTGTTATGTTCGTACTTGTTAAATCTAAAAGTGGGTATGGCAGGAATGCCATACCCACCTATTATTAAATGTTATTCCTTGTTTATCTGCAAGCGATATGGGATTGTTACGCCGTTGATTTCGACGTTGATTTCGTGGATGGCGTATCCCTTACGCGGGCTGATATATCCTTCGAAGGTCTTGGTGCGCGTCTCGAAGTAAGGCTCTTCGTCGTAGATGGATGTGCCTTCTCCTCCTGCCGGATCAGCCTCAAGCGTTCTGATGCCCTTGAAGGTCCAGTTGTTCAGCTCCGTGTTGTCGCTGCGCTTAATGACGTGCAGCTTCAGATGGAACTCGCCGTACGACTTGAATGTGGCTGTGATGCGGTCGCCATCATATTTCAGTTCGGGGATTACGCCGATACCGGTGAATACCTGCGGCTTCAGCTCGATGCGATAGTCAACTAACTTGACGGGGATAACCAAGTAGTCGTTTCGTGCTATCTTGCTCCATTCTGTCATGGCGATGCGGTTCGTCACTGTTCCCTTGTCGGTGTTGATGCTGAGAACGAAGTACTTAGGATTGCGGGCGACGCTCTCGTTCACGTAGAACGTGGTCCGGAGCGTGCCGCCGTTCTTCACCTGAGTGCCTGACGTGCCGCCGATGCTTACTGTGTAATCCTTGTATGTGGCAGAAGGGTTGATGTTCGGCACCACATTGCCCGAGGCGTCCTTCATAGGCAGCAGGCTTACGTTGTTAGCAGCATTGTCGGTGATGTCGGTCAGCTTGACGCTCTTGATGCTAAGATCATAACCCGTATCGTTGGTGAAGTTAAGCTCCACCTTTGCCATCATACGGATAACCTCGAGGTCCACCTGCTGCTTCTTGCTGGTGATGTTGAAGGTCTGCTTGTTGCTCATCGGAATACCCTTGTCGCTGAGCGTTTGGGTATTGCCCTCCACATTATAGTATTTGCTTTCTATCTCAGCGGGCGTTGTCGTCATTGTTATTCCGAGTTCTGCTGGCGTGATATTGGCAAACGAATAGAACGTGGCGTTGCCCAGTTCGGCTTTCGCCTTAAGACTGGTCTGCTCTACTTCCTCCGTAAAGTCGTTCTTCTCCACTATGTCCTGTATCTTGCCGTTCTGGACGATGACAACGAAACAATTGCGCATCATCTCTCCTTCAAGGGCGGCATTGGTGTCCACCCATGACGCTCTCGTAACGCCGTCGGAGGTGCTGTAGGAGCGTGTCAGCGAGCTTGCAGAGGCGGTGAGCCTTAGCTCCACCTGCATCTTCTCGCCCTCACCCTTCCCTTGGCAATCGGCGTGGTCTTCCTCAAAGCTACATCCAACGACGGCGAGCGTTGAGAAAAGCGCAAGCATGTATGTGAAAATGTTCTTGGCGTGAATCATCGCTTTATAGTTTTTGTGTAAATACTCTATGTTGTTACATTATAATCTCAGAGTGGTTGCGCTTGTTCCACTTCTGCACCTTCAGTGTGACGTTCAGTCTGTCGTCCTTGTTCACCGTGTATTCGTAGTAGTGGTTGCGCTGGATGTTGTAGAGTGTGGAAGGATCAGCCACACCGTCCACGTAGTTACAGAACTGCAATGTGTAAGTTCCGTCGTCCATGCCGTCGCACTTGAGGTTTAAGGTTATGCTTGCCTTCTTGTCAGCAGCGGCTGCCTTGTTGTCATATTCTGGAATGTAGAGCATGATGCTCTCTTCGTCGGTCGTGGTGTTGGTCATCGTTACGGACTGGCTCCACGAAGGCTTTGCGTTAAGCGATCCGCTGAACAGAATCTCCTTTGTGTTCTTCGACGTGTTGTAGGTCACTGGCAGCGCATAGCCCTCGGTGTTGTAGTTGTTGAAGGGGTGCCTGCCCAAGGAATAGCCTCTGGCTTTCATGCCGTCAGCCATCTTCACCTTCACCTTAGCGAGAGAGCGGAGCAAGTCGATGGTGCCGAGATTGTTCTGCTTTCCGACTACGAGGTCTTTGGTCAGCGTGGTGACGCCCCACATCGGAATATACTGCTTGGTTTGGTCCACGCGGAAGGCAAGCGATGAGATGTTGTCCTGCGTGACGTTGTCGGTTCCGCAGTTGGCAAACACCATAATCTTATTGGCCTGTTTGAGCAGGTCTCCTGCATTTTCCCATGTTCCGGTGATCTGATCGTCTATCACTCTCACGTCCTGCACGTCGCCAATGATGTTTCCGTCCTTGTCGCAGACCTTAATCTGCAGCTGGTCAGCGTTGATGGCGTTTTCGTAGGTATCGCCCGGGTCAGTCGGATCGTAGTCCTCCCAGCCGTCGTTTACAGCTCTTGTGTTGTCGTTGACGAAGGCCATCCTGAATGCCACCTTCACATTATCGTCGCCCGTGTCCTCCTTGTCGTAGCCGTCATCGAAGCCGCACGACGTTATGGACAGCAGACCAAACAGGAGCGAAACTGTCAGCGCGGAGGTATTGCGGTTTATTCTAAGCATAGTCAGTTTCTTTTGGTGTTTAGTTTTTGTGTTATTAAGTCTCTCTCCCTTTCGGGGATGCGGTGCTTAGAGGTCTTTCTCGTTCAGCACCACTCTCCAGGAGTTGATGAATATGTGTGATGACAGCCAGTTGTTGTTGGCGTCCAGGAAGAAGATAAAGCTGTATTCGTCCTGGCGGTCAAGATATTCCTGATTAGACATCGCCCTGTTGTATTTGCCCTTTACGAGGAGCACGTAGTCGATAAGCGGAATCTGGAAAATCTTCTCTCCCGTCTCATGCTTCAGAACGCAGAGCTGCGGGTTTTTGCCTGTAAAGAGTCGGTTGACGGTCATCTCTGCCACCACTGCCGAAGCCTGTGTGGTTCCTTCGGCGCGTGATATGGTGCGGTTCGGTCCGACGATGCCGTCATACTTCGACCATGGCACGTAGCGTATTGAGTCTTCCGGCAGCTCCCCATTGTCTGCCATCGAGGCACGTGTGAGCGCGGCGTTGTCGAATCCGAGGTAACTGTTGTCGTCGTCGATGTAGAAGTCGAAATCGTCGGCTTTAATCTGCTTGCCCGATGTGTTCTGGAGCACCACGCGTATGACGTTTGTGTTCTTCATCAAGTCCACTGTGGCAGTCTTGACGCCGAATCCCTCCAGATTGAGGTCAGCCTTCTTCACGAGTCCGTGATAAAGGCCGTTGATGTCGTGGTCCAAGGTGCGGCTGGTTCTGTTGATGCGGCTTGTGAGCACGCTGATGTCGTCAGCACGAGTAGCCGTCTCGGGTTTTCCGAAGACATACGATCCTGTGTATCTCTCCTCGCCTTCCGCCCAAACCTTGAGCGTATAGTCGCCGGGCTTCAGCTCGTCCACGTTCATATATCCGCCACGCTTCTTAATGTCCTCCACGCGGTCCTGCTTTTCGAGGGCCAGACGTCCGTTTTCGTCGAAAGCGTAGAGCGTAACGGTCTTCACCTCGTTAGGAAAAGCGTCCGCGAACTTCATGTTCATGTCGTACTTGAAGTTGACGCGCAGCGCCTGTGGACAGTCCGACTGGTCGTCCTCCATCATTCCGCACGAGGTAACGGTGAACATCATTGCCATCACAGCTGCGATGGCCTTGAGGTCGCTTATTATTTGGCGCTTGTTGTGTTTCATATTGCTTAGCTTTTGTTTTCTGTTCGTGATATTGTGAGATGGTCTCTTATATATATAATGTATATGTAGTCGTCTTATTAAGTCTTCTTTTAGTGGGCTTATCACCTTGTTCAGTGTCTCGCCATGCCGACCTCTCTTTTGTATCTGTCGGCCCGATACCTCCCCTATAGGGAACAATAATCAGCAGTACGCCCTCATTTGTGCGGAGCATCTTTTGTCTGAGAAAAAATATGAGGGAGAGCTTATCGGGTGAGCCGACAGCCTCCCCCTCATATTTCTATTTAGAGTGTCCGGCATCAGCCGGAACAGGTGTCACAATGTTATGTGTCAGTGATGTCGTTGTGAGATGTAAGATTACTTACCGAGATCTACAGTCTGCTTAACAACTCTCCAAGAGAGAACCTTGATTGTAGCAGCGATGTAAGTCTTAACGTCCTTAGGATCTTCAGGAATGAACTTGCTATCAGGATCGTATACCGGAGTACCGAAGCCCTTAATTGTATTAACGTCAATCTGATAGAAGTGGTTACGTACAATACCCTTAGCAGTTCCAAGGTGCTCTACGCCAGTGTGGTAGTAAGCCATACCATCCTTGCGGATTTCAGCAAGTGTTTCACCAATTTTGTTGTTTGCCTCGGCTGTTGCCTCTATACCATCCTTGTATACTGTAACACCATCTTTGAGCTGTGCCTTAACCTGATAGCCTACTACTACGAAATGGATGTCGTTAACAGTAAGGTCTGATTCTGTGAAACCGCCTGTTCCTACTACACGCGTCTTGTAAGCCTTGTTCTCGAGCAAGATAGCCTTCTTAACAGCCTCTTCTGAAAGATACTCAACGCCCTTATAGCTACATATCTCTGCAGGTGTACCGTCAGCATACTGCAGCTGTACAGTAGCTACGTATTCAGGTGCATTAGTGTTAGGATTGGTGTAGTAAACCTGGCCAATCTTTGACTTGTAGTCATTGTAAGTCTTGTCCTCTCCCAAACCTGTTCTTGAATCCTCCCAGTAGCTACGGAAGTATGCAGGATGATTCCACTGGAAGCCTAAGTCAGCGTCGCTCCATGTTGCGTCAATTTTCTTAATGAGGTTAGCGTCAGTTGTCTCCTTAGCGATACCCCAACCCTTAATAACAGCATATACCGGCGTACCATTGGTTGTTGCGCCTACCTCGTACTTGCCTTCCTGAGCACCAGTTGCTGTAGAAGTAAGCTTGGCAGCTACGCGCTCTACGTAGATGTCAACCGGATTCTGCATTGCAGCTGTTGACTCGGTTGCTACGTGGCCTGTAATGTCGGATACCCAAACTGGCTGATTTCCTTCAGCGTATACCGAATTAGACATTACGAAGTCCTTTGCGTCAGCACCGTTATTAATGAAGTTCTGCGTAGCCACTGCTGCTACAACTTCTTCCTTAGTCATCGTAGCCTTAAGAACGCCAGCATTAAGAGTGCCAGGGTTAACGACAGCAATCATTGAGTGAGGAGCAGTTGTTGTTGCGCCCTCAATCACGAGCATAGCGTCTGTAATCTTCTCTACATTAGGATTATCCTTTGTTGTACCACCAACATTATCCTTCTCAACGTAGCTCTGTCCATTCTTCATCTTGTAGGCATCGCCATTGGCTGTGAAGAAGTAGAAGCGTACGGCATTGATCTGGTTCTCGGTACCAACACCGTCAGCATAGCCACCATCAGTTGCACGGGTGCCAGCACCAACATTGTTGATGTTTACGGCTACATAACTCTTAACGCCTTCCACGTTAGGATTGTTCTCAACAGCGTCTTCTGATGTACAAGCGCTGAATGCAAAGGCAGCAAGTGCCAATGGGAATAATTTAAACTTGTTCATACTTTTGAAGTTTAAGTGATTAATAATTTTTGTGTTTAGTAAAATATTTCTTTTTAAAGAGTTTCTGTGTTTGGCTTGTCTTTGTGTTTGTGAAGCCGAGTT
>ERZ1034678.1141-NODE-1141-length-13656-cov-14.277553_pt1 | contig 13656 bp, 25 predicted proteins | sample MGYA00520640_ERZ1034678 | MGnify/ENA primary metagenome ERZ1034678 (study PRJEB33766, sample SAMN09781767) | gut metagenome | biome: gut microbiome | host: Homo sapiens | place: Madagascar | study: EMG produced TPA metagenomics assembly of the PRJNA485056 data...
TGTTATTTATTAATTTGAATGTTTATTATTTTTACTTTTCTGTGTCAAGGAAAATGGGACTCATATCAACCTTGATGTTGCCCTTATCATCAGACTCAGCAACCTGAAAAACCTTTTCTCTAAGATGTAGAGGACGTGAACCACGAATGGCATTATCACCTCCAACAAAAGAAATAAGAGTCTTGTTGGCTTGACGAGAGATATAGCCAATGGCATCAGCCTCACCACAGATAATGTCGCCAGTCTTTCCTGCAATGTCTACAGCCATCTCTGTAGTCTCCTCATCATTCTTTCGGATTTGCTTGTCCTTGACATGGCATACAAGAATGAGAGTGTCACAAAAAGGACGAAACATATTGACCATTTCCTTAATGGCATTGCGCATGTAAAGATAGCCAGCACCATTAGGTAATTGACGGACATCAGCCTTAGGGTCAATAATCTTATCACCATTAGCATCCTTCAAGATGTTGCCAATCTTATCTTTCTTATAACCAAAGTTGGCACCCATCTGAGTTCTACGATAAAGGACTGCTGCATAGAAGACAGCCATTTCTTCCAATCGAGAAGCATTGTCAATAGTGATGAAGCGATAGAAAGGCTTGTCACCATTCTCATGATTCTTCTGTGCAATAAGATTGCGGATTTCAAAGATGTCATTGGCATTTCTTGCCTGTACAGCCATGACATCAAGAGCACGGTAGCCATCCTCAAGGTCAATGATAAGATTGTTGTCAAGACTTGCCATTAGAGTGGACTTTCCACACTTGGGTTTGCCAAACAAGACCATCAACCGAGGGTTGTAGTCAGTGGCTTTCCTACGCTGTGTAGGTAAAACGATGTTACTCATTTTTTTTTGTTTTTAAATTAAAATTGTTATTGGACTGCAAATGTACTTAGACAAAGAAGCCTAAGCAAGATGCTATAAAATGTACTATGAAGAATGAAGAGAATCACTTAGATGTGCTCTCTTGATTTCTTTGAATGAGCTGATAGACCTTGTTAAGTTCAGAAAGATTGTCATACTTAGGAAGAGGGGCATAGAAACCAGTGGCACCATCAAAGTACAAGCCAATGATGGCATTGCTCTCACCATCTCTACCTAATACAACTTCAAGGAATCTAACACAACTTCTAAGTTTGGTAATGTCATACTTCTGATATTCCTTAAGTTCAAAAGCAAAGGGAGAAGTAATGCCAAGCATGACATCACAATCCTTGCCAGGGTCCTGACTATCAGCAAGACCTTTCTGTGTAGGTCTGATTTTGTTGGCTTTGAAGGCTTCAAGAGAAATGGTCTCAGAATTTTGCTGCTGTACAACTACAGGAATATAATTGAATTTGTTGCGAACAATTTTCAGATATTCAGATAGTTTCTTAATAGAATTACGCAAATCCATACCGCGTTCAGTAGATATAAGACTTATATGGTCTATCATACAAAGAACATATTCATCAGGGTCATCAGGTTCATACCAATCAAATACTTCCTTGTCATAACCCTTGACCTTCTTATAATGAGTAGTACCATGCTTCTCAGCATAATCCTTCAGAACATTGTAGATGCCAGTAGGATTTCTGTCAGGAATCCATATTACATGTTCCTCAAAGAAATGAAGTATGGACTGATACTCCAAAGTATTAAGAAGATCAAGAATATCTTTAGACAGGATTCTGCTTTCATCAACAGACTTGAAGGTCTTGATGTCAATCCTAATCTTACCTCCAGACAACTTGTAGAGAAGATAGCAGATGAACTTACCAGTAATGTTTTCAGCCTTCTCCTCAAGAAGAGCATAGAATATCTTGAGTCTTACAAGGTCAGGATGCTCATAAGCATAAAGAACAGTGTTGAAGAGGAAGAGGAAATTGGTAATCTTGGACTTAGAAGCCTTGGCTCCTCCAGAGATAAGATAATAAGTACCTAACTCAACTCCAGGAAAGTCATAACGAAAGGTCTTGAAAGGAGAAGGAATACAATTGACCTTACCACTAAGAATGCGTTGTCTTCGTTCTTCAGCATTTTGTAATACTCGTTGAATAAGACTTGTACTCATACCTAATTCCTGCTATTCAGTAACCAATCATCACCATTAACAATGTCTTGAGGCTTATTCTCAGACTTATTTTCAAGGAAAGTAGCCAAGTCAGAGAGCTGCTCAACATGGACTTCATCATCAACAGTAAGACGTTTGTCGTCCTTAAGAATGAAATATTTGGCAAGACGCATGCCTACATAGCCTTTAGGAGCATAGGTGTCAACATATCTTTTAGTGGCATCAATGATGTCATCATCAGACACTTCACCATAGATATCAAGAAACTTCTTAAGTTTGTTCTTGATTTCAGTCTTGTTGCATCTGAAATAAAAAGGTGACTCTCTGCCATTAGCATACATCAGCTTCTGTTTAGGAAAACAATCCTGCACCTTCAAAGCAAGAGTTTCAAGCCGCTGTTCATTAGAAGCAAGAAAACTACTAACTTTACTCTTCCATTTGGAAGTGATGTCAGGAGAACCCTGCTTGAAAAGGTCTAATGTAATAATGCCACGATTAAGCATATTGGTAACAGTCTCCTTATACTTGCCCATGCTTATGGCAATGGCAATGAGTGTCTCCTGCAATGTGAGACCAAGTTTGAGGCACTTAGCCTCGTCAATTTCAATTTTCTTCATGTTGTCTGTTATTTTCGATAATTGTCATGAACATTGATTCCATGTCACCATCCTTAGTAGTCTTGAGAATAAAATATTTGAGAAGCTGCATGTGACTCTTATCATCAGAGAAGGACTTTATGTACTCTTCTGTAGCCCTCAGAGCCTCCTGCTCAGTAAAGGAAAAGTTGTATTTAACTATAAGTGCACACAGTTTCTGCACAATGAGAGAAGTCTTGTCAGTCCAAGAATATGTTGTACCAGACTTACAGCCTTGAGGATAGAGAGCTTGCAGCTTCTTAGCCAATGAAGTATAGTCAATACCACTATTTATTATCCTATCATCAGATGCTATAATAATACTTGTTATCAAATCCTTTGTGTTATGTGAAAGAACAATTTCATTAGGATTGAATACATTAATATTGACAAGCTTATTTGTCAACATCTTATCAAGACATTCCTTGTAGTTGATACCATAATAGCCTATAAGTAATACAAGGAAGTCACCTATAGTAAGGTGCTCATGTTGGAGCACATCTGTATTTACTGTAAATTTCATAACGTATGATTGTTTAAACCTTTATAAACGCAAAAAGCACAACCCCTTGGGAGGAGCTGTGCTGATTATTATAAGCCTATCTGAGCCTATTTATGCCTATTTAAGTTGTAGAAGAAATTTATCTACTATGATTTTACTTATTTTTGTTATTGTTTTCTTTTAAGTATCTCTGAGATTAACCAAGGGTCATTAAAGAATCCTTTTCCATTATAAAAATCTTCATAGGAAATATTAGATTTGATAATTCTTTTTTCTATACAATAATTATATAGAAGTTTATGACTATTATCCAATACTTTATTAATAGAATTGGGATAGCTGGATTTACTTACTGGAAGATTACAGAATATAGTTACTGCACTATAATTTGTAATAGTTTCTTTCTTACATCCATTTTCTATAGCCATATACATACTATAGTAATCTTTGTATTGTCTCATCCAAAAATCCTCATCTTCTTTATTTTCACTTTTCTTTTTTTGAATATGAAGTTTTTTAGGAACCCATACAGATGCCATATAAATAAGAAATAATAATACTTTGCATTTTTGTATACTATTCTTATAAATGAAATTCCACCAAGGAGCCTTAATTGAATTATATTTGTCCTCAAGTTCTTTGTTTGAAAGAGCATCAAGTTCTATAGAATAACAATCAATATTATAATGAACAGCTCCAGAATCCATACCTATTCTATTTCTTAATGATAGAGAATATAAGAAATCACAAAAAATACAAGAATGTATAAGACCATAATGATAGTTTTCATTTGAATTTTCTTCTTTACTCATATTATTATTCTTTATTAGTTTCTACTATACCAATAGGAGCTGCTATTGATAGGAAATTTCTGAGGTACTTTTTTAGATTCTCTGTTGTGAGTATTGCTCCCATCTGCCTAAGTTGAACTGGAGCATATTTAGCAATATTACCTTTATCAGTTGTGTAAAAGTCAATAAATTCATCTGTAGACATACCACTGTCTCTTGCTTGCTGTAATATAGAATAAGCTCTTGCTCTTTTTTCTTGTGACTGAATCAACGACGTACACATTTTAAATAAATGTATTCAGGATTAGGTATGTGATAAAGATGTTTTAAGTCTATGCCTAAATTATAACCACCATTAAACCTTTCTCCTTCATAATTATCTAAATTGTGTACTTCATATTCACAATAGTCTTTATATTTCTTATGTAGCTCTATCCAATCCTTATGCTCTTCTTTTTTATCAGTAAGAATAATATTCAACTTCATTATCTTTTCATTAGGCTTTGACAAAGCATAGAAGAAATCAAACATAATTCCAAAGCATTTTGAATCTATGAGAAGTTTGGGTATTTTATTTCCAATAAAGCTACTTTCTTTTATTTCTTGACAATAAGGGAGATTAAAGAAATATGGTTTTACATAACCATCCTTATCATATCTTTCTAAATACACTCCAATTGTATATATTGTGCTCATAATTAAAACTGTGTTAATAGTCTTTTCTTTATTCTTCCTCCTTTTTTATAGGCTATACCATAGATGTTAGGCAAGTCAAATTTTTCTCCAAAATTCCAAGGATATGGGTTATTGGGATCATAAAGGACGTGATTTATGTTCAACTTAGGTTCTATATCACGATATGATGTGCCATAATGCTTATTAAACTTATGAAGTCTAGCATTCATAATGTCCAGAACTTCTTGTCTTGAATTTAATGGTATTCGAAAAGTACCATTATCATCAGTAAGCTCATAAGCAATCATATTGCCATTAGCATCTTTAATAAGAGTTGCTTCATAATCTGGATTCTTTGCAAATAAAGCTTTTGCTCTATTTTTTAAAGCATTAACTTCATTATTCGTTTTAAAAACATTATTATATCCATAAGAATTTGAAATAACTCTTTCTAAATCATTGTTTAAGGGCTTGAATTTTTTACCTAATCTTGTTGCCATAACATAGGCAAGTGGAGTAGAATCTATACTAGTATCACCAGTATGGGTTTCTATAAGAACTCCACTTCTCCCAGTAGGGTTATCACTCATAATTCTTCTTAATTCTCTAGAAGCTCCATTTGGATTATTAGGATCTGTATTTAACAGATGTTGTTTTAATATCCAATTAGGTGTATGTTTTGGATTTATATAAGGTGCATACATAACTCCATGAGAACCTGTGATTACTTTATCTGTAAAATATAAATCTTTTTTAAGTTTACCATTTTCATCTACTAAAGCATTTATTTCCTCGTCTGTATATGGAATATCACCATTTTTTATATTTCTTGCTTTAATAGGCGTGCCTTTTGAAGGTAAATCAGATAAATCAACAGTTTCCCAAGTAGCCATATCCATTGGGTCTACATCTTCCAAAGATGCAGGCAAATCACCTAAATCCACATCTTCCCAAGTGCCTTGGTCTATAGAAGGTATTTCCTCAGACTGTCTAACAATAGAAGAAGCTTTCTTTGCTTTTTTTGCTCTATCAAGTCCAGTAAGACTCTTGAACATAAGTCCTGCACCACCAGCTAAATCCATAGCAGTCTCAGGGGTAAATTTCCCTTGACTGACATCATAGGTACCTTTGGCTGCAAAACCAAGACCTAAGCCAGTGTTAGCTGCTTCTACAATAGGGTTGGACATAAGAGAAGCAATGCCAGCTTTTGCTGCCTGTCCTGCTGTAGTGGCTAAGGCTGATTGACCTAAAGCTCCTACTAATGGAGCTGAGGCAACTGCAAATGGAACTGCTGAAAGAGCTTGACTCCAAGCAGTAAGGTTAGGATGTTCTTTCTCCCAAGCAGCATGGTAACGAGCACCTTCTAAAAACTTTGTTTTCAAATGGGGATTGTATTCCCTATGAGGGGAATTAAGAACCTGTGTCTTATCATTGCTCTGTGTAAGATATTCATTGAACTGTGCAGACAGAAGATTCTCTTTTGAAGGAGTGACAACTACCTCGTCAAGGGTATGGACTGGCATAACAGACTTAGCTGAGCCATTGTTATCTAAGACATAATAGCTGCCATTGGCATCTGCAAATACATTAACAGGAGTTTGCTGCCCATCTGTCAGTATATTAGCTGGAGTAGAAGGGTAGGGGACTCCTTTGTATGTGATAGGACGAGAGTAAGAGAACTCTCTTAGGGTATTGTTATTTGGCATAATAGTTTTCTTTCTTTTCTTTGAGTTTTTTATAAGCCTTTTTGAGCCTTTTTGAGCCAAGGCTTTTAAGTCTTACTGTGAATTAAGATTATATTTATGGCAAAGTAACAAAAACCTTTTGAGAGTGCAAAGAAGTTAAGACTATTTCTTTAAGAAACTTTGAAGTTCGGTAAGAGAATTGACTGTATGGATAGAGTCAGGATTGAAGTCTTTAATCATATCCTTAAGTATCTCTTCCTCACGAGTGTTCTTATAGAAAGGCATGATGATGACAGGAGATTTATGTCTTAAGGCACGTCCACATCTTTGTACACTACATACCTCAGACGAGGAATAATTGGCAAAGATAGCATATTTACAATCTACAAGATTGGCATTCTCATTAAGAATGTTGACAGAAGTAATGTGATTAATCTTCTTATCATTGAAGTTCTTGTATATTAACTCAGAATAAGGATTCTTGGAATGTATGCAATACTTACCAAGACATTCAGCTTGCTCAATGGTTTTGCAGAAAGTAAGAGTACGCTCATCAGCAAGAATAGAAAGTATATCTTTAACAATACTATTCTTGAGATTGGCAAGATATTTAATACGTTCACCACATGAGAAAAGCCATTTGTTCTTGGTATATTCTTTATGAGTACGCATAAAAGAGTTCTTTTGAAAGAGAATTTGAGAGTTCATGTCATTGAGCTTCTGACGCTGGGTGCAGGAGATAATGGCATGAACTTTCATCTTACGATAGCTCCAAAGCTTAGAGAAAGAACCATGATGAAGAGGACCTTTAGCCTTAGGATTAATCTCTATAAACTCTGTAGAATGAACATTGTCAAGCTCAAGAGGATAGAGAATGATCTGAGGCTCAGGAAGAACACCATCCTTAATGGCATCAGTGATATTGCACAATACAGTCTGTGCATGATACTTGTACAGGAAATACTGCTTGAGCTTTTGAGGGATTGTGGCACTAAGACCAATGACATTATGAAAGGAAATGGTGCTAAAGAGGTCATGTCGGAGGTCACTATTGAGGTGATGACATTCATCCATAATAATGATGTCAAAATACTCGTCAGTGTGCTTATGAAGTGACTCATAACACTCAATAATGAGATGAGCATTACCCTTGATGCCTCCCCACTTAACCAACTCATCCTTCCAAGTGCCTTTATGAGCAGTCTTGGCTACAAGCAGAAGTATAGAAACTTCTGACTTGTTCTTGCAAGAGGTTTCTATAATATGATTAGTCATTCTTATGGAAATGTAGCTTTTGCCATAGCCAGTAGGAAGTTCGACTAAGGTGAAGTTGGACTTGCCTAATGCAGCAAGGCATTGGGAATAAGCTTCTTCTCTTGTCATATTAATTTGAAATTTAAGAATACCATATTTCAGGTATGTTATTGTCAGAATATTGATTCATGAGCTTCAAGTGATGAAAGATAGCTGTCAGCTTCCTCTTCAAGAAAATAATCTTCTATCTCCTTAGAAGGAAGATTTTCAGCCATTGCCTTAAGATATGACTCTTCCTTGAAAGGGTCATAATTGTTGAAATGTGCTACCATAATGTTTGGAATTTAAGTTGATATATTGAATATGAAAAATATAACATGTAATGAGTCTGTAAACTGAAAAACCATCCCTGTTTCACAACAGAGATGGCTAAAATAGTAATCTATACGGAAATAAAAAACTAAAAAAATTATGACTACAAAGTACTCCCTATTGGGCTTGAACCAATGACACCAGGTTTAGGAAACCTGTGCTCTATCCAACTGAGCTAAGGGAGCAAAAAGCTTCTGCTGTTCTCACGAATGGCAGAAGCAGACAAATTAAAAACATCGCAATATAACATGTTACTTATTATTAACTCAAAACAACAACAATGCAAAGATACACTGTATAGATAATAATGCAAAACATATAACCAAGAGACTAAGAACGTCTTAATGGGAATATGAGGAAGACTTAGGCTTTACCTTCTCTATAATGAAGAAGGTTGCCTTACGTTGAAGAATATGTCGGAAACCAAGTTTAAGGCACTTAAACCAACTTCTTGTACACATCATTCCATATTCATGAATGTAAGGAAGAAAGCTGATATAGTGAATTTTGTAGAAAGTGATATACCTTTTAGTTCTTGGCATTGTTGTAGTATTTAGAGAAATTCTCGAACTTTACTTTATGAGTAGAAGGATTGTATATGCAGCGTGCAATGAGCTGAACATTTGACTTTGGGATATAGAACATAATACTTGAGTTTTAATGGTGAAACAATGTTATGAGATTGTCGTCAAGGATACTGAGAAGTTTTCTTCTGTAGAACAATTCATAATTATCATTAATATTCTTATGACGATGATAATTGATTCTGGCATCATCTATTTGATTTAAACTACGCATGAGAAATTTGTTTTTGTACTTGAGATGATTGCATTCTATATTAAGCCATACTGTTGTGACCAACAACAGGATAATAAGAGCTATTGTTAATAATATGAACATAATTGTTTATTTTAAAGTTATTTCTTTTTTATATTGTTAGTATCAATCATTAGTCCGAGGGGAGTAGTGCTTACAAGATTTGAGATTTTTCCTTTTAAGGAGAAACCTCCAATGACTTCATTCCATACTATCTCGAAAGTGACTGTATTAAATACAATAGTGTCACCCTCATAAACTTCCTGACCATTCCTGTCTTTAAAACCAGTGAATTGCCCGACAGTAGAGGGATTAACTTCATATCCTCCAACCATAGTGCGAGGTTCTAAGCCAGTTGTTGTGACCCTTTGATTGTGAACTAAGTCACCGTATCGCCAAGTGTCAATGAAGACATCTTTGCCACGAAATTTTATTGTTCTCATAATTGTTTTACTTTTTGTAGGTTTTGTATGTTTAGTAGGGAGAGTAAGTGAAGTAGGTTTAGTAGGTATAGTAGGGAAGAGGTTTTTATTTATTTCTATAGCTACTTATATCACTTTTAAGTTCTACGGGTTCATCATCATAAGTGAGATTTCTGCCAATGAGCTTATTAATAGTACCTTTAGGAAGTCTTATTTTCCATATGTAGAAATCATTCCAATAACCTTTCCAATCTTTATCCTTCTTATTTTTAGAAGGTTTAGGATCGAGAATACATTCATCTTCAAATTCATCTATTGCTACCCATGCCATAATTACTGATATTTATTTTCTACGATTTCAAAGTCTACCATATCACCATATTTGGCTTCAGTGATAAGCATACCAAAGTATTTACCAAAATGCTGAGCAATTTCTTCAGTTGCACAACCCAAAAAACCTACAACAGCATCAGCAAAACCTACACTTCCATAAGGACGGAAGCAACTAAGGCCAGTACCACTACAACAACCAGCGCAGCCACCAAGAACATTATATAAAGTCCTCTCACTCTTAATCTCACCTATTACCTCCATTTTGCCTGAGTTAAGTTCACTCTTATAATAAGCAGAATTTTTCATTACAAATGGATTGTAAGGATAATAGATATGAGAGTCTTTTGGGTCTTTTGTAAGATGTAAATTTTGATCTAAGTTGAGAGCCTTTCTTATAATATTCAGCTGGAACATAGCAGCAGAAGCCATAGAGACAATTCTAAGTCTGCATACACTCTCTATGGTGCTATAATATTCATCGGACTGAAACTTATAAAAACAAAGTAAAGCATCTTCAAAAGTTTTGATTTTTGTAAAATCAAATATATCAAGTTCTTCTTTACTAAATGCTTGAAGAACTACTTCTTTAAGTGATTCATTATCACTATTATACCACTCTTTTGCTTTTTCAAGAGTGATTGCTATGTTTCTTTTCATATTACTTTAGTTTGTAAAATATACTGTATCATTAATATCGTATTGTTTATGTGTTGGAAAAGTAATGTAAGTATTTATACTATTTTGTGTGGAGTCCTTAATAATCATAATAGTTACTTGATTACCATTTATGTCTTTTTGAATATTAGTCACAACTCCTTTGTCATTAAGAATATAAAATTCATTATCAACACAAGAAGTTATAAGTAACAAGGTAATAATTATAATAAACTTTAATGTCTTCATTTTATTACTAGTAATTTATAATGTTCTCTGAACCATTTCTCCATTCATGGTTATCACTATTTTTGTGTGTATAACCAATAGATTCTGCATCAATCTCGTTCATTGGTCTTGCTTCTACTACCTTAGTACCAATGTACTTCTTTAAATTTAAATTACATTTATCCATATTACTATCTATTTATATCCTTTGCAGGATGATTAATAAATTACAACACAATCATCAAATACTGATACACTATCAACATTCATGGGTTGCCCATTCTCTTGTGTACCATGAGAATATGGAAAGTTGACTTCCATAGTTTTATCATCTACCTTTGATAATTTGTTAATTAATTCTTCTACTGTCATATTCTATCTATTTATACCCGAAAGAGCTAAACATTAAACTATATAAGACAAGCTGATACCTAATATACCTGCTCCTAATATTATAAGTATGATTCCTTGGAGCATATATTTAAAATCTTTTAAAAATAAATATACTCCAAATATAATCAATACTATACCTATTATAAATATTACTTCCATACTTCTATTTATGCCTAAGGACTGTTAAATATTACTTTCGTAATTTTCACATCCCATATCATCTCCAAATCCCAAAGTTATATGACCTTTGAGTTTACAGTCCATATTTCCTGTGCTATAATAATAATGTTCTAAATACTTACATCCAAAACAAACTAAATCACCTCTCATACTATAACTACTTTTTAATTGGTTTAAATTTTGAAGTTTACATTCTTATATAATGCCCAAAGGATGTGTTGAAATTGGTGTATGTACCTTATAGGTGTTTCAGAAATTTCTTGTGCATAAAGAAATAGGAAAAATGCCTTTTCTTCTGGGTAGAATCTTAGATTTATATTTGTTTCTGCTGGTTTATGATAACTACTCCAGGAAACATCATCATAACTATTTCTTTTATGGTTTTTATGAAGCTTCCACCCATTCTTCTCTAGAATCTCTTTAGTAAGAGGAATACCTTCAATTACATTGACATTGGTTTCTTGTAAAGTTTCATCTTCATCATAATAAGTTGCATAATACCCATCACAATTATTAATGATTCTAAGATTTCCATGGATATAAACCAAATCTCCTGGTATATAACCTAATTTATCCATACATTTTACTTTTTATTATTTATCATATGAACCAGATCATACACTTGGTGACACATTTGACAAACATCTTCAAGACTTCTTGTATCCCAATCATAATACATTCTTCCATAACTTTCGGTTATTACTACAACCTGTCTGTCATGGAGAATTCGCCATAGCATTCTTAACTTATGTTTCATAAGCTTATAGTATTTTTAAACACACCACCCACAGCTACCTACACATAGCTTATTTTTTAGTTCGTTGCAAATGTTATAATATTCTTCTTCTGTGATATTATATTTATCTAACACTTCCTTTGTTAGATTCTTTGGTTCAAAGTACATATCACCACAGCTATAAGGTTCTGCACTTTCTGTATCATGATCATATGTATCACCAAAATCCATACTATCAGCATCCTTACCATTAATAGTGAATGTTTCTAATTCACAAGGCAATCCCCTAAAAGGTTTAATAATTAATTCCATATTATTTTTATTTAACTTCATAAGAGATGGTTAATTACTAAAGCTCATCAAACTCTTTTTGAAATCTCTGTTTTGTTTCAAGAAGAAGTTGATTGAACTTAGTGTTAAATTCTTTGTCACAGTTTACTAGCCCATAAATACTATCTGAAATTATATAATTATTAGGCTTTTCTGAAAGCACATTCAAAAGTATATCTACTTTAGGAATCAAACTCTTAGCTAAGATATTTGCTCTTTCTAATTTATCTATATTCATATTATTATCTATTTAATCCCATAAGGGATAATTAGTTACTCAATACCTTGTATCTTTGGCAGCTTCTTGATAATATCACCGTCATAGCTGTCTGAGCCTTTCTGAGCCTCATTAAGCCTTGTTGAGTCGTTAGATGATGGTAGTATATCTTTGAGATAGCACCATTTTGCAATTTGATTTTTATTGCAATAACTTTCCCAATCTTCAATACATATTGAATTATCAAATTTGTAGCATTCCCCAGCATCCCAAAATTCAGTGATAATTAATTCATCATCTTCTGGTGATTCCTGTGGGGTATGCCAGATAGCTTTAGTAAACCATTCTGCACCTGCTTTAAAGGCATCACGTCTCATAGATGTTTCTATACCCTCGTCTATTTCTTTAGGATAACCGATGTAAGCATCTACTGCTTCTGTGATTTTACTATCGTCTATCATATTGTTTTTACGGATTATAGAATTCTTTTGTACCAACTAAGTATGCTGTCTGCTTATTGTAAGGAAGACAATGACAATAACGGTTACCTACACAAATATAAGGGTAATCATTATCTTCTCGATTATAGTAGGAAAACATATCTACTGTCCATTTTTGATTTGGGTCATCTCTAACCAGCACTTTGTCAAATGGCTTGAGATTGAACGGAACTTCTGGCTTTACAGGCTCTACTTGCAGAGTCTCAGGGTTGTACTTGCCTTTAAGTATTCTCTCTGCTTTTTTGACGAACTGCTTGCATTCTTCTTCTGTTGCTTTTCTGAATAAAAGTGTATCACAAACTTTTTTTTCTCCCGTATTACCGTCACCATATAGATTGATAGTGGTATTGAACTCTGTGTAGGTATCATTTGCCCAGCCGTCAAATACAGCAGCCATACCACCTCCATTTTTTATTACCACGTCTCCTCGCTTAAAGAACTTCGTCCAGTCGCGCATTTTTGATGAAGGGAAGAGGAGACATTCAGCGCCTTCATAATTATAATAAATTCCTGTTTTAAAGAAATTAGCGAAACTATTTGGCTTATACCTTATTTTTACAGTAGCTGCCCATGTAGAGTCAACTTCTTCAAGTGTAACGTCTCCAAATAAAGGAGAGTATAACTTTGTTCTTTTTGGATAGTCCTTCAATATCTCTGCTATGTTAATCTTATTGTTCATTGTTGTATGATTTATAGGTGTTTTCTGTAATTTCTTTGTAAAATGTAATCACAACATCATTTGGTTCTATTGCATAATACTCGGAGAGCTTGTTTTCTGTTTCTAACAAAGGGAAATCATCAGTTTCTGTCTTGACAGTACCATGAGTATATGATGTTTTGTCTCTTTTGGTGATTATAGCAACATAATAATAGTAC
>ERZ1034678.1146-NODE-1146-length-13646-cov-29.334265_pt1 | contig 13646 bp, 22 predicted proteins | sample MGYA00520640_ERZ1034678 | MGnify/ENA primary metagenome ERZ1034678 (study PRJEB33766, sample SAMN09781767) | gut metagenome | biome: gut microbiome | host: Homo sapiens | place: Madagascar | study: EMG produced TPA metagenomics assembly of the PRJNA485056 data...
CTTTTATATTGTCTATTGTGACGTTTTCCAATGGAACTAATAATATATTTTTAAATAAAATACTACAAGCAGATAATGAATTTATAAATAGAGTTACAGTTGCTTCATCATTATTAGTTCTATTTATAGTAAAAATTTCTAAATTACTACCTGGAGATACGGGAATATTATTTGTAGAATAATAAGTTCCATTGAATAAAGCAGTAGTCAATGTAACATTGGTATTACTTTCAAAATCAAGTATTAGCACATATTGCTTATCTTTATCTATTTTAAAAGACGATGTAGGATTTAATAATGTTGTTGCTGAACTAGCCGTAGCTCTTATACCGTTCTCTTCTTGGACCAAATTTGCACCGCTCATTTTGGATAAATCTTTCATATCTCCATAAGGTATTAAATTCTTATACACTATTACAGAGGTTGATTGGTCTAATTTGTTAGCAATATTTTTAACCTGTGTTCGTATTGCAGTACCTATATTCCCGTAAGTAATTCCATCTGCTCCAACTCTACCGTCTATTAATTCAGCGTCGCCTGTTGTACTTCCTTCAGACAAAGAAGTAAAACTATCTATCCTCTTTCTTTCAATATCGACTTCATTTTTTGTTGCCTTTTGTTGCTCCATATTATTCAATTGTGTAAAAATATTATTAATTTCAGTTGTATTTTCGTTAATTTTATTGTTTAATTGAACTTGTACATTTTCATCAATTACTACCCTTTTTAAACTTTCGTAGTCATCTTTGATGTTATCCATATCATCAATTACTTGATTTTTTAGTTTTTCATAATCAGCTTTTATCTTCTTCATTAATAAATTATAATGTTTATCAGTTGTTTTTATTTTTCCCTCTAGTCTTTCAATCTCTTGTCCTAATCTCTTCCATTGTTGAAAGTCGATAGCATTTTGGTCTTGTAATTCTTTAATGTTTTGTTGTACTCTGTTGATATCGATATCGCTCATATTATTACCTCCTTAATAAACAAATAAGAATAAGTTTTCAAGTTCCTTGAAAATCATTTCATCTATATTAATTAACACTGCTCTCCACTTTTCAAGTAGTTCAGCAGATGATGTTACCCCAATGTTACCTTGAGAAATTAACTCGTACTCTTCAGTATTGTTTGATTTATTTTTTACAGTATTGTTAGCATTTGAAGTAGAGTTGTTTGTTGAGTTACTATTAGATTTACTAGCAGATGTCATATACTTATCCAAGTCATCAACCTCGTTTTGTGGGGTATCATTTGCAATTGATAAATCATTATTACTAGATGTGTTATTACTGTTAGATGTAGCTTGGCTATTTCCCTCTGTTTCTCCGTTTAGTTTTCTCACGTAACTTTCTTTTAAGTCTTTGTTCAACATGAAGTCAATATTTTGACAACGTATCTCTGTTTCATATAACTGTTTATATTTTGGATAGATGTCATTTAATGTAGAAATTAGATGTTGTTTAAAGATGTTAATATTGTCAAACCCTATTTCATGAAACATAAAATGTTGAAAGAATTTTTCTTCAAAGTAAGGTTTTAGTTCATTATTGTATAAATTATACGGTTGGTCAAATAAGTTATAGCTTTTATCTTTATAAATGTAATAAAGTTGTAATGTATATTTACTACTCATTATCTTCCACCCCTTTTTCCTCTTCTTCCTCATCAACATAATATTTACTAATCATTTCTCTGTTTGGTAATACTCTAACATTTAAACCAAATTTTTTATTAATTTGCTCACATGCTTGTAACCTATTTTTATACATTAACATTGCATTAGTATGGATAAAATCATTATTAGAATTAACTTCATCAGTTAATAATCTTTCTTTCTTCTCAAAGTTGTTATTTAGTGATAAAAAACTTAAAATTTCTCGTTCAAGCTCATACTTATATGAATTTAACTTGTCAGCAACGTATGGGGTAGGCATAGTTAAAACTTCAAGAGGATTTTCTCCCATTATTTCCCTATTTGCTAAAATAAAAGGCTCAAAGTTTTCTACTTTATCAAATATTAACTCTAGTGACTTCTTAGTTTTTTCACTCGCATTAATAAACCAAGGGAACTTTTGTTGATTGATGTTTGCTCTGATACACATTTCAACTTCTAACATTCTTTCGGCATAGTTAGCAATGTAATCTCTAGTTGGTTTAGCTAGGTCGTTATTTCTTATTAGTGTACAATCATCATTATTAATATATTTAACAGTTTTTATATAATTGTAGCCACTTGTTATTACTTCTGTACTTTCCCCGTTTATATTCATATTAGCTCCGAAGCTACAAGGTACTGAAATTAAACCCAAGTCATTATCATTATTTACTAAACATAAACCGTGTTCGTAAAGAGCATTTTCAATGTACCTTGAATCCATTGTTTCGGGTAGATTCTCCCATGTAAACATGTTTAAGGCTAACATTTTATAATAGTCGTATAGTCTTTTATAATTCTTAATCTTAAATGCTTCTATTTCATGTTTATTTCTACTCATTGCTATATACCTCCGTATTTCCTTGTATTTGTGTTACTGAATATTCACCAACAACTGCGCCATTATCAACATGCCAAACTGTCAAACCTCTATTGAAAATGTCTTTTATTTCCTCTAAATATTCATGTGGAATTTTTTCCCCCACAATATTACATGTGTTTGTTTTAATGAAGTTGAAGTATTTTCTTGAATTTACATTGATAGTTTCCCATTTATTAACTTTATAGCCATACTTAACAAAATAATCGTGTATTCTATGCTTATATCTAAAATCTAACCCAAATTCTATTATATCGACTTTTCTATTACTATTTACTAAATTAAATAATGTGTCGTTACCGCTTGTTTTAATAGAGTTTGGGGTATTTATTAAATCAGTTACTTTAGCATTTGCCATTGATGAAACTTCAAAATTTGATAATTTATTTCTCTCATTTAATTGACTGTTAGCTAAATTATTTGAAAGTCTATCAAAATGTTGATTAATACCTGCTTGTGCTATACCCATTGCACCATTAGCAACTCCAAGTGCATTTCCTGTGAATAGACTTGCTACTGCACCTATAGCACTAGCACCTCCACCTAGCACATTTCCAATAGTGCTTCGTTGGTAATTTAAACTATTATTTGATAAACCTTGCTTTAGTGTTAAATCATTTTCCATCATTGCGTTAATATTACCTTGATGAAAACTTGCTGAACTTGTTGCTAAGAATTGAGAATAAGCAGAAGATAGTACAGGTAGCATTAACGGGCTATTGTTAACCATACCGTTTAGGTTTCCGTTGTAATCACCCTTATAACCCTCAACATAAAGATTATATTTACTTTCCATTGCCACGTTTGTTGCTTTTACTTTTAATTTTAATGTGTGATTTTCGCATAGTTCAGGTTTAATGATTAACGGATTATTCATATAATCAGTTATCATAAAATATCTAAAAGGAAAGCAAAAAAGTTTTGGCTCAAAGGTAGCCATAGTTGGGTCGCTACTTGGAAATACATTTATTTGTTTTAATAGTTTGTCTATTGTATCTAAAAATAACATTCTGTAACATTTAGGAATACCACCTTTTGGGGTACCGTATCTGTCTACATCAAAACTACATTCTATTATTGTATTCATGTCGCTTACTTCTATAAAAGGATTATAAGTTAAACTTTGTATTGTATCAACAAACCCTAAATAAGTTGCTTCACCAATTCTGTTCCTAGGAATACAGTAGTAATAAAGCCCAACGGGAATATTCTCCATTATACTACTTTCTATATCGTTTCCTGTTTGGATTCCCATAATTTCACCTCCCTAATCATTTATTATTGACCTATAGCGATAATCACTATTTGGCGTTCTATCATTTTCCATTATATTTGTTCCAGTTTGTTTAGCTTCTATTACATGTATGCTTCCATCATCATTTTTACTAATAAACATGACTACATGTCCATTATCTGAATTACCTCTAGTGAATACTAAATCACCCATTTTTAAATCATCTAAAGTTGTTTCCTTACCATCTTTAATTTGTGTGAAGGTTGTTCGCGATATTTTTATTCCATTATCGTTGTACGCCCATTGCATTAATCCGGAGCAATCCGTGCCGTTATCTGAGCCTAAGGGGCTGTAGTTTCCCCCATATACATATGGTTTACCAAGTAATTTTCTTGCACTTGCAACAACTTTTTGACGTATTTCGCTTGCACTTTCTTCTTGTCTGTTGTATGGACTAGGTATATAACCCATGCCGTTATTGTCTGTTATAGTTCCACCGCTTAGGTTTGGTATTGGTTTATAGTTATAATCTGCGTTTAAGAAAACATTAGCTTCCGCCTTTCTTCTATTTCTTAACCCCTCCTCGAATTGAGACCCTGGCATTATTACAGTAGTTTTCCAAACTTCGGCAATAGATTCTTTACTGTCTCCATTGATATACTTTGTAAAAATTGTCTTACTTGTTAAGCTTCCTGTGTTATAGTAAAAACTAACAAATGCATCAAATTCATTTTGTTTCATTTTATTCATGTCATACCCATATCTAACAAAACTGTCATACACATATTTTGAATAATTGCTATATAGGCTTTGACCCAATACCTCCGAAGCTTGTTGTTCTGTACAACTTGGAGCAAGTTGCTCGTAGTGTTCGGGGTCATACTTACTAGTTGTTCCATAACCAATAGTATAAGTTCCGTCACCCAAATCATATGGGGTAGCTGAAAATCCCTCGCCTTGTTTGATAAAGTAAAGCCCCATCATACTAGCATAACCCTCTTTATATAATGTGCTTTGACTACCACTTGAAGAGCCACCACTTGACCCTCCGTTTATCATTCCAAGTCTTGTTGATGATGTTAAGAAATAACAACCCTTATCTGTGTAGTCATAAGCAGTAGTTATGTCTTGAACTTTTAACTCACCTACTTCTATCTCCTCTGGCTCTAATAAATTATCTAATTGCACATCACCGTTGTTATCAAATCGATAACAGTGTTCACGTTCAATAAAACTTTCTATTTTAGTAAAATTAATGTCAAAGTAATAAGTTTGTAGTACATCTAACTTTAACGTAAGCTTTGTACTATTTTCTGTTACATATTCTTTATTTATAATGAAAAAGTATTCCCATCTTGTGCCATTGTTCCACATACAATAATTATAATTCATACACTCATCTATATACTTGTCAATTGTTAAACTTCTTTCTTTTCTCAAATAAGTACAATCTGTCATTGAATATTTAGCTTTCCTCATAAACCAATTCACTTGGTTAGTTGAATTTTTAAAATTGACAGTATTGTTATAATTAATGTCAAGTTCGGGAATACTACAAAAGAAAACATTCGAAATTCTTGGCATTGCTAAACCTCCTAATATAATAAAAAGGGGAATAACCCCCTTTATTTTATTATGCTTTAACGACAAATTTTACACAGTTTACGAAGTTACAACTTGCAACAATTCCCCATCTGTTAAACCAAACGTTAGTGTAAAGTGCTTGAGGATTTCTGAATGTTTCAGATGAATTTAAAGTTTCCCATATTTGTAATGCTTCTTTATCACAGATTATACATTGAGTTTCAGTATCTTCTGAATAAGTGTATTCTGTGTCGTCAGAAGTTTCACACTTTTCAAAGTAATCTATAGGCAATACATGTAAATTGATTTGGTCGTAACTTACGTTGAATGCTTGTGCTAATAATTGAACGTCCATAACTGCTAATAAATCTGTTGGTACAAAGCAAACAAGGTCTTGAGGTTTTGAATAAGTCATTACCCCTTGTCCATTATATTGGTTTGATAAGAATCCCATCTTTAAGATATATGATTTTATTGCAGTAACTAAGCTTTGTGCTTTTTCTTGTAAAGTTAACTTATCGTATGCAGTTTTCCCAAGCTTAACTTCTGCACCTTTTAAATGTGATAAAGCATGTTTAACTAATAAGAAGTCATCATATTCAGCAGAGTTAAGTGGAGCCTGTAAAATTCTTGATGTTAATTCACTTAATCCGTTTTCTGCTCTAAATGCGCCCTTTAGCTCCTCATCAGAAATTGTTGCTTGGTATTGCATTTGCTTATTTTCAGAGTAGTATTCAACCTTAACGTTTGGATTTTGTCTTGTTAATAAATCAGTTGCTAATGTTGCCCCCTCTGTTTGTCTTGTTCTATCTTTACCTTTAACAATATCAACAAAAATACTCTCAATTGACTTACCGTATGGTAACATTCCCTTTTTAAATAACTTATAAGGATTTTCATATGCCTTACTAAAAAATCTTTGTTTAGCAACTTGGTTTGTAAGGACATTTACAAACTCATTTTTTGCAGTTGGATATTCTGTAATAATCTCGCCAACTTTGTGCATATTTTTTGCGGTAACCTCACCGATTCTGTCCTTAAATTCTTGGCTTGTAGCACTAACAAGTGCTTTCGTAAAAGTTACATTATCTAATGCCATGTTAAATTTCCCCCTTAATCAAAGTTCTTTAATATATAATTTATGTCAATTTCAGTTTCGTCCTTTTTAGAAGAACTATCTGATTTAGTTTGACCAGTAACTGGTATTTGCTCAAATAATTCATAGTTTTTTATTTTTAAACGATTTATTTCATCATTAAGTGAAGTTATATTCTTTTCTTTTTCTGACATAGCCACTTTTTGATTTTCTAATAAATCATTTAAGTTTTTCTTTTCATCTTCAATTTTCTTGATATAGTCTTGAGCTTCTTCAATTGTTTTAAACTCCATGTTTATACCTCCTTGTTATATTCTTAATAAAGCCCTCCTTTAAGAGGACTTAATAAAAATACAAAAACGCAATTATTTAAATGTATATAATAGTGTTGCAAATCACAATATTGTCCTTATAGGCTCTTCACCTTTGCACATAAAAACAAGTATTATATTTAAACTTTTAAATAACTACTCAATATATTGTACGTAAAATAACAAAAAAGGTTAACAAAATGTTAACCCTATTAGTATTAGTCTATTAGCAAATCTTTTATTTCTTCCTCTAAATTATTTTCTTTAATCTTATTTCTTATATATTCAACCCTTAAGTGTACAGTTGCTCTTGTAAATTTTTTACCTTGTTTTGATTTATAACCGTGGTCATTTAAATACTTAGCTATTTCTGTACAACTCTTTCCCTCTGATAATTGGTATAAAATTATTCTGTGAATTACGTTATAGAACTGATTCCCACAACTTACTATTTCATCTACTGCAATTTGTAAATTACCAAAGTCGTATTCATCATCTATTCCTGTATATCTTTCTAGGATATTTTCTCTTTCACTATCACCATTATTAGGTAAAATAAAATCCGTAGAATAATCTGACCCAAACTCATTAACTTTTGTTACTCTATCGTTATCTCTTAATTTACATGCTAGTTCATTAAATACAACTTTAGCTACAAAAGTATTTGCTCCACTTTTTTCATAATCCAATTTATCCCACACTTTAGCTAATTTCAAACATGCAATACTAAAACAATCATCATAGTCTAATCTTAATCTATCGAATCCACTTCTATATTTACCGAATATTGCACTTACTCTTGAATGTATGAACTTCACATTCTTTTCACAATATTCGTTGAAGTCATCATACACTATTCTTTCTTTTAATTGTCCTAATTTGTCTTTTCTTATTATTACTTTCATTTTTATTCCCCCACTATCTTTCAAAATAATTATTTGCATTAATCATATATGGTTGCTCTTGTATAATTGTCCCATTTTTTATAATTTTACTCTTTTTTGATTTTATTAAACCTTTTATCTTTTTAGTACACTCTTTATCTTTATAATAATAAATATCGCCATCTTTAGTATAGTATTTCATGTTTGCTAATTCCTTTGCAGAGTATTCACACATTTCAAAAACTGAAATATCATCTAACTTTTTCATTATTTCATCCGTTAAACCGCAACATTTAATTTCCCAATCATGTGTTTTAGCATTCTTTTCTGCATATCGTTTTGACCCTAAATACTTAAAATCTTCAAAGCACATTTCATTGTCCCATAAACCATAAATCTTTTTACCAATTTCAACTCCTTTTACTTCTTCAAGTGTTCCGTATAAGTGTAACGAATCAGTATCACAATACATAAATCTATCATAATTACTATTAATTGCTTGAACTAAATACTGTTTCGCCCAACTAGTTATAAATGTTGCCATAGGTAGATAAACCGTATTGCATATAACCATTTCGTGAGTGTGTTCAATTGTAAATACATCATTATCGTTAATGAAGTTAGTTATTTCAGTTGCACCTGCCATACCAAACTTACCATAAAGTCCATTTTGCATTAATTTAGCGAATGCCCTTAAAGCGCCCTCGTTTTCTTGTTTAATCTTAGACCAAAAGTCAATATAATTCTTAAACAAATTATTAGTTCCTCTGAATGCCATATGACCATTTAACTTGTATGCTTTTACATGGTAACATTCAAAAAGTAAATCTAATAATATATTTGTTAGTCTAAGATGTAACGTTACCTTTTTACCGTCTTTTACATTATTCTTTAAACATTCTCTACCACTAAAATACTTGTTGTCCTTTACTTGCAAAAATCCCATTTTACCTTTTTTAACTTGTAAATCGTAAACAACTATATCTTGAATATATAAAGGGTATGCTTCTTTATATTGTTCGTTCATATTTTTGTAAGGTATATCTCTATATTGCGCCTCACCATAAGGTAATAATCTTGATGACATTATAAAAGGATATAATGAGTTTACATCTAAAACAACCCCGTTTTTATTTTTTCTTTTGCTGAACTTTTTTACATTATCAAATTCAACTGTCGAAAGTCCACCATAATATGAATGTCTTTGCCATGCGTCTGTAAAAAAAGGTTGCTTTGGGTAAAGTGCTTCAAAGACTAAATTACTCAAATCTTCTTGTGTTCCTTGTTTGGTCATTAATTTATAAAATTCTGTTTTCATTAATTTAGTATCAACCATATCAAATGTGTCTAGGTTTTCAAACCCATTTTGTTTGTTTAAATAATCCTCTAAAACTGTTAATTTATAATTTGCTAAAGCTTGACCCGAATTTGTAAGTTTAGTGTATCTCACTTTTTCACCGTTTAAATCAATACCATTTATCTTTAATAACTTCACTAAATAACTTAACCCGTAAACATCTTCATAAATGTAAGTCATTTCTTCCTCTGTTAACTCATCATGTAGTGTTCTTTCTTTTTCATAATCTAAACCATCTTTTCCTAATTTCAACCCGAGAAAATCTGAACAACATTTCTTCAAACTAAAAGGGGTAAGTTTAAATGTGTCATAGAAATTTATTAGTCCATAAGAACTTGCTATTGTTAACTTGTAAAATACTCCGTCTTTCATAACTAATCTATACTCGTAAGGCTTTAACTTATCGTTCTTTTTATCTGTATGACTAAAATTTAATACCTCATACCATTTTTCAAATTCATTCCATTGTTTTTTAGTGTAAGTATCATCTTGCTTTTGATTATTCCCATATCTTTTCACAAAATCTAATATGAACGGTTTAACATCATATAAGCAGTTATGAGCAAATAAATTAATCTCTTTGCAATTAGTGTTTAGTAACATATCATTAAAATTACTAACATTATTATACCAATAACACACATCGCTATCATTATCACAACTCATTAATGCTATTGAGTAAGTTAACATTTCACTTTTATTATTTATTGCACATGCTTCTATATCAAAAGCAAAATTTAAAACTGATTTTTTATTCTCTGATTGAATTCTACCTTTATTTATATAATTCATAATTCCTCTTTCCTTTATAGCTTTTAACCTTTCATTTAAATTCATTAATCATACACTCCCCTCATATCATCCAATCCGTGATATTTTCGTAAACTTGAAGTAACTGCTTCATAAATTCCTTTTTCAACTCTTTCTTCATTCCCAACAATCCCATCTTCGGGGTATCTATCTAACAATTCCCTTAAAACTTCTTTAATCCATAAATCTCTTTGTAGTGGCGATAAACTATTATATTCTGCTCTTATCATTTCTTGAATGTATGGCTTACAACTTAACTGAATAGTAGGTGATGACATAAACTCATTTTCAAACCAACCATCATTATCTGTACTATCTGTTAATGTTTTGTAAACATTAGCAAATTTTATTTGTTTCATGTCCTGTTTGAATTTCTTTATCATTTCCCTTTTTGTTTTATTATCTGTGATAATTATATTCTCTAATTTCTGAACTGGTACACCATCATAGAAAAATGATTTCTTATCATAATAAGATAAAAATATATCTTTACCTGTTAAATAATCAACTTGCATTTTTGGTAGACCCATTGTTTCAAGTGCTTGAAGTGTAATATCAATTTCTTTGTTATACTTTTTAATTACTTGGTTGTATTGGTAATCAATTGAACTCTTATATTTTTTCCTTGCTTTTTCTTCTTTTTTAATAGCAGAATTTAAACCTGTTGTAATTTTATTAATCGCTTGGTTTAGTTGAGTTTTACTAAGTGTTTTGCCTTGTAAATAGCTTGGAATTGCATAACCTAGTAATTCATATTTTTTAACTAAATATTTAATTGTTTGCTTGGTTGACTTTTTTGAAAAGTCTGTTCTTCTTAAACCACTTAATTGTCGCTTTGCGTTCATACTATCTCCCCCATATTAAAGTAAGTAACAGGGGTAATTACTACCCCTAAATATTACACATGATTAAGTCTTTTTTCTTTGTAATGTTTTATAATGTCTAAATCACTTTCATCAATACACATCAACTTTTTAAATTTATTCAAACAAATTTCTACGTCTGCAATTTCTTCCATAACCATTTCTTGTATTTCAATCCTGTCTTTTCTTAGTGTATCATCTGAAATCATATAGCGAATGTACTTACTTAAAGCCTGTGATAATTCACCTAGTTCTTCCATTGTAATTATTGCTCTATAAACTCGACTTTCACTCATTTCAACAATTCCTCTCTTATATCTTCTTGGTCAAATAAGAAGTTAACCATATACTCATAATCACTTCTGCTCTTACAACCTGTGAAAACATAGTCATAACATATACTGAATATGTCAGTAGGGAACAGTTCTTTATTCCCTAAGACATGTCCAACTTTTAATGATAGTAAAACAAATGCTACATATCTATCGTCTGACATTATAAATAAACCTCCTTAATCTTCATCACTAGAACTAATATTAACTTCATCGAAAAAGTCAGTTATGGTAATAATAGGGTCGTCTATAGAGTCGCCAACAAAAACACTATAGTGTCCTTTATCATCTTCTATTAAAACTTCTAATATTTCTTTTAAATCTTTTACTGTCATTTTAAAATACACTCTCCATAACTTTATTTTCAATTTCATACTCACTCATATAGCGATATGGAAAAACTGCTTTTTGATAATCACCACGTACACTTATAAATCTAACTACTAATAACCCGTCTTCTAGTTCAGTAGATATAAATCTACAATGTACCTTTGATAATGTTTCTTTTATTATTCTTTCTGCTTTAAATTTACACATATTCTCAAACCCCTTTTATATTATTTAAATTTATAATTTACAGGTAATTTCTTTATATTTTTACTTCTATATCTTCTACAGTATGCACATAAGTGGTCATTTGCATAATATTCATAACTTGTTATTTCTCTAAAACATTGCTCACAATGATACATCAAAAGTCCTCCTCAATACCAAACTTTTCTATAAACATTGTATGCAACATATTATACATTTCTAGCAAATCTTCATATGATAATTGCTCCAACCTTTTTACTTTTTTAATCACATCACCATCAGTTAGAATACTCACATCAAATCCAACTAGCCCTGCGTGATATGATAATATATAGTAACATAATACTTTTTTATCTACTTCTTCCATTATTCCTCCTTGTCATATTCATCTAATACACCTATTAATAATCTTGAAATTTCACATAATTCTAAATGTTCATGAATTAATCTCTCTAATACTTTTTCATTAGTTACTTGACCATACATTTTTTGTAAATGTAATTGATGATAACTAATACTTTCAATCAATAATTCTATTTGTCGCCTTGTCAACTTTATTCCTCCCCAATATCTGCTATAATATATGATACTATTATTAGTACCATTGCTACCACAATTAAAGGTAATATTCCAATTGTTATTGACATTACTTTTCGTCCTCCTCGTAATAATCACGTTCTGAACAACCTACAAAAAATACAACTATTAAAAAACTCAATAATAAATATAGAAAAAATAATCCTAATATTGTTGCCATTGTTTTACCTCCTATCCTTTACCACACCTGTGATATCCTTATAGTTTTCCTTGATTATTCTGTCAATGTATTCTTTAGCTTTTAATAAATCTTCTTTTCCATTTTTCTCTTTGTATCTTGTTACGTATTTTATGACATTACCTTGCATAAAATCTAAATTATTCTTTTGACAGAAGTCTATTACATCAAAGCCTGTACCATAGTAAGTTGGTTTAGTTTTGTTTTCAATATCCTCTTTATTTTCTGATATTCTAAAACTGTCAATTGGATATTTTTTTCTATACGCAAAATCATTTGATAATATATAACAATCTGCATATTCGTCAATAACATTGTAAATCTTGTCTTTTGTTAAATCATTATAATCGTTGCTAATACACTTAACTTTTTTATTCATTTAATTACCTCCATTATTCCCTATAATAATCGTAAATTTCTACTGCATAAGGATATTTATTTAAAAATATCTTGATAAATTCACGTGAATACTTTTCTTTTTCTTTATTAGGATGTATTACAATAGAACTGTCAGTTAATATTAATTCAGAATCAATTAAATTACTAAAGCGAATTAAATCCATTAATGTGTTTATTTCAATTACTTTTACAACATAATCGTTAAATTCAAAGTTATAAATAACTTTAAAGTCATAAGTGTTAAAATCTTTCCCAGTTGTACAATAAAAACATAATTTCATTTTAATACCTCCATTATTTTATAGGCTCTACATCATTAACATACACTTTTATATATCTATCACCATACATTAAACAATGTATTATACTACTTTTAAATTTAATCTTATATACATCTATTGTCATACCATGTGATTGTTTAATAAATAATTGTGTTAATTCTTTTACTTCTGAATTATTTAAACTACATAAAAATTTTATTGCTCTTTCTGTGATGCCCTTATCAAAATGTACTACAACATGTTTCATTTAATCACCTCTTTTAAATTTAATCTCTAAAAATCATATCTATAATTACCAATATTGATAATATAAAAAATATAGACACACCTATACAAAATAAAGTAAGTAATACATTAATCATTAAATTCACCTCTAATTTTATTATTTATTAATTCCGAATACATTCCTTTACATACTACAAGGATACACTGTTTAGTAGTAGTTAACTAATTCCCTTTCCATGATTTAATTATATAACATTTGTACAAGAAATGCAATGCTTTTTGGATAAATATTTGAAAGAAAATATAGAAAATATTCGACAAATATATTCGACATTATAGTGGACCAAAACACGAACATTAGGTGCTGATAAAAACACGAACATTCGGATTGATTTGTGGGGGGAACGTTCGGACGGTTAGCTTCCCC
>ERZ1034678.1148-NODE-1148-length-13636-cov-18.667624_pt1 | contig 13636 bp, 10 predicted proteins | sample MGYA00520640_ERZ1034678 | MGnify/ENA primary metagenome ERZ1034678 (study PRJEB33766, sample SAMN09781767) | gut metagenome | biome: gut microbiome | host: Homo sapiens | place: Madagascar | study: EMG produced TPA metagenomics assembly of the PRJNA485056 data...
TTATCATCGCCGCGTTACATTTTCCAGGTGTATGCACGTGCTTAGCGGGAATGTTAAGTGCTATAAATTCGTAGATGAACCACGCCACGTCGAGTATGCCTTCTCGCTCATCAACGGTGATGAGGTCATCGTCTTCGGAATATTCTTCACCAAATTTCACTATTAGTCGGTCGTCCGTCTCAATAGCTTGTTCCATATCGTCAAGACATATATCGCACGGAATAACGACAGTGCCCTCGGTATGGAAGTCGAACTCAAAATAGTTCTCAGTGCGCTTTACATTTACAGACACACTAATATTGCCACGCTTTATTTCTTCCTCGTCAAGTGACTCGAAATAAGCGTCGCCCAAACTGAAGTTGAGCGTGCTTACGCCCTCGTTCAGTTCCTTCAAATCTATTTTAAGTACCTCTAAACTACACATTTGGTGTGCAAAGTTACTAATATTTTCCGACATACAACAAAATCTTTACAAAGTTTTTGATTTTTAGTGTGTTTATTTCTTCAGTTCTATTCGGAACGTAGTTCCAACGCCCACTTCCGACCACTTTACCCAAATACGTCCCTTATGATATTCCTCTATAATGCGCTTGGCAAGCGATAGTCCGAGTCCCCATCCTCGCTTCTTTGTTGTAAAGCCCGGACGAAACACGTTGCGCAAGTCTTTCTTGCGTATTCCCTTGCCAGTGTCGGTCACTTCGATTACTGCCTTCGTTGGCTCCTCCCACATCTTTAGAGTTATTTTACCTTCGCCTCCCATTGCGTCGACGGCATTCTTTGATAGGTTCTCTATAACCCACTCAAACAGCGAGGCATTAATCTTTACACGCATGTCGGTTTTAGGAAACTGGCGTATCATTTGCACCTTGTTTGACGTGCGACGATCCATATAGTCTATCACGTGTTCCATTACCTCCTTAAGATCAGTCTCTACAGGTTCGGGCAGGGAGCCAATCTTTGAGAATCGGTCAGCGATAAGCTGCAATCGTTTTACGTCCTTGTTCATCTCTGGTATCAGGTCGTCGTCGGGATAGGTTTCCTTCAATATCTCCACCCATGCCATCAGACTTGATATCGGTGTACCCAGCTGATGGGCTGTTTCTTTCGACAGTCCTACCCACACTTTATTCTGTTCGGCCCGCTTGGATGTAAGTAGCGCGAATATGGCAATCACTACAAAAATCATTACTACACCCAATTGTACATAAGGATAGGATGCCAGTCGGCGCAACATAACCGAGTCGTCGTAGCACACGTTGATATAATCGGCTGAAGAAGGATTTGCATCCTGGTTGTCGTCCAAGGCAATGCGTATGTCGCGTCGTTCGCGCAGCAGTTTGTGTCCCAAATTGGTTACAAAGCGCATGGTGTCGGCTTCGTTGGCACAGTCGGTTATATCAAGATTGCGATAAGCCTGGACTTCTCCCGCCGAATCGAGCACAATAACGGGAATTGTGTTGTTTCCATTAATAACCTTAAGCACAAGGTTTATGTCGGTGTTCTCGTCGGCACGGTTGAGGGTGCGCATTGCCTCTGCCCATACCTCCATTTTGTTGTGCTCCTCCTTGGCAAGGTCGCTAATGAGGAAATGGGACACAACAAGTGACGCCACGGCGATAATCACCGCAGCGAACACCAGTATAATCTTAACTCTACGTATTTGGTCGGTCCATTGCATATAAATGTATAACGCAATTATCGACAAATTATTATTGAGGTTTATGAATTAGTATTGTAATAAAAGCTCGCACCAATTGATGCGAGTCTCACCAAAGACTACTATCCATCACCTTGTTGGCTGCTCCTGCAGAAACAGTATCGGCATTTACAGCGTCTGCTGGTGTGGTTTGGCGTGTGCTCATCATCACACCGATGATGACAATCAGCACCAATGCCAATGCTATGAGTAGAACGTTCACCATCGCCAACGACCTGCCCTTGTCTGCCATCAGAAGCCTTACCTGCGCAATGTCAGCAGGACGATGGGCACAATCGGCTGTAGCACACTTCCGCCCCACCCTCACCAGTTGCTTGCTACGTACAGCCTCAGCCATATACTCCAACACCTTTCCAAACGAATAGATGTCGGCGCTGGGACTACTTATAGCATTGGGTTGCAACTGCTCGGGGGCGATATAGCCTCGTGTGCCTGCCGGAATCTTAAGCACGCAGAACGTCTCGCTGTCCGATAGTCCAAAATCTATCAGCTTTACGTCGCCGCCACGATGTGTAAGCATGATGTTCGACGGTTTGATGTCGCGGTGTACTATCTGCTTGGCGTGCATATACTCCATAGCATCAAGCAGCTGAGCAGCTATCTTATGTACCACCTCTTCAGTAATCTTGCCGCCTTTCACAGCCGTCTCAAGCGTCTCGCCGTCCACATATTCCATGACTATACACTCGCCAAGGTCGCCCACCAGCTCCATGCTTATGGTGCGGCAGATGTTGGGATGATCGAGTTGCAACCCTATCTCAAACTCCTTCATCAGTGCCTGACGATACACTGGCGTATAACGAAAATCCGTCTTCAGGCATTTCAGCACATAGCGCTTGCCATATCTCACGGCTGTGAACATACGCGCATGGCCCGACTTCGACACATAGCACTCGCTGATATTGGTGAATCCGTTGTCGGCTCGTGCTACGTTAAAATCCGATTCGCTATCTATGTCTACCACATATCCCGAAGTAGAGCGGTTTTCACTGTCATTCATAATCTGTCTAAATTATCTTTCTCACTATCGAAAGTCCGCCATTGCGTCCTGCTACAAAGGGTGGTGTACGTTCGCCATTACGCTCTATATACGGCAGGTACAGCGGCTGTTCCTTAATGAAACATCCTGTTACAAACATATCATCCGACTGCAACTTGCTGTTATGCGCTTCCACTACACGATATGCACTATCGCCTATGTATTCAAGACGAAGCAGACGATTGGGTGCCCACCCTATCTCCACATTATCACCTCGCTCCAAGTCGCTGCTCACAAGTTGGCAAGCATCAAAAAACGACGAATTGTAGCGGGTGCTGTTCTTCAGCCAAAGCAGAAACGAGGCATAGTCCTTATGTCCTATATATGCCGATAGAGAGTCGAGGGTCAGCATGCGCGGCTTATGGCTGTCGCTGACATAGCCGTACAGTCGCTTCAATGTCGACGGCGACACGAATATATCATGTCGGAGGCGCAGTATTACCGAGAACTCCTCAAAGTCGGTGGTCGTGGTAAGGTGCTTGCCGTAATGCTCCTCAACAAGGCGTTTCAGTTCTTCTATTTCTGGTGTGTTCATAGTCACTTCATTTAAATGTCATCAATTATATTCTCAAACTGGTCCCAGTATGACTTTGCCCGATAATACTCCTCTCTGCCTTTCGGCACATGCACGCGGCACGTCTTCAGAAAGTCGGTAGCAACATTGGCAAATGTGTTGTCATAGCATACTGGTGGCAATGCTGCACCGATGTAAATGTCAGTAAGCGGACAACCGTCGAAGACGTATTCGTTTATAATGTCCACTTTCTTGCCAAGGCGCACCGTGGTAAGGTGGCTGCATTTCTGAAACAGTCCGGAGGGCAGCTGCTTAAGGGTGGAGGGCAGCACCACTTCCTTCACCTTGCTGTTATAGAAGGCACACATACCCAACTTGGTCAGTCCGTCGGAGAATACGAATTTCTCCACGTTGCTTTCGCGGAAGGCATAGTCGCCAACGCTCTCTATGGTAGGGGGCAATGTGTAGTCGCCCTTCTTGCCCATAGGGAACCAGAGTATGCGTTTACCATCACTGCTCAAGAGTACACCATCCTTACTCATGAAGTAGGTGTTGGCTGCCGACACGTCGATGTTCTCCAGCGATGTACAACCAGCCGATGGACTTACCGCACTTACCGATGCAGGGATGGTGATGCTACGCAGAGAGGTGCAGCCTTCGAAGGCTTCCTTCTCTATCTTGACGGCTCCCATTGGCAGCTTGATGGTATTCAGACCAGTGCAAGCACGAAACAGACCTACGCCTATCACTCCGTCCTCTGTAAATCGTGATTCGCCATACTCGCCACCACCCGCAACGATGCTTGCTCCCGAAATATCGAGATCGGCAAGACGTCCGACTGTAGGATGGTTTTCCTCATCACGTCCTGCCATGATGCGCAGCGTGCGCAGATCGTCGCCATTAAGCGGGCCTACTAGAGAAAGACTGGTAAGATTGAATATCTGGTCGCCGAGGAGGGTGGAAAGAATGCCTGCCTTACCAAGCACAACGGCTGAAGAGGTAGTGAACTGGATGGCTTCGCCTTCCGACTCGCCTACGCTGTTGACAGCAAAGGGCTTGATGGTGTACGTAATATTGGACTGCAGACCGTCAATAAACAGACTGTACATTCCATCGTCGTCAGCCTTTCCGCTCTGCATGATAGTTTTCTCGCATCCCTCGATGCCTTCGCCCGAAACACGACAACCGCAGGATGTGACGAGTTCGCCGCCATTGTCCGTGATGCTGTAGCCTACAATAAGGCTGACCGGAGCGCTACTCAGCACTTTCGCCTTGCTTACCGTGGGGCGTTGGTTGGGCTGCGTGGCAAAGCTGACCATCTCGCCAGAGAGCGAGGCTGAGCCATTGGTGCCATGAAGCATATAATAATAGGTGGTGCCGGCATTGAGCGTGGATAGGTGCATACTGACATTGCCGTCGGCATCAGCCAATACTTCCTGCCTCTCAGACATGCTCTCGTCATTGCCATAACTGAACCAAAGACTGGGCATGTCCACCCCTTTTTCCTTGACACACTTGCCCGATAGCGTGGCTTCCGTACGGCTAATGTCCATAGCCGGAAGCGTCTGGAGGCGAGGCTCTAAGTTGTACGGACTGTCACTGCTACAAGAGCAGACCGTCACGACAGCCATCAACAATAATATATAGAGAATACGATTATTCATAATCGGTACATTTTTTACTTGCGCTTTGTTATCATTCCAGTCTTTCCAAGGCATATTCCTACGCCTATACATCCCTGCCATTGCTTGCCGGCAATGGTCAGTGCCGACGCACTGAAGCTGAACCGTCCTACAGAAGCTACAACGCCAAGCTCTGCCGCAAAGCCTTTATGACTGAACTTTTCATTACGTAACCAACCACCGCCCTCGCTGTCGGCAAGCTGCCATGCAGTGGTCTGACTGCCATAGCCCACGCCTTCGAATATGTTGAGCAAGCCATTCAGACGATGTATGCCACCCACGGTTAGGGCATAGACAGAAGTCTGCGTGCGTCCAGTATAATAAGGTGTGTTGCCGGTAGAGGGTCGATAACCATCGCTATTGCACGAACCTATCGTCGTGGGCGATGAATGCAGATTGCTGCTCACATGCACATAAGCACCATGACGACGCATCAAGGCTGCCATTACGCCCCACGAGGGTCCATCGGTATGTAGCGAGGCTGTAAGCAACGTGAAGGCATGAAGCTGAACTATGCGTCGGGGCGGTGACACAGTTACGGTGTCGACGATGGTTTGAGTATATACAATAGTGTCATGCTTCTCCACCACAGCGGTCTGTGGTAGGCGGAGACGCATCTCATAGGTCATGCGGCTCTCAAGCTTCGTGCCGAACTTATAGTCGCGTAGCACTCCCCATTGCGGATGTTTCAGCGTTATACTCTTGGTACCTTTGGGTAGGAAAAGCCATATCTCGCCCACCTTGTCGCGACGTTCTACAATACCCAGAGGCGAAGAGAAGGCGAAGTCAGCTGGTGCCACAACCTTAAGCAATGCGCATGTCTCGCCATTAAGGTCGCGTACGGCATCGATGAAGGCACTCACATCGGTAGGCAACTGACGGAATTTCTCCACCGTAAAGGTGCTGTCGGGCGCAGCCAATGCAACTGTCGCTGCTGCAGCCTTAGCATCGTTCAACGGCAGACACGACAATATCATAGTATACACCACGCAAAGCATAACTTTACGTAGCGTAAAGGAAAACCTTACAAATGCCTTCTTTATACTTTCCATTTTATTCTAAATTAAAGTCGGAAATTTCAATTACTCCATCACTACCACTTACAGTTGCCGACGGCTGCCACGTGCGCACATGGATAAGTGGCATGGAAGCGTTGCGGAAGTCCCACAGCAGAAACAGCCAGCCATCATCGGCATAGCGGTCGCTCTTATAGCGCTGGCGCAGCGATACTCCGTAGATGCCATCTTTCGTAGGATGGCGCATTATACGGAAGTCGGAGAAGCGCACGTCCACCTTCTTGTTCATGCCGAACACCTTGGAGAGTCGCGAGAGATAGTCGGCCTTGGTATGGAGGGCGTAGCTCACACGGCTGTCAGCGCCCACCTTGGCTTCATCCTTCGACTGACGTACTACGTTGCCCACAATAATGAGCGCGTCGTTGCTGAACACCTGACGTAAGAAGTCGATGTCCTTCGTTGTGTATGCCGTGCGCAGATGCTCACAGTAATTGAGAATCTGACGGCGGCGTGTGGCGTCGGTCTCCTCCAGTTTTCCGCTTATTATCTTGGAAGCCTCAGCATAGAACGGACTGTTGTGCGCCATCGTGCGCACGTCCACAGCCGGGAGTCTCACCTCTTTACGGCTTACTTTAGCAGCAGGTTGCTTACCATGCACGTCTGCCGCTGTACCGTCAATGGCAGATGTCTGCCCCTCTGGCGCAGTTATTGCCGATTGCGACGGGTCGGCTGACGTGGCTATAAAGACAACTATACCCTGCATGTCGACATATCCTTCACGACCTGTCGACAATTCGCGAAAGCGTAGACGACCGCCACGAAACTGCGTGTCGAGCATACATCCTCGCAGCGGAATGCGGAACATAACATTGCCACGCGCGTCCTCCACCACATACTGTCGTTCGCCATTGGTCAAGGTCTGCTCCACAAGCTGCATGCCCTCGCTCATGCCGTAGCGCGTCTCGGTAGTCACATTATTATATTTCTTAATGGGCAGCACCCACAAAGCCACTGCCCACAAGGCAAGAATCAGCACAAGGGCTGATAATACATACGTTATTTTCTTCATTCAGAAAGTGTTATTGCCAGTCATTTATCTCACCACCGATTTCTATCTTCACCTGCTCGGGGTCTTTTGAAATGATAAGGTTGACAAGATTTTCCACACCAGGTTTATAATTAAATCGGCTCTCATAGAAATAGCTCACACCGTTTACCTCCACTTCAAGGAATGGCATACGTGTTGTGATGTTCTGCGGCACGACGATGGCAGAATAGCTGGTCTCGTCGTCTTGATGGGCTATGATGCTCTGGCGTGCCACCCTCGGATTGTACGTGACAATGCCTTGGCAGAGGTCGACGGTGGCAGAGGTGATGGTGCTGTGTATATACACTTTGGCTTTGGTGGGCAGCTCGCCTTCGAAGTCCTCGCCCTTTATCAGGCGTATGCGTAGCTTGCTCATGATGTGACGGAACAAAAGACTAACTGGCGAATCCGACGCTGTGACACTCTTCTGCGAAGCAAAGAGCAGGTCGCTCGCCTCATAGCCGCCAAGCGATGTGGCTGTCTTCGGGGTGTTCTGGTCGAGAGCCACGCTGAAAGGCTGACTGTCGAGGCTGAGCACCTTATCCATGCGTGGATAGATAGCATATACATTGAACGTGCCGTCGTCCCAATAGAGGGGACGGACTGATGTCCACTTGTTGCCGTCGTAGGTCAGCACATCATTGTTGGCAAGATTGCCTCCCAACTCCATTGGTTTTTCAGTGTTTGCCACATACAGTCCTATGCGGTCGCCTATCTCGAAATCGGTTTCCGTGGCACGTGTCTGCGACGGATGCTTCACAACGAACGTCATCGGCGTCGACTTGGCATCCTTGTATTGCGGATTGGCATCATCTGAGCAAGCCGCAAGAAACGCTGCCCCTACAATGCTGACACTCATGCAAACCCACCTTATTATATTATTCTTCATACTTTGTCTTGTTTATTTTTATTACGTTACTCACATTCACTGCTGCAGCCTGCATTTCTGCTTCATTTTGCAATAATGTGTTTAAAGCCCGACCAGGATTCTGACGACTTATAGTCATTTAAAGCAGGCCCTGGCACTATAACAGTGAGGTCTTCTAATGGAACTCCATTGAAAGCTCTGTCATTCACGACTGGAGGAATGGTGCTCTTACATTCAACTACGCGAAGCGATTTGCAATTATGGAAGGCACCCACATCGATTAACTCAAGACCGCTTGGCAATATTATCTTTTGCAGATTTTCGCTATTTGAAAATGCCCATTCATGAATACACGTAACTCCCTCAGGTATCTCTGCCTCCCCAGTAAAAGCGCAATTTGAAAAAGCTAATGATGAAATGCTTAGCAATCCCTTGGGTATCTTAAAGCTTCCTGAGAAGTAATTTCCTTCGAAGTTGCTACCTCCAAAAACTATAAGACTCTTCGGCAATTCAAGTTCGCCAATGAATCCGTTATCACGAAATGCCCATTCACCTATAGCAGTGACGCCATCATGCAACTGTAGTCTGCCTCCAAACCCACAACCCCCAAAAGCACACGAGGGTATAACGGTCAAGGATTTAGGAATCACAAGGTCGCCTTTCAAGCCAGTACAACCATGGAAAGCACTTGAACCTATCTTCTTCAGATGACTTGGCAATATCAGATTGCCATACAGATACTGACAATTATAGAAACAACTACCTCCAATTTCCTCGATTCCATCCGGCAGATTCAATGGACATGCAAAACCACACTCTGAAAAAGCAGAAGCACCTATCTTCTTCAATGTGGAAGGTAATGTCAGGACACCGATAAAGTCGTTGTTTGTAAAAGCATTATCGCCAATCTCTACCACACCTTCAGGAATATTTAGAGAACCCGTCAGACCTGCACCGTCAAAAACCCTTGGGTTAATACGCTTAAGAACGTCAGGAAACACAAAGCTTGTCAGCGTTTTTTTATCTTTGAAACAAAAACCAGGCAATACATCATCGTCAGCTTTATCTGGCCAATACTGCTCTCCCCCAAACATATAGCTGTATACTCCTTTTATTCTTACATCCTTTAGATTTAGAGCCGTAAGATTTGGCATACTGTCGCACATAATTCTAAAATCACGCGCATTAATGGTACCGGTCACCTTCATGCGTTTCACCTTGGTAAGATCCTTATGCGAAGCGGCTATCGAGTCATTTAGATGTCCGGCAGTGGTGTTGATAACGACATACTCCGTAGCCGTGGCATCATGGCTTTGGATATCATCCTCCCAAGGGGCAATGCTCTCGCTTACAAGCGTGAGACGATACTTGCCACTACCCTCGGCCTTGTCCACTCTGATGTTGAACTTCATCATCTTGCCCGACACATAGGTAAGCGCCTCGTTCTTCGCAAACTTGTAAGGTGCACCACCTATGGTGATGCTGAAGAGCGTTGTGCCTGCCGGGACGGTCTGAGGCACTACGATGGCACGCCATTCATTGTTCACTTGCGAGGGAATAGTTGCCGACGACTCCACATCACCTGCCACTTTCACGGTTCCATCCGTCATGTTTATGCTTGCCTTACGCGCCAGATTGGTGGCAAGCACTGTTTTATCTATGCTTTCCCATTCGCTATCGGTGAAACCCTCGCCCTTGAGCAGCTTCACGCAGGCACTCGACATACGGTGTCTCAGCAGCAGACGCAAGGCAGCATTGGAGGGAGCTACGTCGCTCAACTTGCCCCATAGGAAGTCGCTCGCTTCATAACCGCCCATCTTGCCGTCGGCAGTAGCGGTGCTCTGATCGCGCTGTACATTAAAAGTATAGTTGTCGATGCTTTCGGGGTTGGCGTATGGATAGTAGCCATAAACGTCTATATGGGTATGATTGTCCTTCCAGTAAACGTCTTGGTCTGAATTCCATTTACGGTTGGCTTCATCGTAAGTGTAGCATACATTGTCGGCACGGTTGCCACTCTGTTGTAATGTGCCGGGAATGTCGGCATTATAGTCAACAATGTAGATACCAATTCCGTCGCCGTCGCAAAAGCCACCGTCGTTGACACGTGTCACCGCCACCGGGTCTATCTCGCCCGAAAGCTCAATACGACGGGTATGGTGCTGTGTGCCGTCTTCGCCGAACAGTCCGTCAGCGCAACCGGCACACAACACCACACATACCATTATGGCAATGTATATAAGAATGTTTATGTATTTTCTTATCATTCGACAGTTTTTAATAATAAACCCGACCAGAAATCTGACGACTTATAGTCATTTAAAGCAGACTTAGGCACTATAACAGTGAGGTCTTCCAATGGGACTCCATTGAAAGCTGTGCTCCTCACAACTGGAGGAACGGTGCTCTTACATTCTATTACGCGAAGCGATTTGCAAGATTTGAATGCGTAATCATCGATTAACTCAAGAGTGCTTGGCAAGATTATCTTTTGCAGATTTTCGCTATTATAAAAAGCTCCTTCACCAATAGACAGAATACCCTCTGGGATCTCCACCTCACCCGAGAAAGTGCAGTGAGCAAAAGCTGATGATGAAATTTTTAGCAATCCCTTGGGTATCTTTAAGCTTCCTGAGAAATAATTTCCATAGAAGTTTCCACCTTCAAGTATTGTAAGACTCTCCGGCAATTCAAGTTCGCCAATGAATCCGTTATCACGAAAAGCATCTTCACCTATAGCAGTGAGCCATCATGCAACTGTAATCTGCCTCCCAACCCACATTCGTAAAAAGCGTCCGGGGGTATAACGGTCAAGGATTTAGGAATCACCAAGTCACCTTTCAAACCCGTACAACCACGGAATGCGCACCTATCCATATTCTTCAGATGACTTGGCAATATCAAATTGCCATACAGATTACGACAATCCTCAAAACATCCCCATCCTATTTCCTCAATTCCATCCGGCAAGTTCAATGGACATATAAAACAACACCCATTAAAAGCATACATGTCTATTTTCTTCAACGTGGAAGGTAATGTCAGCACACCTGTAAAATCGCTGCCAGCAAAAGCCCCACGACCAATTTCTACCACACCTTCGGGAATATTGAGCGAGTGCTTTAGACCGGAGCCGGCAAAAGCACCACTTTCGATACCCTTTAGAACGTCTGGAAACACAATGCTTGTCAGCGATTTCTTTCCATTAAAACAATCAGCAGGAATTTCATCGTCTTTCCAATGCGGATGAATATAGCCACTGGTCGGTACTTTGATTCTTACATCCTTGAGGTTAAGAGCCGTAAGCTTTGGCATGCTGTCGCGCATCATTATAAAATCATGCGCATTAATGGTGCCGGTCACCTTCATGCGTTTCACCATGACAATATCCTTATGCGAAGCGGCTATCGAGTCTTTAAGATGTCCGGCAGTGGAGTTGATAACGACATACTCCGTAGCCGTGACATCATGGCTCTGGAGGTCGTTCTCCCAAGGGGCAATGCTCTCGCTTACAAGCGTGAGGTGGTACTTGCCACTACCCTCGGCCTTATCCACTCTGATGTTGAACTTCATCATCTTGCCCGACACATAGGTAAACGCCTCGTTCTTCGCAAACTTATACGGTGCGCCACCTATAGTGATACTGAAGAGTGTTGTACCAGCCGTGACTGTCTGAGGCACTACGATTGCGCGCCATTCATCGTTCACTTGCGAGGGAATGGTAGGCGATGACTCCACGGAGCCTGCCACTTTCACGGTTCCGTCGGTCATGTTTATGCTTGCCTTACGTGCCAGGTTGGTAGCAAGCACCATCTTGTCTATGTTTTCCCATTCGATCTCGGTGAAACCCTCGCCCTTGAGCAGCTTCACGCAGGCGCTCGACATACGGTGTCTCAGCAACAGACGCAGGGCAGTACTGGTGGGTGCTACGTCGCTCAACTTGCCCCAAAGGAAGTCGCTCGCCTCATAACCGCCCATCTTGCCGTCGGCAGTGGCAGTGCTCTGGTCGCGCTGCACATTAAAAGTATAGTTGTCGATGTTTACGGATTGGGCGTATGGATAATAGCCATATACGTCAATATGGGTATGAAAGTCCTTCCAGTAAACATCATAGTCAGAATTCCATTTACGGTTGGCTTCATCGTAAGTGTAGCATACATTGTCGGCACGGTTGCCACTCTGCTGCAGTGTGCCAGGTATACCTGCCTTATAGTCAACAATGTAGATGCCCATTCCGTCGCCGTCGCAAAAGCCACCGTCGTTGACACGCGTCACTGCCACCTGGTCTATCTCGCCCGAAAGCTCAATACGCTGTGCGTGGTGCTGTGTGCCGTCTTCGCCTAACAGTCCGTCAGCGCAACCGACACACAACACCACACATATAGTTATGGCAATGTATGTAAGAAAGTTTATGTGTTTACTTATCATGCGATAGTAATTAATAATATACATGTTACACAGATTATTCCTCAGTAGCCGTTCCACCATAGTCCACGTCGTCTGCGTCCCATCCGGTTATGGTGGTGTTCAAGCCGTCGCTTTCCTTGACAAGTGTGACATTGACCGTATAGCTTTTGCCACTTACAAAATCGAAAGCCTTGGAGAACACGAGGTCATGTCCGTCCACATTCACATTTATCAGATTGGTCTGCGCTACTTGCTGCGGCACAACTATGGCACGATAGACATTGCCGTCCTTGTATGGTGTCATCGGAGTCATAGTCAATGACTCGCCATCATAATTCATAATAGGCTCCACCTCGCCCGTTGCAAGGTCTATATTGGCACTTACGGCTGGTATGTTAAGCGTCACCTTAACATCCGAAGCAGCAAGCGACGCATCGGTGAATCCTTCGCCTGGCGTCAAGACTATCGCCACTCTACTCATCACTTGCTTTAACGCAATGTGGACAATCGTCTGTCTTGGCACCACGTTCATCGTAGAGCCTACCATAACATCGGAATTGTTATAAGAGTTGATATTGCTTTGGTCTGCCTCTACTTTAAACACCATAGGGTTCTCGTTAATGTGTGTTGCCTGATAAGGATAATACAAATAAAAATCAGCACGCGTCTTTTTATCCTTCCAATACACAGTCTCGTCGGGAGTCCAATACACAGTCTCGTCGGGAGTCAAAGCACTGTGAGCATACGTATAGCGCATATTGTCAACATAATTGCCCGACGGCTTTAGGTCATTATGCGAACCGTCATCGTTACGATTTACTACATATAGTCCTATAGCGTCGTCATTCTTAAATGCAGATTTAGTGACACCAATTATAGAGGTGCCGATGTCAACGGGTATACGCACGGTCGGTTTTTCGGGCTGCGGAGGGGTAGGCTCATCGTCCACACCGTTTTCTGCTCCCGAAGAGCAAGCCAACAGAAAGAAACTGACAGCAGCAATGTATAAGCACTTATTCAACAACTTATTTATTATCATAGATTTCAAGTTTTGTAATTGCCGTATTATAATAGTTGTGCAAAATTACACAATTTATGTGAATACGACAAGTTCACAATAGTTCATAATAAGCAAAACTATTGATTTACAGCAACATTCCTTTCCTATTTTTCTCCAAGAAATCTATGATAATGGGACTTATACCTCGAATGTCGCATTTCTTTTAGATTGGTCTGTGGACAGATCGTAAGCTCTAAGTTTGCAGAAGAAAGCAATTAGGCTAAATAATCAAGGTAAAACTATGAT
>ERZ1034678.1153-NODE-1153-length-13627-cov-18.944813_pt1 | contig 13627 bp, 13 predicted proteins | sample MGYA00520640_ERZ1034678 | MGnify/ENA primary metagenome ERZ1034678 (study PRJEB33766, sample SAMN09781767) | gut metagenome | biome: gut microbiome | host: Homo sapiens | place: Madagascar | study: EMG produced TPA metagenomics assembly of the PRJNA485056 data...
ATGTGGCTGTAGAACTGACAGAAGACAATCATGTCCAGTTCTTCATCCCAAAGGGTTTTGCTCATGGTTTCGCAGTCCTTTCAGAAACAGCCGTCTTCCAATACAAGTGTGACAACTTCTATCATCCAGAGGCAGATGGTGGTATCAGTATCCTCGATGATTCCCTCGGTATCGATTGGAAGATCCCAACAGAACATGCCAATCTCTCCGAGAAAGATACGAAGCATGCCATGCTGAAGGACTTCGATTCACCTTTCGATATCAATGTAGATTTATACAAATAGGGACTTATGGCAGATAAAGAATTTTTAGAGCGAATGCTCTCGATGCTCCCAGAAGAGTTTCAAGACATTTACGACGATACGATTCCCGAAGCAAAGGAAGTCCGTAAGAAGATGAGCAAGAAAAAGTCAGCTCCCAAGCTAAGTTATTCCTGCTCAATGCCAATGATAGAAGACATCCGCAACTTAGGCTATGAAAGCCAAGCTAAGGTATGCAAGTCTTTTCATCAATTGGTGAAGAAGCAATCTTTGGAAGGCTTCTTCATCACTCGTTTCGAGGAAACCTATTCTCGAATCAACATGAAGAATTTGGAAGAAAGCATAGAGGCAATCCACTATACTGTGAATGATCTCGACAATGCCATTTCCGAGATAGACTTCTACGACCCTATGCTCTTCTTTGAGGTAGCAAAGACAATGGCAAAGGTAATAGCTAAAGAGAAAAAATAAAACCGATATGATAACATTACGTCAAATACCTTTTGAAGATGGTCTAGATCTAGAATGGATGATGTTCTATGTTACAAAGAAAAATATCCTAGAACATTGTCGCTTAGCTAGCATTCAAATATCTAGCAGTCATAGAAAGGGACTCATCGGATGGGTTCTTGCAGACTTCTTCAAGAAGGATCCATTCTATATAGTCAACAAGCTTTCTCAAGAGGAGCAAAGCATGCTGTCAAAGCCCATTGTCTATAAGTCTAATGAATATATCACATATCCTCGCAATGATGACAAATTTCTGTTGATGCAGAAGTTTCATCTTGTAGTAACCTATCAAACGGATACCGAGTGGTATATATTTATGCCCGATTGCATCCGAACGATATTGGTTAAGGCATCTGAGGCAGATACAGACTATCACCCTGGTATGCGAAAGTATTCTGATACATTGGCAGATTTAACAGAGTGCAATAAGCGCATTCAGGAGTTTATGGATATGGGCTTAATGGCAACCATCTCTCTCTGCCTGGTATAAACTCCGAGCTTTCTAGTATGGAACAGCGTTATAAGACAGAAAAAAAAGCACTTAGCCCTTTGTCTGAAATATCCTTGGGCTAAGAAGAATGAGGATAATGTACAAGACAGCATAACAGATGCCTTAGAATTTATAGGTCATTTGAAAAAGATTTCAGTCCTCTTCAATAGTATAAAACTATAAAATGGACATATTTTAAGGTGAATGAGTGTGCTATGGCAATCCTTCACCCTAAAAACGATACAATAATTCGAGCTTATGTTAGACCAAACCTTTTCTGCTAAGAATTTCATGGCAGTCTACGAACGTGAAACCCGAAAGGGAAGAATCCCTTAGGAATCGATGACTACGGACTTTCAAGAAGTGGTGCTGCAAATTAAAGAGACTCGTAAGAGATTGAATGATTTGAAAAGCTGCCGAAAGTCTGACAAGGTTGATAAAACGGAGGATTTGCTGTTAGAAATATCAGCATTAAAGGTTAAACTGAAAGAATTGAAAACAGCAAAGGAAGAGAAGCTGAATGCCTATATGAAGCAACTTTCTGTACAAGTCAACAGCTGTGATTTCCACTTTAAGCTTGAGAAAAAACAAATTCATGACAAGATTGGATTTAAGTTGGATTCTAAGGATTATGCTCAATTCTTTGCAATGAAACAATTGCAGGTCAATTTACAGCGAACCTTCAAGGTGAAGCAGGCGAATCGCCATTTTATCATGAACAATCTTAAGCTGCTTTTAAAAACGAAGCGTCCCTTCTATGCCATTCGTACAGATGTATCTTCTTTTTTTGAGTCTATACCACAAGCCAAACTCGAACATACTTTAATTGACAATACTTTGTTATCATATAAGTCAAAGATGTTTGTAAAAGCAATATTTGATGAGTATGAGAACCAAAAGACAAAATTGTCTGCAGAGGATAGTAAAGGACTCTCTGAAAACCATGGTGTCCCAAGAGGTATAGGTATCAGTTCCTTATTATCGGAAATCTATATGCGAGATCTCGACAATAGCATAAAGAAACGACCAGAAGTTATCTTTTATGCGCGATACGTGGATGACATCTTTATGCTTTTAGCAGACCTCCCACTAGGTAAAGATATAGCGATGTATTATCAAGAATTATCGGATTTTTTTGATGTACATGGCTTGAAACTTAAGCCAAGGAATGATGATAAATGCAGAATTCTGGATTGTTCTGATAAGAATCAGAATGCAACTTTTGAGGTTACTTATCTTGGCTATAAGATGATAATTTGCAGTAAAAGCGGTAAAAAATCTTCGACAGCAAATTTTCTTATGTCAGATAAGAAGATTGAACGTATCAAAAAGCGTATAGATAATGCTTTCAAACATTTCGATGATACCAATAAATATAGCCTTCATCAAGCCCGCAAGGATTTGGTGGACTCTTTGAAGTTGATTACGGGTAATGTAAAACTTCATGGAGCGAAGTCCGGGGTAAAAACAGGATTATATTTCAATAGTGATTTGTTAGAGCCAAATGATGACCTTGGTATATTGAACAATTACCTTTATTCCAAGAAGGTATCTCTGTATTCAAAGTTGTTCCATGAGGAATATGAAAAGCAACAGTTTGAAAATTCTTTGTACGAAAGAATTCGCAAGTTTGATTTCATTAAAGCATGGGAAAACAAGAAAATATACGAATTGCCTGATAAGAGAATTCGGAAAATAATGGGATGGTTGAATTATGAAGAGGAAAAAGATTAAGCTTCGTTACAAGAAGGAGAGGGTTGTGTTCTCAGATGTATTACCATATGAGTTGCCCATTACTTTCACCAATCGTTTCTTTTATCGCTTTTTGGTTAAAAATGAGGTGAAATATACTATTGAACCTCTTGATCCTAAAAAAGGTAAGTTGTCTTGGAGCGATAAAATGTCTGTGGCTGCTCGGCAAGTGCTAGCAATCATATTTGGTATAGAGGGGAAACAAGTATTTAGGGAAACATCGCATACGGTGGGTAATAAGCCGACAATTCCTTTCAACTATCAAGTCATGCATAAACGAGGCAAATATCGGGAATTGACAGTTATACATCCTGCCGAACAAATCAAAATGGCCAGTTTCTATGAACGATATAAGACTTTGATACTCTATTATTGCCAGCAGAGTCGCTTTTCCTTGCGCTATCCTCACGCTGTGGCATGTTATTTCTATTATAGAGATAGACTTCATCATACCCTTTTGGGTAGACGCTCAGACAATGTTGAATTGTTTTTCAATGAGTATGAGAATTTGAAGACCTACTTTAGTTATAAGAAATATACGCATATTTATCGTTTCTATGAGGATTACCGCTATCAAAGAGCGGAGAAGAAGTTTGCACATCTTCAACGATTTGACATTCAGTCTTGCTTTGGAAGCATCTACAGCCATTCGATAGCATGGGCTGTTAATGGCGGAAAAGAAATTTATAAGAGATATTTCAATGGTGATGATGGTACATTTGGGGCGGTTTGGGACAGCTTGATGCAAAAGATGAACTACAACGAAACGAATGGAATTGTTATAGGTCCAGAATTCTCACGACTCTTTGCGGAAGTCATTCTTCAATACATAGACAAGTGTGTGGAAAGAGAATTGAAAGACAAGGGTTATAAATGGAATGTAGATTATGAATGTTATCGTTATGTAGATGATTATTTCTTCTTCTATAACAATGTGGAGGTTTTGGAAGCAGCACGACAAAGCTATGCTTATCATCTACATGAATATAAGATGAACATCAGTAATGAGAAGACAGAAGATTATGACCGTCCTTTCATTACTCCTATTTCAAGAGCTAAACTTGCCATTGACAAACTCATCAAGGAGACGATTACAATAAATATTGATGGAGACACGCATAAGCAGGAGGAAAAAGAAGACGATGAGTTTGTGGACTTGTCGGCTGATGTTCCTGATGAGGACGTAAATGAGGTGATAGATAAGGAGCGATTGGAGAAATCTCTTCAAGCAAAGTACACCCTCTATTTTCATTCCTCTTACTTTAGTTCTGTTTTCCAAGACATATTGAAAAGTAATGAGGTAGAAGCCAAGGACGTATTGAACTATTCAATAGCACGAATGGCTAATAAGTGTGAGCGGATGCTTAAGAAGTTCGATAAACTCTACAAACCATTGTGCATGTCTTGCAAAATAAATGGATTGTCTAAAGAGGAACAAGAAGGGGTGGAGCGGAGAAAGAGTAATTTGGAAAACCAATTATCTCTGTTTCTTTTCAACCTGTTGGATTCAGCTTTCTTCATCTATTCTTTTAATAAGCAGTTGAATAGTACCTTGAAGTTGATGAACCTCTTAAATACGATTATCATATATCTTGATAATAACTATATCGAGCCCCAGAGAGATAAGAAGACTAAAGTAAGATACATTCGTTTCACCGATGATATTAGAGCCAATGTGTTCAAGAAAATCCAGAATGAAATTAATGTAGTTTTCCAATGTAGCCATTACAATGAGAATACGCAATTGGAAACTCTCTATTTCTTGATAACTCTAAGAAGTATGAGGAGCAAGTACCGCCTTTCTGCATCAGCTATAGAGAACTATTTAGGTGTCAAGAAGAATGAAGGCGAGGATAAAGTGCTGCCAAACATGAATGTTTTGTCAGTTACGCTGCTCCTTTATTATTTTGCTAATGGTAAGGATTTTTGTGAATTACGAGCACTTGTTTTGAAAAAAGCTTGTGAGCGAATCAAGAATGTTCCTGAAGAACAACGGGGAAAGACAACGGAAATAGTCATTCTGTTATTGGACTTAATGGCCTGTCCGTATATCAGTATAGATGATAAACGGAAAGTAGGAAAGGCATTTGGTCTTCATGAAAAAGAGATAAAGAATCTATTGAGATATTTCAAAAATGGTAGATTTATGTTTACAAACTGGAAGAAACTCAACGTAACAAAGGAATTGAATGCGAAGATTTCGCAGGAAGTTTATGCTTAGATGCGTCTAAGAATAAATGGTGCATGAACCACGAGGCTCAAATATTTTCACACACATAGGTTTGTGCAGGCAAGGTTGCCACAAAAGGGGCTTTGGGTCTTGAGTCCCTTCAATTTTGGTGTAAACTTTTCTGTACTTCATTAATATCTATAATAAAAATTATGACAGAAGCCAATTTCTTTGGATGACGACCTGTCTAAAGTATGTGGAACAAAAAGTGGATTTGATAAACGATATTATGGTAAAAATAGATAATATAGAAATCAACAATATAGGTCCAATCCTCAATTTGAAATTGATATTTAATCCTCATTTCAATATAATTTGTGGATCTAATGGTATCGGTAAAACAACGATATTGGAGTGTCTTGCAGAAAGTTTTTGTGGGCAACGGTATACTTTGTGTAAAAATAGCAGTTCTGAGTTTGGTAAGTGGATTGTTGGATTATGTGAGAATCAATCCTTTTTTTCTAAAACAATTGAGATAGACTCTGTGAGACCTAATATAATAACAGAAACAGAATCTTGGTCATTAATAGATTATTCACGTTATGTGTTGTATTACAAAACGAATCGAGCAATGGACTACATGGCTGTTGATGCAATATCAAAAAATCCAGAACAAAGTAATTTTGATTATGCAAATCAACTTAAAAATGGTAGCAACTATGCTGAAATAAAAAAGTGGTTTATTAATCGTTTTCTTTGGTCTGGGCATCCTGGCGAGTTGACTGATGAACAAATGAGCAATCTGGAGGCGGCAAAGCGAGTGTTCGAGATAATGTCGGATGGCTTTTCTTTTGATAAGATTGACCATGAAACAAACGACATTGTTTTGAATTCGCCGACTGGAAAAATTGTTTTCGAACAGTTGTCTTCTGGTTTTATCTCTTTTGCAATCATTCTTTTGGGATTGATTAAGGATATTGAATATCGATTTAAGCTGCCTCATATTAAGGTTCAAGACTTCGACGGAATTTTGATAATAGATGAAATGGATGTTCATTTGCATCCTGAGTTGCAAGCCAGAATATATTCTGCACTCGATCAGTTATTCCCAAAGGCTCAGATATTTACCTCTACTCATAGCCCTCATGCCATTCAGGTTGCTAAACCCGATGAAATTATACCTTTGGTGAAACAAGAGGATGGTTCTCTTGCGGTTAATCCGATAGTCAATAAAGAATACGGCTGCCAAGGTTGGACCATCGAAGAAATTTTGAATGATGTTATGGGAATGCATGATACAAAGTCATCCCGATACAAGGAAGAACTTAATAAATTCAATGAAGCATTGGATGCTGATGATTCCACTAAGGCACATGAAGCTTACGACATCTTGTGTAAGATGCTCCATCCAGATAATTACTTGCGTAAGGTTCTGGAAATTCAAATGGTTGGATTAGAATAGCGTATGATACATATTGATAGAGTTGATGCTCCTAGTAAATTGACAGATGATGTAGTTCGTGCAAAGACTGCAACTTTTAAGGCTGATTCCAAGAAAGTTGTGTGGCGAGACAAATATATAGTTGCAGCATTGATGAATATGTCTCATAATAAGTGTGCCTATTGTGAGTGTAAACTAGGAGAGGAAAGTAAATATATGGAAGTGGAGCATTTTCATGACAAGAAAGACTTTCCTGATGAAGTTGTGTCGTGGGATAACTTGCTACCAAGTTGTAAAAAATGCAATACAAGCAAAAGTGACCATAATACAGTCTGGGAACCTATTATCAATCCAACCGTTGATATTCCTCAACGACACATGATTCTTTTTAGAGGCGTACGTTTTAGAGGTGTTGATGATTTGGGAAAGACGACAGTTGCTGTATTGAATTTAAATGACCAAGATCACCATTGCAAGGTAAGATATGCCATAGGACAAGCCATTACTGAAGAGCTAGAGAAACTGTTGGCTGATTCTACAGAATTCTTGGATGGGAGGCGTTTGCAGACTCCACAAGGTATAGGTAGGTTGCGCAATTCTTCTACTGCGCTTTTGTCTAAAGGAACAAAGGACAAGGAATATTCGGCTGTGGTAGCAACGGCCTTGCTGAGTGATAATTTCTATGATTCTTTAAAGGCTAACTTGCAGAAGCTGGGTATTTGGACAGAAGAAATGAATGCTCTTGAAGCAGAATTGCAAGCTATTCGATATAAAGAGGCGTAAGTCTCGGCATATTAAGAAGTAAGAACTTAATAATAAGAACATTGTGAGAGGAGTAGAAATTATTCCATTCCGATAGATTTAGTATAATTATAGTTCATATTTAAACTTTATGCTTATGAATGCAAAACAAAAACTAGCACATCAGCGTGCGGATTTGGCGATAGTCGAATTTTTGAAGGAATTGTTTACACCTCCTTATGTAATCAATGAGTCAACTTTTGATGAAACAAAGGATTCAGCTGTGGAGTGTGCTAAACAGAATGTAGATGCTTCTTATCTAACTGATAGAGAGAAAGAGGTTGCTAAAGAGTCTGTGGAACAGTTTGCTAATGAAGTGGCATTAAAGTTCAAGACTGCAATGAAGCAATCTGGTAAGGTTGTGTAAATTAACTGTTTGAAATTATGGTATATACGATGCCTATTGATACCATTTCTTTACGAGATACTCTGTCTTGTGCTTGTTCACAGAGTAGTGAACCGTTATCTAATTGGTTTGATTGGGTCTCTCTTATAGCTTCAATTGCTACTCTAATATGTTTTGTTGTTACTTGTATTCAAATCTATAAAGTAAAGAGGGTAAATGAGCAGGTAAGAGAATCTGTGAATGATAACAATGAGCGAATCAGACAAAGTATAACGATATCCACAGTTTCTGATGCCCTAAGATTAACAGAAATGGTAATGAGCAATATAAGAAAAGGTCATTATGAGTTGGCTGCAATAAAGTTGTATGAACTCAACAATATGGCAATAGAGGTTGCAAATTCTTATCGAGAGCTCAAAAAACACCAGCTTAGGTTGGTGTCGGAGGTGGAACATCTCTACGATATGGCTAATAATAAGAATTCTTTTTATAGTCCAAATTATTCTATATCCACTATTATGCAGTTTAATAATGTATTGAAGGAGATAGACATTCAAATAAAAAAAAATATTGTAAAAACTGATAGGTCATGAAAAGATATATAGATGCAATAAGTCCGATTATAGAAAAAATCTTAAAGCTTACGGAAACAAGTCAGATGAGCTGGGAAAAAGCAGGTGATAGGGCGTATCGTTGTGTTGACGTAAAAGACAACCTTAGTTTGGAAATATCTAGAGGTAATGGCTTTGTTGGTGCAAATATAGGTTTAAAACTATATTCTGAAAACAAATTAGAATTTGAATATACTCCTGGTTTTGTGGTAAAATATCCTGATTTTGAAGCGCTTTTATCAAAGCTTTATACAAAGGTTGAAGATGAAGACTTAAATCGTGTAACAAATAATTTCTCAAAGATTATGTTGGCTTTTAGTAATGAGACAAATGTGTAATTTCATTTTCTTCTGTGAAGGTAATTTAATGTACAATATTATAATCAAATAAATATGTCAAGAGAAAGTGTATTGAGCAATGCAGAGAAAGATGCTATTGTGATAGAGAAATTGATATTTCATATTATAGTTAAAGACTCAGTTGCTCCGATATTTTTAGATAAGGTCATAATTACTGAGGAACAACAGAGATTCTTTAAGGCTCGTCTTGGAGATTCTTCACAAGGTAGACAACACATTTTTGTGAAAGATTCAAGCCTAAAGCCGAAAGTAGAGGAAATCCTTAAGGCTAATGATGATGATTTTGTGAAATTGTCCAAGGATATAGCCAATCAGTTTAAACTGGCTCATAATAACAATACGAGTGATGGTGTCTTTATAATTTCTGTTGCAGCTATTGGAGAACGAAAACTTTTGTTTTTGGTGAAGTTGGATCACAAAACCATATATCAGTACAAAGTAAAAGATAATCAGGCATTATTAGAAGAGGTCAAAAATACTTTTTCCGAAGATAAGTCAGCTATCCAGAAAGTTGCCTTGATTGACATTTCTGATAGGGCTGTATGGGATGTCTTAACTATGGATCGTGGTGCTCGAGGCGCAAATAATTATATAACCAAATATTTCCAGCAATTTTTGGGAGTTATTCCAAGGGAAACCGATACGGACTTAACCAAAAAAGCTATGGCGGCAGCTCGTCAATGGGCAACTTTCAATAAAGGTGCTATTGATCCTAATCAGGAAGTGTCTAATTACAAAAATAGAGCACGAGGCTATTTGATGAATCACGATGTCTTTGATACAGATGAATTTATAGAAGCTGTAATTCAAGACCAAGAAACAAGTAGGCGCACATTTCTGAAAGAGTCTTTTAAAGTTTATCTTCAAGAGAAGGGAATCGCTGGTCAGACTTTTACTCCTCAGAAGAGAGCTTTAAGCCCATCCAATTCAAAGAACATCCGAAAAACCGCTGAAGGTGTAAAGATTGAGTGGGAGGGTACGGCAAGAGACCATGGTGTAGAGATTCCAAATGCGAAAGATGCTAATGGTATCTACGAAATAAAGATTAGGACGAGCAATATAGAAGAAATTCAGTAAATGCTATGTATGCGATATTTTTCTCCAAGCTAGATGTTTTGGCTAATCTCTCTTCGGAACGAGAAGAAACATGGTCGTCTTTAACTTTGCGCGGTATTTATTCTGATAGTGTAAATAAATCCTATTTTGTGGATTTTTTTACAGAATGTAAAAACGTCGCAATGGATAATTTAGTAACTTTTTCGGTTTCTGGTGAAAGTTATAACTTAGATTCTTTTGAAGAAGAGTTGGTTGATGGATCAGATTGGAAATTACATATCAATAAAGACGCCTTGCAAAAGGATGACAATGAAATAATTCATACTTTCTTCTACTCAAAAGATTCATTGCTAGATTGGGCGTCGAAATCTAATCCCATTAGAATGGAACATCCTTTCAATAGGAATAAATATTCTATAGAGGTTTATGGCATTGAGGAAACTTTTGGCGGTTCTCAATTCGCAGTTTCGCCTAATGGGGAACCTTTGGCTATTGATGCAATTGGAAAATATGAAGATAACATTGTTGCTCAATGTCATTCTTTTATGACGAAAGAGGTGAATGTTAGACCTTCTAAACATTTAGTCTTATTTGGTGAGGTGTCTGATTTATCTTCACCATTCTTCAAGGCAAGTATCCAGACAATGGCTTATGCATTGTGCAATGAATTGTACGATGACGATAAGGTCGTAGTTCGAGGGGTAAGACGTTTAGAATGTCGTTTCGGCTTTGATAGTGACCTTACTTCATTGAAAGAGTATCAGAGTTTTTTGCAAAGAGCGATAGCTTGGGTTTATGAAAAAGATTTTAGTCTAAGACATAAGCTGCTTTTGGATCGAATCACTTTAGATATAAATCTCAATGTGTCATTTGTGCAGGGACTTTTCCCTGTTATATACGATGCCATAGTACAAGCCAAGGAACGTTATGATTTTGCAACTTATGAACGACAAGATGACTATTCTCGTGAATTGCGTGATTTGCTCAAAGATATAGAGTCAATGGACAAGCAGTGTAGCCAAAAAATTCGCTCCATTATTGCCAATTTTAGTCGAGATGTTTTAGGCGCACTTTTATTGATAGGAGTTACACTTCTTTCTAAGATTTCAGAGTTAGACAAGTTGAGTGATAATAATTTAGTCCAGTATGTATTTGATGGATATGGCATCTATTTTATAGTTTCTGCTTGTCTTCAATTTGTAGTTGATTATATTGATATCTCAGACACAAACAATGAATTTGATTACTGGAAGAACATTTCCAGAAATTATATATCTAATACGGATTTTGCTCGTCATAAAAAGAAAACCTATGGTAAGCGGTTAAGGAATTTTTGGGTGATTTACGCCTTGATATTTTTATTATACATCTTTTTAGCATTTGTTTGTTTCAAAGCTTTTGGCATTTGGCAGAACACGCAGATCGAATTAAAGAACAAATAGAGCATGAGTATGGTACAATTATATGATGCTAAAATAACGAATTGTATTTTACATTTCGTCGGTAACAAGTCTCTTGATATAGACTATAAATTGTCTTCTTCTGAAATATTATTGGATGAAAACTTGAATTTTGTTCTGACAAATTATTTCTTTAAACCTTTTGTTGGTAAAGATGATTATTGTCATTTCTATCATGATTCGGATTTGTCAATGAATGAAATCTTTGTGTATGCAAGTCGTATTTTCAAGCATAAAGAAGACTTTGTTTTAGAGTCACAGAACATAATGAGGCATCTTTATGAGTCAAGTACTCATCCAAAAGTCAAGATTGGCGAACTGTATATTGCATATTTTACTAATTGTTTATTAGATGGCAAATATGTTGATGCTTTAGGAATATTCAAGTCTGAGCATAAAGATACATTTATTAAGATAACCCAGCAAGACTCCTCTTTGGGAATAGAAAGTCTACAGGGAATTAATATCAACAAATTAGACAAAGGATGTATTATATATAATGTAAAGGAAACTTTTGGCTATATGGTAGCAGTGGTTGATAATTCTAACTCAAATGATGCCAAGTATTGGGTTCATAATTTCTTGAATGTGAAACCCATAGAAGATGATTCTTATAAGACACAGAGTATGATTAATATGAGTAAAGATTTTCTTAATAAACTTTCTATTGAAAATCCCTCTGAAAAAGTAATACTATTGGATAAAAGTATGAATGCTATGTCTAGTGACCATATTTCCTTATCGGAATTTTCTTCTAAGGTCTTTGATTCTGAATCCCAGAGAAGAATGTTTTATGAATATTCTTTGCGTTATCAAGAGGAACATAAAGTTAATTTGCAAGATTCGTTTTCGCCTTCTCAAACCATTATTCGAAGGAAAAAAGGAGAGATTAGACGAAAAACAACTATACATCTAGATAATCGATTTGATATTTGTATCCATGGAGGTGAGGGCTTTATGGAACAGGGATATGATGAGATGAGAGGACAAAAATATTATAAGCTGTTCTTTGATAAGGAAGAGTAAGTGTATCAATCAACATTGTTTTTATCGAATATAAAAAATATAATCATACAATATAATGTTTAATCTCAGTAAATTCATAGGTCAGTATGTGACCCATCGTGAAAAGAGTATGTTTGCTCAGGATATTGAGGCAAACAAGGAGAAGCTTTCTGCTGAAATCAAAGGCAAGAAAGTTTGTGTAATTGGTGGAGCTGGTTCCATCGGTTCTTCATTCATCAAGGCAGTACTGCGCTTTGAACCACAGAGCGTAGTCGTTGTTGACTTGAATGAGAACGGATTGGCAGAATTGGTTCGTGATGTGCGAAGCACAGAAGGACTTTATGTACCTGATGAGTTCCGTTGTTACACCCTCAACTTTGCAGATCCAATCTTCGAACGTATTTTCCGTGAGGAGAAAGGCTTTGACATTGTAGCCAATTTCTCTGCCCATAAGCATGTACGTTCAGAGAAAGATAAGTATAGTGTTCAGGCGCTCATCGAGAACAACGACATCAAGGCAAAGAAACTGATGGATTTGCTTTGCGTGTACCCACCAAAGCATTTCTTCTGCGTATCTACAGATAAGGCTGCTAATCCAGTTAATATCATGGGTGCCAGTAAGCGTATTATGGAAGACCTGGTGATGGCTTATAATGAGCACTTCAAAGTAACCACAGCTCGTTTTGCCAATGTAGCTTTCTCTAACGGCTCCTTGCCAGATGGTTGGATTCATCGTTTACAGAAAAAACAGCCTTTGGCAGCACCTTCTGATGTAAAGCGTTATTTCGTATCTCCTGAGGAGTCTGGTCAGATTTGTATGTTGGCTTGTATCCTTGGTAATGGTGGTGAGGTGTTCTTCCCTAAGCTGGGTGAAGAGCAGATGCTTACCTTCTCATCTATCTGCGATGATTTCGTAAAGGCAGAGGGTTTCAAGAAGGTGGAGTGCAAGAATGATCCTGAAGCAAAGAAGTATGCTGCAGATATGGATTACGAGAGTGATAACTATCCTGTCGTTTACTTCAAGAGTGATACTACTGGCGAGAAAGCTTACGAGGAATTCTATGTTCCTGGTGAGAAAATCAACATGACTCGTTTCTCTGCACTTGGTGTAGTAGAGGAGACAACCCGTCGTCCGATGCCAGAGATTAATCAGTTCTTTGATGAGTTGGAGGGCATCTTTGCTGAGCCAGACTTCACCAAGGCTGAAATCGTGACATCAATCAAGAAGTTTATACCTAACTTCGAGCATGAGGAAAAAGGTAAGAACTTGGATCAAAAAATGTAATTTTCAATAAAATGGCAGATTTTAAGAAAACAATAGACTTTATCAAGTCAGTTTATGGCAACCAGGAGTTTACTCCTCTGG
>ERZ1034678.1155-NODE-1155-length-13626-cov-46.950777_pt1 | contig 13626 bp, 6 predicted proteins | sample MGYA00520640_ERZ1034678 | MGnify/ENA primary metagenome ERZ1034678 (study PRJEB33766, sample SAMN09781767) | gut metagenome | biome: gut microbiome | host: Homo sapiens | place: Madagascar | study: EMG produced TPA metagenomics assembly of the PRJNA485056 data...
AATCATTTTCCATCAGTTTTCCACCTTTCTGTGTCTACTTTTTGAGGGGCAGCAAGCAGTTCCCCAAAGTGGACACGAAAAAGCCAGAAAAAAGAGGGTGCACCATGAACTGATGGCACACCCTCCTAAAACAACTAACAATTTCACTAAACTTATAACTTACCAATCTTCTTCATTCTGTCTACCTGCGTCTTTACTACATCCAATGTAGATTTATCGGTAGAGAAAACGGAGTTCAGACCTTGCGCTTCCTGAGCAGGATCACCGGTGTAGTCATCACCTACCTGCCACTGCTCATGCTTAGGATTGGCAAAGCCGCCCCATCCCCAGAAGTTACAACCGGCAAAGTAACCGCCGGATGCAGCATTGTCGCCAACAAGACTGAACACATACTTATAATATCCATCACGTGCTTCTGTTGTAGAAGAAGTTGAGAAAGAGAAACCATCACGAGGATAGCCGAACTCCTCCATCACCAATGGCTTCCTGATACGTCCGCATACCTCAAGATGTTCATCAATATACTCCTTGGTGTTCTTGCAGGAGATTCCCAAATCTTCCTGCAAATGGTCTTTTCTCGCCCAACTCCAGTTGTATGGCCAAAGATGAATGTTGCAATAATCTACATTCTTGTCGGCACAGATCCGTTCCCAACAGTTCAGTTCACCTTCACATCCCCATTTACCTTCGCTACCGATAGAAATCAGATGATTCTTATCAAGCGAACGGATCAGCTTGCTCGCTTCACCCAGCCACTTTTCGAAAGCAGGCAACTGCTCTTTGCTGAAAGCACGAGGCTCATTACCTATCTGCCATGACATGATAGCCGGGTCATCCTTATACTTCTTCTTTGTATATCTGTTGGTTCTCGTAAGTATGAATTTCACATAATCATAGAATAGCTGATGCGCCTTTTCGCAGGATGCATATTTGGCGACGAAGTTCATGAAGGCAGGATATCCATCTTCGTTAGGACGGGGAGCCTGACCCAAACCAGCCTGCTCCAGGTAATAGCCATAACCGCCACTCCATTCCCAGGAATTGTTCAGATAGAGCACGGCCAGCATCTTGCGTTTGCCCATCTCCATCAGCAGATAGTCGAGACCGGCAAGAATCGTATCGTTATAAACGCCCGGAGCTTCCTGCAGCGTCGGCTCCACCTTGGTCTTCACTCCTCGCTTTCCATCAGAGCCCACCAGGATGCGGAGATTATCAATGCCCATCTCCTTCATCTTATCGAGTTCCCTACAGAGACGCTCACGGTTGCCGCCCTGACCTTCTGAACCGAGGATTGCACCATACCAGAAATTGGTACCTACATAATAATAAGGTTTACCATCACGAACGAAATGTCCGTCCTTTACCTGCACAAAGTTTGACTTCGCAGAGATATTGCATGTAGCCAATGCCATCATCAATAAAATAAATATCTTCTTCATTTATTATTTAAGTTTACAGTTTAAAGATTCATTTTCGGTTGCAAAGATACTAAATAAGGGCAAAAAAGCATGATACTTTTTTGCCCTTTCTACATATAAATCTAAACTATGCTTATTTATTATTGCTTTTTCTGCTTTTTTCTAAGGTTTCGGATAGATTTTCCTGTAATCATCCATCCCTTCGGCTGCTCCCTGCATCACACCTTTAAATATATAGGAGTCGGAAACCACCTGCTTCTTTCTGTCGAAGATGGTCATGTGAGGAAGAGGCTGCACATTGATATCCCAGACGTATGGGATAAGACCAGCCTTCATCATTTCGGCAGTCACCGCACCATACCATGCCATCATACTCTCATTATGCTTCTCCTGATTTCCACCGAAGAGAGAGGCATCCTTACGGTTGGCACCATATTCGCCGATGACTACCGGATAGCCCCGGTCAACAAACTTCAGTTTCATCTTCATCACCTGATTGGTGATATGCTGGTAGGCATCCACATTTTTATTATTATACCAGATGGTATTTACGGTTCGTCCCTGGTCATCGGCAGGCGCATGTCCCTTCCAATAGAGAGCCACCTTGCCCCAATCAGCATCCTTTTCCATCAGAGTAAAGGTATAAGGATCATAGAAATGAACCTCTGCCATCAGACGGTTCTTCGCATTATCTTTCAGACGGGTGATGTCGTAAGAATCCTTGGCAGCCAAATCAATCTCGGTCTTTGGAGTCTGTACGATGAGCACACGGCTGGCATTATTACCACCGGTAGCACGGACGGCATCGATAAACACCTGTTCGTATGCCAGGAGACGGTCGGCAAACTCCTTGCTTTCAGGAGCCAGCATGTCGCCTTGAACCTGCGGACTAGCGCCTCCCACTCCCGGTTCGTTGAGGGCAGCAAAGAGAACCCGCTGGTCATACGTCTTGAATTCCTTTGCTATATTCGTCCACAGCTTGCGGAACATCTCCTTATGCTCTGCTACATTCGCCCCACTGGTAAAGGCATCATGCTCCATCCATCCGCCATCCCAGTGTTCGTTGATGATGACACAGAGACCGGCATTGAGACCATAGTTCACGATTTCCTTGATTCGTTTCATCCAGACCGGATCGATGCTCATATTCTCTTTATCCGTAAGATGACCAGCCACCCAGGATGTAGGGATGCGAAGACTGTTGAATCCCTGCTGTTTCAAGCTCCGGATATAACTCTCAGTAGTCTTATCATTCTGCCATGAAGTTTCCGACTTCAATCCTGCATTATTGGTAAAGACAGCGTTCCAGTCGCATGCCTCCATCGTATTACCCAGGTTTACTCCTGGAGCCATATAGTGAGCCAGTTCGGTAGCCGTGAGTTTCATCTTCGAAATACGGCCATCCACCGGTTTAACCTGTGCGCCAGCCCAAGCGAAATGAGCGGCAGCCAATATAATCATAACTATCTTCTTCATATATCAATCTAACGTATTATCGGGTTTTGAAGTTATCATGTTGCAAAGATAGTGAAAAAGCTGTAGCCTGAATGTATACTTTTGATAAAAGGATAGGTATATTATGTTAGGATATACGATATTTGCACAAAAAAGGACGCACATCAGAGAAAGATTCCCCCGATATGCGTCCACACCTACTTTATATCAAACCTAAAGACCTAATATTTCGTTTTTTATTACCATGGGTATTTGCCCTGGCTTGCACCCTTCATGATGGCATCGAAGATATACTGTTTCTTCACTACGCCATTGGTGCAATCTATCACGTCACCAGTCTCCCAGTAGCAAGGCACACAACCATTATCCTTGGCAACCTTGGTAACATACTCGTCGAAGTAAGCCACAGACTTATCGTGCAATTCCTGATTTTCACCTTCTCCTAATGTACGGAAGGTAGCGGCATACTCACCAAGAAGAACAGGGATGCCCTTGTCTACGAACTTAGCCTTCATCTTAGCCATCTGAGCGTCAACCCATGCCTCAGCAGAAGAGTCAGGAGTATTACGGTTGCTGCCAGCAAGTTTATTATCCTTGCCCCAATAATAATACATATTACCCCAATTCTCATCCTTATCCATCAAACAGAACTGATATGGCTCATAGAAGTGAACCTCTACCATCAGACGGTCTGGCACCTTGTCTGTAGGGAATGTTGCCACATCTGTTTCATTTGCGTTGTCCATATGGTTGCAGGTATTTGAAATATCTGCACCGAGTCCCTGAACGATGATTGTACGAGAAGCATTATTACCACCAGTAGCACGAACAGCATCAATCATGGTCTGCTCATATCTAACCACACGCTCCACAGCATATTTATCATCCCACATTTCAGGCTTACCAGAAGTTTCGTTCATACCTGGCTCATTACAAGCAGCAAAGAGGAGGTGCTCATCAAAGTCCTTCATGTAAGAAGCCACTTGAGTCCAGATAGCCTTCTGTCTTGCAATGATAGATGGTTCCAACAGATCGTTGAAGATATTATCTTCAAGCCAACCACCATTGCTATCAGTATCACTATCCTTATCATAATGACAATTGAGGATTACATACATATCATTCTGAACACACCAGCTGATGACTTTCTTTACACGATGAAGCCAATTGGTATCAATGGTGTATGCAGGGTCAGTAGAACGATGGGTAAAGTGGGCTGCCCATGCGCAAGGAATACGAACGGTATTGAAACCAGCATTCTTCAAACTCTTGATATACTCCTCAGAAACCTTACCATTTCTCCAAGAGCCCTCACCTGATGGAGCCTCCAACAAGTTGCCGAGGTTGATGCCGGCATACATCATGCTTGCCAGTTCCTTGGCATTGTGAGCCATTTCTCCTTCAGGAACAACAAGAGGTTCACCTGCCTGAGTAATAGAAATCTCCTTCATGTTGGTACCCTGTGTCACCTTGATGAGAAGGCTGCGAGAATCTTCTTTCTTGTTCGTAGAAACTGCGAAAGAATAGTTATATACATTTCCCTCTGCACTACCCTCTGTCAAGGTAAGCCAAGAGACATCCACTTTCTTTCCGGCATCATCCTTATCTCTGACCACAACGAGCGGTTTACTGGATGCCGTCACCGAGAATGTTCCTGTAGTAGCTTCGTTGCTGAGGGCAAACTCAGTGCCCTCAACATGGAAGATTTCAGTAACATCATTATCGTCATCACTACATGCCGCCATCACGAAACAGAAACATAAGGCAAGCATGGTTGCAAATATCAATTTTACTTTCTTCATAATCGTATATTTTTACGTACTACGTTATTTTTACCACTGTGGTACAGGGAAGAGACTGTGAACAGTAAACTTAGCGCGCATAGACTTATTAAAGCCCAACTCTCGCATCAAATCACCATCCTTGACACCAAATGCACAATTATCCTTTGTAGCACCATAGCAATTAAATAATTCCAAACGATACTTAGGATTCTCGTTGGCGTCAATCACCTTAGACTTATCGTAAGAAACAGCCTCACCGTCAAGATAGAACTCATCCAAAGTACTATGTGTACCTGGGAAGAAACCATAAAGGTCAGCAAACTCAATAAAGGTCATGATAGTACCACCATCAAAGCCCGAACCTTCATAAGTCATATCGAACTGATTGTTCTCGAGAGAGTATTGACCCTTGTCACTCTTGACAACTTTCAAGGTAGAACCATCGTTATATCCCCACAACTGAGCCTCACCTTCACCCCAGCCACGAACGGCATTGAATGTAGGAGTGTAGACACCAGTACCATCACTAGTTGTAGAAACTACAGTGAATGTTACCTCCAAGGTTTTATTGAAGGCAAGAGCAGGTTCACCAGCTTCACCAGGGCCTCCACTAGCTCGGAATGGAGAATTCTGAGCAGTGCCAGTACCCCAGATATTGAACAACTCTATACGATAGTTGCCATTCCCCTCAAGGTCACCATAATGGAACTTGTTGGCATCAAACTTCAAATCCTGTCCATCAGCCTTGATGGCATCAATGCGAACCAAAGCCTTAGGGTATTTGGCAGCAAAGCCTTCCAGATCAAGGACGTAAACCTTACCATTGGTACGGGCTTCTGTTGTTTCAAGTTTAACTGTATATTGACCAACAGCCTTTGAGCCACCAGAAACGACAGTTGAAGCGCCATCCCAGTTGCCACCATCACCCCAAGCAGTCAACTTGGCAACATAGCCATTCTTGACATCAGAGGTTACATAGTTATAAATCATCAGCTGACCATCACCAGAACGGATTACACCCAACTGAAGCGCCTCGTCAGAAAGAGACATCACCTTGATCTTGGTTTCATCAGTACGAGTGATACCACCAATATACTCTACAGCATTCAGAGGGTCAATGGTCATTGTGATTGTCTTATTCTTCTCATCCACGGTAAATGTACCTTCGGAATCCTTATAAGAACCATCTGCCTGAACCTGATGAACCTTTACCTTATCATTACCATCTTTATCCTGATAGAATGTCATTGTACCATTACAATGGCTAGGATCAGTGATAGCCCATGACTTAATATTTGCATACTCTGCATCCCAACCGGTAGTTTCACCTACAACTGGCTGGTTATTGGTATAAGAAGCCCAACATGCATCTTTGCCATAGAAGAATACAGGACCTACAAACTTATAATGAGATTCATCTGGTTTCAAGTCAAACTCCCAAGTATTATACAACTTCTCCTTAACAAACTTCACGTTCTTAGCCACAGACACAGGGCGGATAGCCAATGCCTGATATACAGGAGTAGAAGTACGACGGTCTGAATTACGGTCGAAACTGTAGCCCAAAGCAAACTGCTTGTCAGCAGGATTGATAGAGCCAGAGAGATAGAGACCATTGATACCCTGACCAGAAACGGTCTGCTGAGTACGAGAACCTGCTGCTGGCAAGAAAATAGAATTACCGTTAGGACCTGTAAGCTTGTAACCAGCCACACCAGCCTGTTCTACCCATTCTTTCTTACACTCATTAAACAACTCCTCAAACTCTTCCACAGTTGGCATTGTCAACCAAGAACCATAAGCCTTGTTGGCAACATCACGATCAGTCTTATAGATATCAGCAGAAGCATAATCTTCCATTAATACGCTGGTCTTGAAACCAGTCATATCACCAAATCCGAAGAGACCACCAAACTCAGTTTCCTTGGTAGCACCTACATTATACCTAGCCCACTTGGTAGAGAGACCAAGGTCTACAAGATCATTATCAGGATCAAAGTTAGACTCAGGAGTTGTAAACTCTCTTTCCTCACCATAGATAACGCCATTACCTAAATCGAGATAAGCTGTGTAATGATAAGTAGTGTTAGGCAACAAGCCCTCAGTCTTTACCTCATAGTTGTCGTTGATACCATCAGCCTGAATGCGTACACCCTTGCGGATTTTCTCAGTCTTATTATCAGGTGACAGGATAATACCGCTTACGGCATCAGCTGGAGCCTTCTCCAAAGAAGCCTGGAAAGTAACAGTGGTAGCTGTCAGATCTTTTACTTCACCAGTGATAGCCTTGGAATCTGTTAAGACTGCACTGGATACAGTACCAGTATAAGTCACGTGACCCTGCAAGGTAACGAAAGCCTGATAGTAAACCACCTGACCAGGAGTACCAGAGATAGACGCACTGAACTCAGAGGTACTTTCGCCGGTTACCTTCTCAGAAAGATTGTCCTCGGCATCACCATACATGAATCCTACAGTGTAAGATCCGGACGACTGACTTTCGAGTCCCTTCACCGTGCCATGGAAGATAGCAGAAGAGGCTGTAACGTCAGCAGACCCCGTAACAACGGAATTTTCATCCAGCAATGGGGTTGTGCTAGGAGAATAGTCATCGTCAGAGCATCCTGCGAAGAAGATGCTCATGACAAATGCCATTATTCCAAATAATATTTTATTCTTCATAATTGAATTCTATTAAAGTTATTGAATCGTACAAGAAACAATCTCCAAACCTACAGCTGAGGCATCACCATCCAAAGTGCCACAACCATCCAACTGTATAGAAAGGTCGAGGCAGGTGTCAGTAAAGGTAACTGTTGAACCTGACGTATTTCTCAAAGAGACAGTTGTCTCTCCATTAGTATTCAGTTCAACTGCATCAGCCTGTTCAAAGCGCTTTGGTTCCCAAGTACCACCTATAGTCTTATTATCAGTAATCAAAGCACATTTTGGAGTAGTAGACCATGTAATACCACTATTAATCTTGAAGACTACTGTGATAGTCTGATTCTTTTTCAATTTAATCTTGCCAATTTCATCCTTGAAGATACCAGAACCAGAAGCTCCGTAATGCCAGAAACCTAAACGGAGACAACCATTCTCGACCCAAAGTTTGTCAGGAATCTTAGTTGCATCAATACCCACAATGGTAGGACCAGTCTGTCCACCACCAATAGCCTTATGGTTGAGGCAAGCTACGAGATAAGTATTGACATTACCATCAGCATCCTTTGCTTCAGGAACACCAATCATCAACTGACCAGCTGCATCCTCTCCCAAGACTGTAAACTCACGAGTTCTCAACTTGATAGTACGCTTATCGCTAGAAGCTGCAATGATATTGATATACTTATTGAATACCAACTTGTTGCCATCCTTGATTTCCATTCTACCTTCAAGTTCCTGACCTTCGCAGTCTGTACAAGTGAACTTGTAGAAATCCTGACCCGTAATCTTCTCAATAGAAAGCTGGAAGTTATCCACTACAGCATCTGCAGGCTTAGGAGCCCATGTATCGTTATACTTATCACCAATTACAGACTTCCATCGAGCAGCATTCTGAACAGCCATTTCCTGCTTACTTGGAACACCATTCGTATTCGATGTTTCGTATTTAAATGGAGAATTGTTCCACCACAAGATATCATAAGGCTTCTCTGAGTCGAGAACGAACGTAGCCTTATTACCAACATAAGATACATCATTATGTTCGATTGTGAACAAATCTGTTGCCAAGTTAGGATACTCAGGAAGTTTAGGAGAAACAACATCCAAGAGCTTGTCGGCAGCAGGGATACACTTACCATTAGTAGTCTTAACTTCCTCAGAAACGAAGTTCCAGATGATATACCAGTTACCCTCTGAGTTTGTACGACGAGTAGCCAACTGAAGCATATAAGGAGTCAGTTCAACTATAGAGATATCCTGGGTATAGTTAGAACAAACTTCATCAAATCCAACATTGTGCATGGCATAACAATCAGAGAATGAAATCTTAGGCATCGTCTTCTCCTCTAAGTTCATGTTAAACTTACCAATGAGATTAGAGCCAGTACTAGCTCCCTTAGTTTCAGCCTCACCACGATACATCGTAGCCACACAACCATTCTTGGCATCCATACTGAACTCCATATATGAATCCATATAAGGGTCAGTCTCAGGAATCAACCAATTCTGGAATCCAGGATCCCAGTTAGGCTTAAAGTTCTCAAAGAGAATATCCTTGTAAACATTGCCGAGCTTGTCATCCTCTGTAAATCCCTTGCCATCACCATCAGGATCATACGGGTATGCATACATCACAGGGCCAGAACACTGACCGATGCCAAAGCTTGCATAACAAGGAATCCATTTTTTCTTGACACCAGCAGCCAAAGTCTCAGCGTCAGGGAACTGACCACCCTTATAATTCTGATCAGCCAGATAGAACCACTTGTTATCGTTCAAGAGCGAGAAGTCGTTCTGAGGAAGATTAAACTTGTATGGTTCACCATAAACCACACCACCATTGGTCTCAACACCAAAAGTAACCTCGTAGTCACCAGCAAATGGCAACTCCAATTTCTGAACCGGTTTCTGAGAACGACCAGAAGGAGTAACCCAAAGAGCCGTACAATCAGGAATATTGGATGTCAAGGTCACAACATTGCCATTAATGGTCACGGTATAAGCCTTGCCCTCCACCAATTCCTCAGGAGAGTAAGACTTGCCGCCCATGCTCAAGTCATCAGGCGAACAAGCCGCCATCAACAAAGTAGCAAATATGGCAAGTACCATATATATATGATTGAATAATTTCATATTTTCCGATTTTTAAATGATTAAAATCAACTATACTTATTACCATCCTGGGTTCTGTGTCAAGACATTACCAGAAAGTGTAATCTGAGTATTAGGAATCTGCATCAAGCCCTTCTTGGTCGTAAAGTTTGACTCCACGAACTTAGTCTTTGCAGCAGCACCACCATTCTGGACAGAAGCACCATTCTGAGCCTCAGCAATTGTCTTAGCAGCAAAAGCTCCATCCTTTTCGTAGCGCATCAGATCCCAATAGCGAAGGCCTTCGAAAGCAAACTCGATAGCACGCTCCTTACGGATATTGTCAATGCTATACTCCTCTGGAAGTTCACCAGCACGGGCACGAACCTGGTTCAAACCAGAGTTAGAACCTGTCAACTCAGACTGCATCAAGAGAACATCAGCATAACGCATGATGGTATAATCCTGATAGTAGGTGATATTCTGGTGCTGTTCACCGAGTTTGAAACCTACCTCCTGACGGGTACCATCTGCAAAACACATAGGTGCATACTTGCGGGTATAGTAACCTGTGTATTCGTAGGTATCACTCAAGTCAGGAGTGAATCCTGCTTCCTTGCAGCTCCATGCACAGGCAGAGAAACGAGTATCGTTCTTAAACTGCTCTACGAAAGAAGGAGTAACAGTGCAGGCACCCCATCCACTTGCAATACAAATATCAGCAGCGCTACGGTTACGAGGACCCAGATAAACAGAGAAGGTATTACCATCACCATTTCCGTTATAGTCGTGAGTAGAATTGAACTTCATGTTGAGCACAATCTCCTTAGAGAGACTACCCTGACCAGCCTTCCAAGTCTTGCCATCATACCATTTTCCGGCATAAGTTGTACTCCATGCATACTCTCCGTTAGAAGAAGCATCCTTGGTACAAGCAGGCATCCAGAGATCCTTGTAGTTGGCCTCCAACTCATATCCTCCATTTACAACCACATCATTGATTGCTACAACAGCATCAGACTTAGAGCAAGCAGGATGCTCCTCACCATAGTAACCTGTATAATAGAGGTACGCGCGAGCCATCATAGCCTCGGCAGCATACTTGGTAATACGACCATCATTGCTATCACGACTGTCGAGCGGATAAGCATCGGCAGGAATATTGGCAATAGCATACTTGAAGTCATCAAAGATAGCCTGGTAAACATCCTTAACCGGTGTACGAGGAATGTTTTCCTCAGATGGTGTCAACAGCAAAGGTACATCACCGAACAGGCGAGCCATATCAAAATACAGGATAGCGCGGATGGCGCGAGCCTCACCGAGAATGCGCCCCTTCACCTTGTCATTACCACCCCAATTGATGGTATTCTCTGCAGCAATCAACTGATTACAGCGAAAGATAGCTGCATAATAGTTCTTCCAATCTGTATTGAACAAGTCGTTATACGAAGGAGCAATGCTAATATCAAACTGGTCAATCACATTGTTATTCTTGGCATCAGAGAGTCCCAGACCAGCAAAAGCCTGATCTGAAGCAAACTCAGCCATCAGATACATGCCGACACCCGCATCAGTATAGGTGCGTTGCCATCCATCATAACAGCCCACGAGATCAATCTCTGCTGTCTCTGCATTACTGTAAGCAGTTTCAGAGTTGAGGTCGGTCTTGGACTCTGTATCTAAGAAATCATCGCACGAAGTAAGTGTCAAAGCCGACAAAATCAACGCACTCATGAATATATGTTTTCTTTTCATATCACTTTCAATTTTAGAGTTAGAATGCAACATTTACACCTACAATGAAAGTACGTGGGTGTGGATAGTAACCCATATCAACTCCTGATACCCAAGAGTCGCTACTGTTACCATCTGTACCATTGTATGAACCGATTTCCGGATCCATACCATCATACTTGGTCAAAGTAAAGAGATTCTGCACCTGGAAATAGAGGCGCAACTTAGAGAGACCCTTCCAAGAGATAAGTTTCTTGAAATCATAACCCAAGGTAAGGTTCTGCAAACGGATGTAGTCACCATCCTGCAAATAAAGGTCTGAGAACAACCAGTTACCTACATCTCCGTATGTAACACGAGGCATCTCATTACTTGTACCCTCACCTGTCCATCTGCCTAAAATGCGATGGCTGTAATTGCCCTGTGAGCCACTAGGGTCACGGTAAGACTGTGCAATCTGGAAACCAGCAGCGCCAGTGAAGTTTGCACTCAAATCAAAGCCCTTATAACCAAGGGTAAAATTGAAACCGAAAGTATACTTAGGAAGACCATTACCCAGGTCTACCTTATCGTTAGCATTGATAGTACCATCATGGTTGACATCAACATACTTCACATCACCAGGCTGTACATTTGACTGGAGCACACCATTACCGGCAGCAATCCAATTATTAATATCCTGCTGGTTCTGGAAGATACCTGCAGTCTTGTAACCCCAGAAGTAACCGATAGCATGACCATTCTCTGCACGATAGAACTCTTCTGCATTCTGATAAATCTGGTTGGTAGCACCATGGATGATACCATCCAATGTAGGAATATTACCTACTTCATTGTGGTTGTATGCGAAGTTGGCACCTACACTATAAACAAAGTCCTTGCCAATCTGGTCATTCCAGGAAAGACCAAGTTCGACACCCTTATTCTTTACATCACCACCATTGATAACAGGACCTTGGGTACCTGCTGTTGCAAGAACAGGAGCCTGTACCAACCAATCCTTGGTATTTTTGATATAAGTATCGAATGTAAGAGAAAGACGCTGCCGGAGGAAACGGGCATCGATACCGAGGTTGTACTGTTCAGAAGTCTCCCACTTCACTTTCTCATTTGCCAAGCGGCTGGTATATGCACCCATTACCCAGGCATCTGTACCACCAGTAGCACCAAAGTTATAGTTAGTCTTTGAAGTTGTAACAGGAGCTAAATACTGGAAGCAGTTAACATTGGCATTACCAACCTGACCCCAAGAGAGACGGAGTTTCAAGAAATCCAACCAAGAAGCTGTAGACTTCATGAACTTTTCCTCTGTCAGTGTCCAACCTGCAGAAACAGATGGGAAGTAACCCCAACGGTTGCCTCTTGCAAACTTAGAAGATCCATCGGCACGCATGGTTGCGTTAACCATATAACGGTCTTTCCAAGACCAGCCCAAACGAGCGAAGAAAGACTGTCCACGAGTAGGGTTATATGGAGCACCGCTGATGGTACGGTCGCTTGAACTTTGGTCGGTATTCTTGACATAAGCATGATCCCAATCATTGAAACCAGCGGTCAAGCCATAACCGGTACTACCAGAAGAACTACCATCATACTTAGAAGTCTCACTACCAATCAAGGCATTGATATGATGTTCCTTGATATTGAAATCATAAGTCAGGGTATTAGTCCAAACCAGAGAGATACCACTACCATCACTCTGACTAACCTTAGTGATACCATTACCACTCTGTGGAGTAAACTTATAAACAGGAGAATAAGAACGATAGTCTGAACCACCGTAATTAACAGCAAAGACTGTCTTGAACTTCAAGTTCTTGATAGGTTCAATCTGAACATATACATTTGCATCAACAGAAGTAGACTTGCTCTGATTGTAACGGTTCATCATCATGGTACCATAAGGGTTACCATCATTCACATTCCAGTCAGAACTCTCTGTAGAATTAAAGTTACCATTGGCATCATAAACAGGAACCAAAGGAGAAGTTGTGAAAGCACCACGAAGGTTATTGTTATAGATATTACCTGTATTCATGCCGCGACTATCCTTATATACGAAGCCTACATGCTCACCTACAGTAACCAAACCATTGAACATCTTGTGCTCTGAATTGGCACGAAGGTTATACCTCTTATAATAAGAAACGTCAGAACCGCCAATGAGACCGTCCTGTCCTGTATAACCACCAGAAATAGAATAAGTAGAAGTCTTGCTACCACCGGTAAAGGCCAAACTGTGGCTTGTGGTCAATGCACCATTATCTACAGCCTGGTCAATCCAGTCTGTATTATTGATAACACCCTCTGCATTACGAATACCCCTCAAAGACATCCAATCAACAGGAGACATACCTGAGTTGAGGCGAGCCTCATCCATAATTGTCATATACTCAGAGGCATTGAGCATACTTATCTGGCGCCCCAGAGTCTGCCAACCTACATATCCATCGTATGTAATTTTGGAAGAACCT
>ERZ1034678.1157-NODE-1157-length-13616-cov-6.767126_pt1 | contig 13616 bp, 15 predicted proteins | sample MGYA00520640_ERZ1034678 | MGnify/ENA primary metagenome ERZ1034678 (study PRJEB33766, sample SAMN09781767) | gut metagenome | biome: gut microbiome | host: Homo sapiens | place: Madagascar | study: EMG produced TPA metagenomics assembly of the PRJNA485056 data...
TCGAAAAAGAGCTTAAGACAGTAGAAAAAGATAATGCGAAATATGACTCTGAATTCGAGGAGAAATCTGATTCTACAACTTCTGATTCGTTGGTGACACCTGAAGATTATTGTGAGGCAATTAAAAATGCTATCACAGCATTACCTGCAACAGAGAAAAGTAAAAAACAGACTGAGATTTCAAAAGCAGGTCTTCCAAAAGCGTATATGAAATTAACTGATCTTGATCAGCTTAAGAAATATTATGACATTGTTTCTGCAAAATAATATTTGAAAATTATGAAAGGTCATGCCGGTTGAAATATATCGGCATGATAATTGGTGAATTATGGCTAGAGGAAGAATGTATAAGTGTAGTATATGTAAAGAACGAATAGATATTGTGAATGATGAGAAAAACTCTTTTTTTTGTGAAATAAAACATGATCAAAAAAAATATTATCATTGCGATTGCTATACAAAATATCAAATGTCAAAGAAAAGACTTCCGAAGACAGAAGAGGAATGTGAATCATACATTGAAGAATGTAGAAGCTATGTAAGCACATACAAAAAAGTTATCAAGAAAACCACAAAAGATGAGTTATATGAGTATGTTGTGGATATGTATGATTTGTCATATGTACCGACATATTTTTATGTTAAATTCAGTCAAGTTTTTGATGGAAAATACAAGGGGTTAAAAACGCCTGTTCCACCGGAAGACCTGTTAGATATGTGGAAACAAAAAAGAAATTATTTATTGAAAAACGCAGAAACACAAAGAAAAAGAGACAAAGATATTAATGGGCTTAGTCGTGTTTGGTACGATTTAGCTATTTTATTATCAAAGTATGATTCGTATTTAAAATGGAAAGAACAGAAAAAATTAGCAATTGCAGAAATCGAAGAAAAGAAAAAAGAAAGTATCGAATTCGTAAAATACAATGATATTGCAAAACAAACAATACGCAAAAAAAATACAAATGACTGTATTGATATAAATGCGATGTTGGATGAAATATAGAAGGTGGTGTTTTAAATAGAAGTAATAAGTAACGTAACAAATGAAATATTACTTGTCGGAAGTATATTCAAAAAACCAGATTTGTTTGTTGAATATGGGAATAATATTAGATCAAAATATGACTTCTATGATGAAGCCACAAAGTTCTTTTATGATAATGCGGAAATTTTATACCAGACAAGAACACAGGAATTTAATAGAAGCATTGTCAGTACATATATGGCTGAAGACCAAGAAAGATTATCGTTATATAAAAAATATGGCGGTTGGAAAATAATCGAAAAATGGATTGAATTGGCTGTGGTAGATAATATGCCTGGTTACTATGAGGTGTTAAAAAAGTTTTCGCTTCTTAGAGAATATCAAAGAAATGGGTTTGATGTAAGCAAGATCATGTCGCATCCAAAATTCGAAATGCTATCAGCAATGGACATTTATAGATTAATTAGATCTAAAACGGATAGAATACATACAGTGATTCTAACGAATGAAGAAGCGGAGATATTAAACAGTAATATAAAAACCACATTGCTTCATTGTATGGAGACACCGGATCTTGGGTTACAAATTCCATTCCCAATCATGAATGATATTACAAGAGGAATGAAGAAAAAATCTGTTATGGCAGTTGGGATGTTAAGCAATGCAGGTAAAAGTAGACTTATGACAAAATTAATTGCTTATACAACACTTGTATTAAAAGAAAAAGTTTTTGTTCTTTTAAACGAAATGTCTGTAGAAGAAATTCGGTATGCGCTTATTACAACAGTCATAAATAATCCGGAGTTCCAAGAACTTCATGGTTTAAACATAAGAAAAAAGGAAAAAGAATTCACTTTAGGATTATATAAAGACAATAAAGGTGAATTCATATATCAAGAAAGAGATGAGTGGGGAGATATAACAGAATCGATTGAAGGTTATGTTAAAAGAGTTGCTGCAAATTCTGACGAATATATAAAAATTATGAAAATCGCAGATTGGATAGAGCAAGAAACACAAGGGTTAATTTTTGTAAAAGATGTATCTATGGCGTATGATGACAAGACTCTCGAATTTGAGATCAGAAAAGCACATCTAACTCTTGGAATTGATTATTTCTTTTATGACACATTCAAAAATGATATTGCGACGACAGGGGACTGGGCAGCAATGAAAGTTACAGCCACAAAGTTAACCGAAGTTGCAAAACAGCTTGATATGTTCGGATATTTATCTATTCAGTTAACAGATGATGCTAATTTTGTTAAACCAGATGAATTAACATCTAGCAATATTGCAAACTGTAAATCTATAAAGCATGTCTTACATACATTATTCTTATTCAAAGAAATTCCAAAATCAGAATTCCACAAATATGGCTATGTGACAACAACAGATTGGGGAGAAAATACAGTTCATTCTTTAGATGAAAAAAAAAGGTATTACTGCTGTGTTTGTGACAAAAATAGATTCGGCGCAAAGAAAAAGACTTTATTTGAAATAGATCTTGATTACAATATATGGATTGAAATCGGTGAAATAGTAAAGAAATAAATTAAAAAGGTTGGTGGTTTTATTGGACATTGAGTCTCTAAAAGAAAATATACTTGAAAATGATTTGATACCAGTTGTGTTAGAAGAAGCAGGTTGTCACCATATAAAACATAAAGATGGATTTTATCAATGTGCAAATCCAGATGGCGATAATAATACAGCAGTGTGTGTTTATGAAAACACTAATTTAACCACCATAAATTATACAAGAGACATTACAAATGGAAGAAAAAGTTCTGACATTATTTCTTTAATAGAGTTTTATAAAAATATTTCATTTCCGTATGCTGTCAAATGGATATGTGATGTGCTAGATATTGATTATTATTCAAATCCAGACGATGATCTTCCAGATAGCCTAAAGCTAACAAAAATGCTATTAGAATTGCAAGAAAACGACAATGTAGAAGACGAGGAAAAACCGTTAAAACCTATATCTGAAAAAATTCTTTCATATTACAAACCATATGTTAACGATATGTTCTGTGAAGACGGAGTTGGATATGAAACTCAGAAAGAATTTGAAATAGGATATGATGAAGAAAGTAATAGGATAACAATACCAATAAGAGATGAGTTGGCAAACTTAGTTGGTGTGAAAGGAAGATATTTTTTTAGGGATGTTCCAAACGATGTAATGAAATTTGTATATCTTGAAAAATGTGCTAGGTCACAAATCTTATACGGTCTGTATAAAACAATCCAATTTATAAAACAAAAAAGAAGAGTGTTTGTTGTAGAAGCAGAAAAGGGCGTTGAGCAATTGTGGGATGCAGGATATTTTGAATGTGTTGCAACAGGTGGAAAAAAAATCTCCCAGTCTCAAATTGACAAGCTGACAAGATTATGTGTTCCTATAATTTTTGTATTTGATAAAGATGTAAAAAAAGAAGAATTAGATAGTATAGCATCACGTTTCATAGATGAAGTAGAAATATATGCACTAATTGATGAAGATAATATCCTTTCGGAAAAGCAATCTCCAACAGATTGCATTGAAAAATTTGAAACTTTATTGGAAAAGAATATTTATAAATTACGATAGGAGTGATTATTTGAAATATAAACTCATTGAAGGCTCACTAAATGATGAATACAATGCAAAAAAAACAATTTTACTTAACAGAGGGATTGAAAACTGGAAGGAATATTTGGATATAAATTCTTCATGTGTTAACGATTATTCTATGTTAGATAATATGCATGAAGCAGTATTGTGTTATGTTAACCACTTAAATAGTAATAGTAGAATCCATGTAATTGTCGATCCTGACGTTGATGGTTTCTGTTCTGCCAGTGAGATTATAAGATACACAAATAAAATAAAACCGGATGCAAGAATATCGTATTCGTTACACACGTTAAAACAGCATGGTCTTTCTGATGATATTCAAATTCCAGAAGATATAGATTTGTTAATCATGCCGGATGCAGGAAGTAACGATGTGGAGCAATGTAAAAAACTTAATGAAAATGGTATCAATATAATTGTTTTGGATCACCATATTTGCGACAAAGAAAATCCATATGCAATTGTAGTGAATAACCAGATGTGTGATTATCCAAATAAAAATTTTTGTGGTGGTGGTATCGTATATAAATTTTTACAGGCAGTTGATGATGAACTTTGGGAAAATCACGCTGATGATTTTCTCGACATGGTAGCATTATCAAATATTAGTGATGTGATGGATATGCGTGAATTTGAGACAAGATATTATGTTAATGCAGGATTGAATAAAATAAGAAGCAAAGTATTTAAAGCATTAATAGAAAAACAATCATATTCAATGAAAGATGTTGTAAATATAACATCTGTTCAATTTTATGTAACACCTATTTTGAATGCAATGATTCGGGTTGGTAATCAAGATGATAAAGACTTACTATTTAGGGCGTTTATCGAAACAGATGAAGTTTTCAAATATAAAAAACGTGGAGCGACAGAAGAAATAGACGAAGATATATACACAAGAGCTGCGAGATTATGCTATAACGCAAAAAGTAGACAGAATAAAGAAGTGGTGAAAGGTGTGTCCAAAATTGATGACGTCATAAAATTACAAGAGTTATTTAAAAATAAAGTAATTTTTGTAAATGTGTCTGATATTCTTAGTCAGACGCTAACTGGTCTAGTAGCGATGAAAATAGCTGAAAAATATAATAAACCATGTTTGCTTTTACGTAGACAAAAACTTCGTGACGATGGTGGAATGTATTACGGTGGATCTTGTAGAAATTTCGACCACAGTCCTATTGAAAGTTTGAAGACAGAACTTGATAATACAAACTTATTCGAATTTGTGCAAGGGCATGACAACGCTGCCGGATTTAGCATAGATCGTAATAATGTGGAACAAGCCATTAAGAGAATAAATACAATGTGGAAAGACATTGATTTTTCAGCATTTTACGAAGTAGATTTCGACAAAGATGCAGATGAAATTGATGTTGCATTTATAAAAGAAATTGATGACATTAAAGACTTATTTGGACAAGGTGTAAAAGAACCTTTGGTACATATCTCAAATATTCCGGTATACAAAGACAATACGTTTATTATGGGCAAAGAATTGAATAGTTGGAAGGTTATACATAATGATGAGTTGGCATTTGTTAAATTTTCAGTCGATAAGGAAAAAGACAACATTATAAAGGCTAAATTTTCAGATTGTAGCAATGATGATGAAAGACTTGGAACTATAGATGTTATTGGAACAGTAGGGTTGAACAATTACAAAGGCATTCTTACACCACAGGTAATAGTTAAAGATTACGATTTTTATAGATAACGAGGTGAAATATGGCGAGTTCATTACACAATCATAGCGAATATTCAGTTTTAGATGGTTTCTCACACCCAGAAGAATATTTGAAAAGGGCACAAGAAATTGGATTACATGCATTTGCAATTACAGAACATGGTAATCAATATTCATGGATTTACTTTGACAAGTTAAAAAAGAAATATCCGGATATTAAAATGATATACGGTGTAGAACTATATGAATGTTTTAACATCAAAACACAAGATCCGAGTAGTAAATATTTTCATTTAATTGCATTAGCGAAGAACGAAAAAGGAAGAATTGCATTAAACGAAATAGTAACAAAAAGTAATTTTGAAGGATTCTATTATAAGCCAAGGGTTGATTTGAGAATGTTAGAACCGTATGCAGATGATTTAATTATTTTATCTGCTTGCTTGGCTTCAAAAATTGCTCGTGAAAATGACTTCTTTAAATGTGTGGAATATGTAGAAGAATATAAAAAGATTTTCCCACATTTTTATCTTGAGATGCAAAGTCATAGGACTGATGATCAAGTTTTCTACAATCAAAAAATCTTAAAATTATCAGAATTAACAAATACCCCATATACAATAACAACAGACTCTCATGCAGCGACAAAAGAAGATTTGTATTATCAAGGAAGGCATGTGCAAATTGCCCGTGACGATGAAACAATGACCGAGCTATATGATGACTGTTATGTACAGTCAGAAGCTGAAATTCATGAAATTATGGACAATCAGATTGGACAAGATAATGTATCAAAGGCTATAGAAATGTCTGATTATATTGCGGACATAATTGACGAGGTTAATATGCCTTTTCAATCACCACAATTACCGACATTTCCATTACCAGATGGGTTCAAAGATAATTACGAATATTTAAAATTTCTTTGCAATGAAGGTTGGCATACAAGACATATCGACGAAATGTCAAATGAAGAACAGGAAAAAAGAAGACTAAGGTTGGATTACGAACTTGGTATTATTCATCAAATGGGGTTCGATGGGTATTTCTTAATAGTATGGGATTTTATCAAATGGGCAAAAAGTCATGATGTTTATGTTGGAGACGGAAGAGGATCAGGAGGAGGAGCGATTGTAGACTATTTACTTGGAATTTCACAATTAGACCCTATCACATACAATCTCATTTTTGAAAGATTTTTGAATCCGGAACGTGTATCTATGCCAGATATTGATACTGATTTTTCAGACAGAGAAAAAGTTGTGCAATATTTAATGGACAAGTATGGAGAAGACAGAGTTTGCCAAGTAATAAATTTTTCTTATATCACTCCGGTTGTTGCAATAAAAGATGTCGGACGTGTTTTAAAAATACCGTATAAGATATGCGATAAAATCAGTAAAAAATTTACATATCCAACATTTGAAGAGTGTATGGAAAACAATCCGTCTTTGTATGAGGAATATACAGATTACAAAGAACTATTTGATATAGCTGGGAAAATTAGTGGGAGAGTAAGACAAACCTCTGTACATGCTGGTGGAGTAGGTATTGTTGATACTAAAATTACAGATTACATGGCAATGAAAGTCGGAAGTAAAGGTGAACATGTAATTCAAGTTGATAAAAAAAATATAGAAGAGATTGGAATTATTAAATTTGATTGCCTTGGTCTTGCGGATACATTAAATACAATCAAATATGCGGTTGAATATGCCGGTATTGACGAATGGGAAATAAATATTAACAATCCAGAGTTCTTGAACAACAAAGAAATGTATGAATTATTATGCTCTGCAAAAACAAATGGTGTATTTCAGGTGGAGTCACAAGGTATGAAAGATCTTCTCATTCGACTTCAGCCATCAAATCTTGAGGATGTGTCCGCTGTGTTAGCTCTATATAGACCAGATAGCATGGGTGCATTAGATGAATACATCGAATGTAAACATGGTAGACAAGTTGTACATTATATGCATCCGGATATGGAACCAATTTTAAAAAGCACTTACGGATGCATGATATATCAGGAAGAGATGATGGATATTGTACGTGTGTTTGGGGGTAGAACATATGGTGGTGCTGACAAGTTCCGTAAAGCAGTTGGAAAAAAAGATGTAGCACTTATCAAATCAGAATCTTCAAAAATCTATAAAGAAATCATCGACAATGGGTATTCAAAAGAATTAGCGAAGGAGATTAGTGAATTTCTTGCAAGCAAGGGGAATTACCTCTTCAACAAAAGTCATTCCGCACTCTATTCAATTCTCACATTAAAAACGGCATATCTAAAAGCAAAATATCCGGTAGAATTTTTCTGTGCATTGCTTAATCAGAAAAGGGATGATTATGGTGCATTGAATAAATATATCCTGGATTCAAAAGATTTTGGAGTTGAGTTACTACCACCGCATCTAAATAGGTCAGATCGTGGATTTAAAGTATTTGACGGAAAGATTTTGTTTGGGTTAGAAGCAATTAAGGGCGTTGGTCAAAAATTTGTTGATACTCTTATAGAGGAAAGAGATAAGAAAAAATTTGAAAATTTCAATGATTTCTATGAAAGAATGTCTCCATCTATTTCTATTGTAGTTTCTTTAGCAAAATCAGGTGCAATCCCATGTAAAAATAAACGACAACTTTTGTTAAACTTTGCAGCAAATCAATACAAGAAGAAAGAATATACACCAGTGAAATCGTTGCCTAAACTGTCAATACTGAAAGATAAATATGGAATTGATGGCGCAATAATCAAAGATAAACAAAAGAGAATACGATTATATAACATTGAAAAAGAAAAAGAATTCAATAAGAATCAAGAAGAAAAATTTAATAAGTCTATGCAGGTATTTTGTGATAAATATTTACAGAATGAAAATCTATGGGAATTTGAAGCGTTGTCTGTATTTATAAATAAAAACCCATTTGTGGAAGCATATCAATATATTAAAAAGGATTTTAATGAAGTTGAAGATGGTGGAGATGGAGTTGTTGTTGGAATAGTTGCCAATATCCAAAAGAAAAAAGATAGGACTGGAAAGCAATTTGCTTTTGTATGGTTGTACTCAGCATATGGTCTTATTGAAGTTACATGTTGGCATTCGCAGTTAAAATCGTATGAAGATTTGATAAAAAGAGGAATACAAGTGTCTGTGCTTTATAAAAAAAGTGATGATAAAGCAATTGTAAAAGAAATGAAATCCTACGAACAATGGCTGTGTGACAGACACATTCAAATGGTGAGCTAAAGGAGAATGTAAATGAGTATTGGAAATGAAGTGAAGTTTAAATTTGTTCCAGTTGCGGAAAGATATTATAATTCTGATTCTTCGTATGGAGTTTTTGTATTCCATACAAAGGATGATATTCCGGAATATGATGATGTGCCAGAATCACCGTTTGATAGTACGGAATCAACGTCTGGCAAGAAAATGTCTATATTAGCTGGAAGTATGCAACAATTGTATCTTGGATCAGAATATGAAGTTACAGCAGTTCTTAATTACAATAGTAAATATAAATCTTATCAATACAAACCTAAAATTATTACTTCTGTAATGCCTAAGTCCAAAGAACAACAGAAAAAATTTATAAATTCTATTTTAACAGAACGGCAGGCGAATATGTTACTTTTCAATTATCCAAATATTGTAGAAGATATTATAAACGGGAAAGATAATGTTGATGTATCAAAGCTAAAAGGAATAGGAGAAAAAACATATTCTGATATTAAAAAGAAAGTAATTGATAATTATGTAATATCAGATATTTTAATTCTATTACAACCTTTAGGTGTTACTTATGCAAAAATAAAAAAGTTGTTGTCAAACGAACCAAATCCTGCACTGCTAAAAGAAAAGCTATTAAGCAATCCATACATAATGCTTGATATAAGAGGATTTGGATTTAAAACAGTAGATCAATTGGCATTAAAACTTAAACCAGACATCAAACATTCAGCAAAAAGAGCATATGCATTTATTAAATATTACATGAAAGAGATAGGTAATAATAATGGTCACACATGGGTTGACATTGAAACACTGGAAGCAGCAATAAGAGACAATATAAATGAATGCATGGATATCTTTAATCAAATAATTGAAATTGAGAAAGAAAGAGAAACAATTTTACATTTTGAAAATAATCATGTTGGATTAAAGTCTTACTATGAATCAGAAAAAAATACATTTGAAATCTTGAAAGAGCTTCAATCATATAAGTCACTTAAAGTATCTGGTGAAAATATAAGATTGGGGATAGAGAAATCAGAAAAAGAACAAGGCTTTTCTCTTACAGAAGAACAAAGAAAGCTTGTTGTAGATAGCGTAAATGACAATGTTGTAATTGTTATTGGTAAAGCAGGTGTTGGAAAAACATGTGTATCAAGAGCAATTTTAAATGTATACAAACAAGCTAATTATTCTGTATCATGTTGTGCTTTATCAGCAATGGCTGCACAAAGAATTACAGAAGCGACTGGATTTGAAGCATCAACAATTCATAGATTGTTATGCTATAGCCCTAGTGGTTTTGAATATAACCATGATAACCCATTATCATCAGATGTAATTTTTGTTGATGAATGTTCTATGATAAATTCATATCTATTTGAGGCACTTGTCTCTGCGGTTAGAGAAGGAAAGAAAATTATTATGTGTGGTGATAACAGACAGTTGCCTCCTATTGGATATGGAAATATATTTGGAGATCTTCTTTTAAAAACAAACAATTTTTCGATTTTCAAATTAACTAAAGTTTTAAGACAAGCAGAAAAGTCAGGTATTCTTGTTGATGCAAACAAGATTAGAGACGGTATTTTCCCAATAGATCATCCAGAATTGAAAATTGTAAATGGTGAATTGGAAGATATGACATATATGTTTAGAGATTCTAGAGAAGCACTTACTTCTATTGCTATAAAAACTTATATGAAAGCAATATCATCCGAAGGCACTGATAATGTTGTTATTATAACTCCAAGAAGAGAAAATTGTGAAAATAGTGCAAATGAAATAAATAAAAAGATTGTAGATTTAATTGCTGATAAAACACAAAAACATATGCAACTTGGAGACAAGACGTTTTATGTAGGGTCAAAAGTTATGCAAACGGATAATAACTATGATAAGAATGTTTTTAATGGAGAAATTGGGTATATTACTGAGATATCATCTGAATATGTTGGCAATGAAAAGAATGTAGTATTTGATGTTGAATTCAAAATGAACGGTAAAAGCAAAATTGTAAAGTATAAACGTAATGAGCTTGACCAATTAGATTTGGCATATGCTATGACAGTACATAAAGTGCAGGGACAATCTATAAAATCTGTAATTATTATAACTGATATGACCCATTATACATTATTAGATACTTGTTTGTTATATACGGCAATTACTAGAGCAAAGAAACGATGTTTGTTATTATCGGAACCAAAGGCATTCAAAATGTGTATGGAGAATAATAAAAGTAGAAGCAGACAGACTTGGCTAAGTAGAATGTAATTTCTGAAAATTTTATGCCCAAAATTTCCCTTAAAATGGGACTTTTTTGGACGTAATTTTCGGATGAAAGGTCGATTCCTTCGGAGGTGATCGAAATGGCAAAAATAATGATAGATTTACTAATTATTATACTTTCAACTGTAGGAGCTATAGAACTATTCATCGAACTTATGAACGAATATGAAGATATGAGAATCAGGTTCATTAATTGGCGAGATAGAGAATGTAAAATCAAATGTTTATGTAATCATTCATATTCCATTAATTATCTATGGTATAGAGATAAAGAAGTAAGTTTGAAATGTCCTAAATGTAATAAAGTAAAAAGAATCCAATTAGATGACAAAACATTTGAAACATTTTGTGAAGTATGGAAAGAGGAATGTAAGAATAGATGAGCAACGTAAAAATATACATAGTCGATGACGAAGAACCAAATTGCAACAGATGTGATCATGTATGTGATTCCGATATAGTGTGTCAACAGTATTGCGGAAACGAACATTATTGGAATGGATATTCACGAACTGAGTTTATCGAAGATGGAGAGTAAAAATTATGAGACTTATTGATATAGAAAAATTGAAAGGCTGTGCAATAGTAAGACCACATACACATAAAGATATTATGGCAGTAGAAAGTTGTAGTGAAAAAATTGCACACAAAGACATCCCAACTGCGGTTGATATTAATACAGTTATGGAGCATTTAAACAAAGAGTTGAAATTAGCAGATGATGAAAAATCCAGATGTATGAAAGAAAATCCAATGCAGTTTGATGAGGTAAAAGGATATGCAAGAGGTATTGCAACCGCAATAGAAATTGTGAAAGGTAGTATGAATAATGAGATTAATTGATGCCGACAAGCTTATGACAGAATTGAAAATGAATATTGTAGAAGTTCGTAACCCAGAAATTTTGGAAGGAATTTTATTAGCAATTGAACGCATTAAAGATCAACCAACAGCGGAACCTCAATGTATTGCAACTGTAAAAGTAGATTTTTCTAAAGAAGATGTAGAAAAATTAGTTAAACAATATGCAAAAGAGTCTATTGAAATTAGTTTTAACAACAGTATCGACAGATTAAGAGATTTACTCATGGAATATTCTGATGTCAAAAATAAGATGTTCAAATACGGAAGAAGTAAAGTGATAGATGGCAAATTGTTGGACGAAGAAACGATAGATGACATTATAAGATTTACTAAAGGAGTAATTGTAAGAGATACATATGCGTGTAATGAGTAAATCACTCTTTAAAAGGAGGCGAGAATTTTGCAGATTTCAATATTAAATAGAAATATCAAGGAAATAGAAAATATAGAATTTGTAGAAGAAGATAATAAATATTATATTAACCTATCCATGATTATCGAAACAGAAAGTTCTGTTGATAGATGTAAGACAAAACTTGAATTACCAAATATAGATACAATCAAAATATCTAGAGAAATGTGTGGTTATGGAACTTACGGAACTTTTATGGATCATGGGTTTGGAGATTTAAGATGCGTAGATGACAAGATCACATATGAAAATATTTATAAAAAAGAACATGAGATGACTCTTTCAGAAATTGAAAGAAAACTTGGGTATAAAGTTAAACTTGTAAGTGAGAAGGAGTAGAGAATATGACGATAGAAGGAATTATTAAAGATTTTAATATAGACACGTATATTTTTATTCCGAAAAGCCATCTCGATTACTTTATTAAGAAAGCCAAATATATCGATGTATATGAGTATTGGTATGATATTTTTAATCCAGAAAATAACATATGGATAGATATCGAAGGAATGGGATATGGATGTATATGGTCAAATACAAAGCTACGTGAATATTCAAAAATTCTTCAAAAACGAGCTATTAAAAAGTTTGCGCTAACTCTTATAAGTGATTTGAAACCGGAAGATGAAATTCTTTACTATCAACAGGATGGTGATAATTGTTACGGTTTTATAAATAAGGATGGTACTTGTTATACAAGAATAAGAATTAGTGACAAAGAATTAGATAGAAAGGTTTGGTAATGAGATGTGTAACTACTGTGAAAAAAATTCTCCTGAATGCTGTATTTACTTCGATTCATTGTACAACGAATATTATTTAGACATCGAGACTTCAGAATGGGATGAGTATGACGATGAATTTGTACATCAGACAGAATATATTAACTATTGCCCGTGGTGTGGCAGAAAATTAAATGGAAGAAAGGATTAATAAAAGAATGAAATTATATGTCATAAGTGCAGATACATACAACGATTCATGGGGTTCTCAGATTAGTATGTTTGGAGTATTTGATGAAGAACATGTATACGATGCACTAGAAGAATTGCAAAAGGAATACGATTACTATTTTGAAGTGAATGAAATAAGTCTAAATGAATGCAATGAAACGTATCTTGGTGGATATTTTGAGTAGATGAAACTGCGCTTTCATTTGGAGAATAATATTATGAACCTATCAAATCAACCGATATCAAAAGAAGTTATCGTGCAAATAAATTAAAGGAGTTTTATTTAAAATATCCTGATGTTTTTCTTGAGAATTATTTTGATATTGAATTGTTAGAATACCAGAAACTTTTTATTAGATTAATCGTAAGGGATACAGACAAGTGAAGAACGAATATATTTTGGCAAAATGTAACTGTGGTGGTGAAGTTGAGTTAAATCCATCAACTCCGTGGAACCAAGATCCATCAATTCACTGTACTAAGTGTGGAGGAATATGGAAATACGGTACATATTCAAACATGTTAACCGTCAAAGAATGGAATAAATTACATGGATTTATTG
>ERZ1034678.1159-NODE-1159-length-13599-cov-5.140874_pt1 | contig 13599 bp, 8 predicted proteins | sample MGYA00520640_ERZ1034678 | MGnify/ENA primary metagenome ERZ1034678 (study PRJEB33766, sample SAMN09781767) | gut metagenome | biome: gut microbiome | host: Homo sapiens | place: Madagascar | study: EMG produced TPA metagenomics assembly of the PRJNA485056 data...
GGCAGCAAAGTTTAGGAACACAAGAAAATCAAAATGGTGTTCCTTTATAAGAAGAGAATCTGAATGAAACCTCACAAAATGTGGCAGATGATTCCGTAGATCTTTCACTTTGGAACAATGCATATACAGATACGTCAAATGGAATAACGATGAATTTTACTGCCAGTGTTAAACATAATGGGCAGGAGACGGATTTGGATCAGGTAACAAAAGTATTCGAAGGTGATGAGTTTAACTTAAAATATAAATGGGAGTTAGATAACAGTGCCATTCCAAGAGATGGAAATCCTATTTATATCAAAGTAAATTTTAATGATTTGAATAACCTTGAATTGATATCCGGAAAACAGGATATTATGCTTGAAGGAAAAAAGTAGGTTATATTTATATTAGTAATGGTTATGCATATATATGCCTTGATAATCAGACTTTCTTGACGGAAAACACAAGAAAGGGAGATGGAACAATATATGGAAATGTAAAGCTGACGGAAACCGATAAGGGATCCGGAGATAAAATAACGATTGGAACTGCAAAGAAAAAAGTTTCAGATGTGATTTACGATGATGGAACAGCAACAAGTACATTGACAGTACAGAAAGCAACCGATGGAAAAGCAACCTATGACAAGAGTACAAATACGTGGAAGCAGTCATATAAGTTGACATTAAAAACGACTGGCTCTGTGTCCGGGGTATCTTTGACAGATAGTTTAGGTGCAAACTTAAAGAATATCTCCAATATCAAGATTGCAAGCAGCAATGATTCAAATGTCACTGCGAATACCATATATGGAAGCTTTGGTGCTCTGGCAAATGCTTTGAACAAACTTGGTTCATCGGATGGCAGTACTACGACCGTGGAAGTTACTTATGATGTAGAGACAGATGAAGGTATTTTTGATCCGGATAATGCGAATAGTACTTCTTATACGAATACAGTAGATTATACATATAAGAATAATAAAAAAGAGACAAAAACGGGAACTACATCAGCAACTTACGATGTGACAAGACCAGAAGTAAAGAAAACAGGTTCGTTGGATGAAACTTCCAAGGTTGTGACATGGACGATTACGATTGATCTGAAGGATTATGCAGGAGAGTATGATTCTTTGGATGCGTTGCTTGGTTCTGGCACAATTGAGGATATGCCAGAGATTGGATCAGGGCTGTGTGATAAGGATGGCAATTTGCTGGGAGATACAAAACAGACATTGCGCGCTACTGATTTTACGGGGAACAACGGTGTATATACGGCAACTGTTTACACAAAGGTAACAGATGATTATATGGATTCTGCGACCAAACTGGATGTGAAAAATGATGTAACTCTTACAACAAATAAGGGTTATAAATATACGGGAACCGGAACTGTGCAGACGCCGGGAAAAGAATGGTCTATTGAAAAGCATGCTGTGAAAATGCAGGATGGATATATTTATTGGACGGTTTCTGTGAAAGATATTCCAGAAAATCTGACAAATGTGTATATCAAAGATAATATGCAAAAATACTGGAATAATCCGGGAAGCATGTCAGGCATATATAACACAAAGATTACATTTACAAGAAAAGATAATTCATCGTTTGATGTAGATGTAACTGATTCGAATGATGCTAATATTGACAATGAATATGTGACATATACACCAGACACTGCAGGAAATAATCAAGGATATGATTATAAGTTTGCGTTTAAAGATAGTCTCTTTACAGGATCGAATCCGGTAAAGGAAATAACATTAGAATACAAGACTAAGATTTTGGATACTGATTTGAATCAGGTACAGAGAAATTATAAAAACGAAGCAAACATTTATTATTCTGCAAATGGCAAGGAAGAGAAAAAAAGTGATGAGGATGTATATACAAATCCATTGCCACCTTTGAATAAGACAGTTACAACGCAGGTAGATGAAACAGGTAAGATTAGCTACATGTTAGATGTGTCATTGAATTCCATTGCGCTTTCAGGTGGAGAATCTGTTACGATTGCGGATACATTACCAACGGATATGAAATTATCTTCCAGCATGATAACTGCATACTTCTATGTCAGGGATGTAGCGCATAATACAGCGGGGAAGTTATCGGATATGCCGTATTATGCAGGTGGAGCAACGATACCGAACATTGATCTTCAGACAAGTGAAACGAATGGAATTGCAAGTTTTACGATTCCGGTTACTGCGGGTTATATTGCTTTGATGAATGCCATTGACAACTATTCAGCGGGAACAGAGACACATGTTCGGATTAAGTATACGACAGAAGTAACAAGTTTGGAGGATTTTGCAAAGAAGGGATCGGAAACCTTTACGAATTCTGCTCAGCTAAAGATAGGCAGTACAAATGTTGGAACACCAGTATCAACGACAACGACATTGAAAGCACCTGCATTGGTATCGAAGGACGGAGTATTTTACGGTACCTATGATAACACGACAGGTGCAGATAACAGTAAATATAATACAGCGGAGTATACGATCGAAGTCAACAAGGGTGCTTATGATCTGGTACCGGGAGATGGAAAATTAACGGCTGTGGATAAACTCGGTACTGCATTCTCTTATAATATGCAGAGTATCAAGGTATACGAAGTAAATGGCGGTACAGAAACACCATTGACAAGTGGAACCGATTATACAGTCAGCTATGATGGATCTTCAAATTCACTGAAATTTGAATTACCAGATAGCAAGTATTTGAAGATAACCTATACAACGAAGTGTAATCTGAAGTTTATGGAAGGAAATAGTTCGATAACATTGACAGATGAGCAGTCTTCCAATACGTTTACATTAAATGGGTATCAGCCAGATCAGGGTGGATCGAAAACGTTCCAGGGACAGGTGTTTACCAAAGGACAGCATGAGGCAGAATCTAATTATGGCTCGATTGAGTTATACAAATACTGGACAGATGCGGCTGGAACGACACATGCACTGAAAGATTCTACATTCCGTTTGTATGAAGCAACCTATGATTCTACAACAGGTATCATGACACGTGGAACGATGGTAAAGGATACGGATGTGTTGAAAGTAACGGATGATGTTGCAGGTAAGTTGACGATTGACCGATTGAATTATGATCAGATTTATGAATTGGTAGAGGTATCTGCTGCAGAAGGGTTTGATGTACGGGCAGATTCGTTTTACTTTGTACTTAAAAAGTCGTCGAACATAACGATTCCAAACAGTTACGAGGGAAAGACGTTTACAAATGATACGGGATATAATCTTCCATATGAAAATGAAAAGTCTACATACTATACAGGTTCCTACGACTTCTCAGCTACAAAGCAGTTAGATGGCACAACCGCTTATGCAAGCGGAAATACCTATACCTTTGCGAATTTTGCAGTGGAAGAGGTATCAGCAGACGCTGCAAACGCTACCAAGAAAAAGGATATTACGACCGGAACAACTGCTGGAAATACAACGGGAGCGATTACATTTGCAGATAAGGTAAGTTATAGTTCTGCAACAACAGGAGATGTTGGAAAACATTACTATAAGGTTTATGAGACAAGCTCTGGGTACACAGATGTAACAACGGATACGAACTATTATATTCTGACGGTAGATGTTGCATTGGATAATGCTACAAATCCGACAAAGCTGGTTGCAACATGCAGTAAGATTACGAAGTATAACAGTGCAGGAACCGGTACCACGGCTTCAGATGTTGTATTTAATAATACGACAGTGACTACGACGATTCAGGGGACAAAATCATGGGTTGGTGATACCACAGCAGATCGTCCGGCTAGCATTCAGGTAAAGTTATATAAGTTGAAACAGGGAGGAAACGAGAATGACGATGCCGATTGGGAGCAGGTCGGAGCGGTCAGGACTGTAGATGCAGCAAGTGCATGGAATTATTCATTTGGGACATTGCCAAAGTATTATCCGGGAACAGACACAGCGGTTTCTTATAAGGTGGTAGAGACATCAGTTGCTGGATATACGACAAGTTACCCTGCAGGTACTTACGATATCGTGAATACAATGATTCAGACATCCGGCAGCATTACATTTACTGCATTAAAGAAGCTGGATAATGCAACGAACTATTCAGCCAACTATACATTTGCAGGATTTGCAGTGGATGAGCTGAAGGCAGATCTGTCAATAAAGACGGCAGAGATTGCTACAGGAACAACAAATGGAAGTACAAATGGAACCGTAACATTCACACCACTGACATATGATTCTTCGGTAGCAGGAGATGTCGGAGAGCACATTTACAAGATTTATGAAAAAGAATCTGGTTATACAGGTGTTACAAAAGATGAAACGTATTATGTAGTCAAGGTAAATGTGACAAAGAATACTGCAAGCAACAAATTAGATGCCGCAGTTACTTCTGTGCAGAAATATGTGAATGGAGCTGCGAGCGGCAGTGCAGGAATAAGCTTAGGTGCCGTCATCTTCGAGAATAAAACGGAAAAAACATCTGTATCGGGCACCAAGACATGGGTAGATACGGGATATGAAGCGTATCGTCCATCCAGCATTGAGTTGAAACTGTATCGATTGAAGAATGGTACGACAGCCGATTGGGAGTTGGTAAAAACACAGAGTCTGAGTACAACAGAAACGACGAAGAGCTTTACCTTTGATAATCTGGATAAATACTATGCAGGTACAGATGAGGAAATCCGGTATAAGGTAGAAGAAACACCGGTTTCTGGGTATACGACGAGATATGCAGCGAATGGCTATGATATCACGAATACTTTACAGACAACGAAGGTGTCAATCCGGAAGGATTGGGATGATAATAATGACGCGGATGGATATAGACCGCGGACCCTTAAGGTTTCCTTAATGGAAAATGGAGTTTCCCTGTCGAAGGATATTTCATTGACAGCAGGGAATAACTGGACTGCAAGCTGGGGCAATCTGCCGGTTTATAAGAATGGTGTAGAGATCAAGTATTCGGTTGTTGAAGATACTGCAAGCATGCCTGCTTCATATTCACAGAAGTCATCTGTAATCCAGAAGCAGAGTGATGGAACGTATCTGGCGGTTATCACAAACCAGTACTCGATGGATAAAGTCAGTCATACAGTGACAAAGGTATGGGATGATAATAACAACCGCGATGGATTGCGGACACCAATTACAGTACGACTTATAGCGGATGGCACAGCTGTTACAGATCCGGAAGCAACGAAGGAATTGAATGAGACCAATCATTGGACATACACGTGGAATGATCTGAACAAGCAGAATGCGGCAGGTACGGATATTGTGTATACGGTTGAAGAAGTTGGTACAGTTAGCGGTTATACAACGACTGTTGTGACATCAGGATCAGCGACAACGATTACGAATAAACGTACAGTTCGGACAAGAAATATCACAGTTAATAAAGTATGGGCGGATAATAATGCTACATCCCGTCCGACGAGTGTAGATGTTCAATTATATGCAAATGGTTCCGCGGTTGGAGCCGCTGTAACACTGGAAGATGCAAATCACTGGACTTATACATGGAATGACCTTCCATATAATGAGGCTGGTCAGCAGATTGTATATACAGTCAAGGAGGTCGCTGTACCACAGGGTTATGGCGTATCCTACAGTCCGATGACAGTTGATGCAACAGGAAATGGTTCTATCACAATTACCAATTCTTATCCATCGACAACAAGAACTGTGACAAAGGTATGGGATGATCAGAATAATAATGACCGGAAACGACCAACCAGCATACAGGTACAGTTAATGTACGATGGAAATGTATATGACACGGTAACTTTGAGTGAAACAAATCATTGGACTTATACATGGACAGAGCTTCCGAAGTACAGTGATGTAGCAGCAAATACAGAATATGTATATACAGTCAAAGAAGTCGATGTACCAGCCGGATATACAGTAAGTTATGTGAAAAAGGATGCTTCCGGAACTATAGTAACAGCCGATGATCCTGGTGAAAATGGTGTATTTGAGGTTACAAATTCATACACAACGCAAAAAGGTAACATCTCGGTTGAAAAGAAATGGGCTGGCGATAATCTGGCAGCAGATAACCATAGTGCAATCACAGTAACGCTTTATAAGAATGGTGTTGCAACGACAAAGACTTTGAAGCTGGATAAGACAAATAACTGGCAGGGTTCATTTACAAATCTCGATAAGTATGAGAATGGTGTAGAGATATCTTATAGCGTGAAAGAGACAGAGGTTGCAAATTATGTAGCTTCTTATGTACCGGCAAGTGGAAGTATTGGAGATACGATTGTTGTAACAAATACATATGCCCCGGCGAAGCTTGTGTTGACAAAGACCGTAGCGGGTGGTGTATCCAAAACAGATGCGGAGCAGACAATTCGCTTTGAGGTTGTTGAGGATGCAACCGGTACAAAGACAACCTATAGTCTTGCAGATTTTTCTTATGATACTGCTAGTAAGACGTGGTCAAAGGAAATCAGTTGCAATGCAGGCAGCTATACAGTCAATGAGATTGCTTCAGATGTAGATGGATATACGTTGAGCAAGATCACATATGTGGTAGACGCGCAGACTGCGGTGGAGGGCAAAACCGCTTCGGTTGTAATCGGAGATCATGCGACAGCAAGTGTTGCATATACAAATACGTATGATAAGACAACGGAAACGACTGAGACGACCGAGACCACAGAAACCACAGAAACGACTGAGACTACAGAAACCACTGAAACGACGGATACAACCACAGAGATTACGACGACGGAGACAAGTACTACGAGTACGACAACAACTACAACTACGACATCTTCCAACACAGTGAAGAAGACAGGTGATACAGCGCCGATTGCTCCAATCACCATTATAATGATAGTTGCGGCTGTTGGAATAATCATACTTGGTGTTTCCAAAAAGAAACGAAGCGATAAGTAAATAAGTTTTACGAAGAAGGGCTTTCTATAAGCCCTTCTTTTAAGTAAACAGAAGGATTTGAAAATAAATGAAACAAACATACTATAAGGAAGCGTTTCGATCGCTGATTACCTTATCCATCCCGACGGTATTAGAAGAGGTGCTGTCGACGCTGCTTCAATATGTTGATACGGCGATGGTGGGACATCTGGGTGAGAAAGCAACGGCAGCAGTCAGCACGACAACAACCATCGGCTGGCTGATCCACTCAATTCCAAGTGCGATTGCGGTTGCTGTGCTGGCGATTGCATCGAAGGCAAATGGAGCCGGGGACGAAGCCAAACTGAAGAAACTGGCTGGACAATCAATACTATATGCATTTACAATCGGAACGTTATTGGAAGTGATCGCGCTTGTGCTGTCCCCGTATATTCCGGTGTGGATGGGCGTTGAACCGGATATTGTAAAACCGGCAAGTGTGTATTTCACAATTACAAGCATTTCACTTGTGTTCCGGGCGTCTTCCCGCGTCTTTTCCGCGATGATTCGATCCATTAAGGATACGAAATCGCCGATGTTTATCAGCGTGGGTGAAAATGTGTTAAATATCCTATTGAATACGGTATTTATATATGGTCTGAATCTCGGCGTGGCAGGTGCGGCAATCGCATCCTGCATCAGTTTTGGAATCGGCGGTATTGCGATGTTCCTGCTGATGCTCAGCAAGACAAAATTATGTCCAGAAAGGCGCGATATGCGGCTTGACCGGGAGATTCTGTCAGAGACATTTACGATTGGACTTCCAGCGCTTGGCACGACTTTCGTAAGCTGCTTTGGATACATTGCGTTTGCGCGGATGGTATCTGGTATGGGAACGACGATATTTGCGGCACATTCGATCGCCATTACAGCGGAGCAGATTGTCTATATTCCAGGATACGGACTGCGTGTGGCGACCAGTACATTGGTCGGAAATGCACTCGGAGAGAAGGATATCCGGAAATTAAAAGCAACGGAGCGGGTATCGATCCTGATCACATTATTGATTATGGTAGTAAATGGTATCGGACTCTACCTATTCGCATATCCATTTATGCGTCTGTTTACGAACTCAGTCAATGCAGCGCGGATCGGAAGTGAGATGTTGCGTCTGGTTTCGTTTTCAGAGCCGTTTTTTGGACTGATGATTGTCTTAGAGGGTATTTCCTATGGTATGGGTCGGACGAAGCATGTGTTCGCGTGTGAGGCGGTCAGCATGTGGGGCATCCGGATATTTGGTACGTTCTTATGCGTGAATGTGTTTGGACTGGGTTTAAAGGCAGTCTGGCTTTGCATGATCGCAGACAATATATGTAAAGCAATTTTGCTGTATATATTCCGTCCGAAACATGTGGAAGAAAATGCTGATGATAGAGGAGAGTTACGGTGAGTATTACAGAATTCGAGAAAATACAATTTTATCTGGCACCGATGGAATCCGTGACAGGATACGTGTACCGGAATGCATATCATGCGATGTTTGGCGATATGGATAAGTACGTGACGCCGTTTATCGCACCGTCAAAGAAGAAATTATTGAAGACGCGGGAGCGAAAGGACGTGGCACCGGAGCACAATCAGGGAATGTATGTTGTTCCACAGATCCTGACGAACGATGCGGAACAGTTCCTTACGACGTGCAATATGCTGGCGGAGCTTGGCTATCAGGAAGTGAATCTGAATCTGGGCTGTCCGATGGCAACGGTCGTATCGAAGAAGAAAGGAAGTGGATTCTTAGAGGATCCTGAACGATTAGACCGGTTCTTTGATGCGGTATTTGAGGGGATATCCAAACTGCCGGAGGAGCGGAGCTGTAAGGTCTCTGTGAAGACGCGGATCGGAGTGGAATTTCCCGAAGAGTTTGCGGATATCCTGCGAGTATATAATAGGTATCCCATCTCCGAAGTGATCATCCATCCACGTTTGCAGAAGGACTTCTACAACAATCATCCAAATCTTGGTGTATTTGCGGAAGCACTGAAGGAATGTGTGCACCCGGTCTGTTATAACGGAGATATCTTTACGGTGGAAGATTATCATGTGTTCCGGGAGAAGTTTCCACAGGTAGACCGCATTATGCTTGGAAGAGGTGTAATTGCGAATCCGGGACTGGTACGGGAGATCCGGACAGGGCAGTCGGTAACAACGGCAGAGCTAAAGGAGTACCATGACCGGTTGTATGCTGGGTACCGGGAAGAGATGGATTGTGAGCGGGATGCGCTCTTTAAGATGAAGGAAGTGTGGTTTTATCTGGGTAAGATGTTTCCAGAAGCAGAGCGGGAGCTGAAGAAGGTAAAGAAAGCAGACCGGCCGGAGGAGTATCTGGCTGCGGTGAGAAGTGTATTTACTTTGCCAGTGCATGCGCTGCAATAACCTCCATTGCCTGCATATCCTCTGGTGTGTCGATGTCTGCTAGCTCATAGTGTTGTGTAACCGGTAGGAGCTTTACATGTTCCCTGTGGTTTTGAATCACAGTATTGCCGCCATGTTTTGGAGGTAGCGCAGAAAGTTCATCAAAGTAAGCAGATGGAAAAACAACCGGGGAACCGGCAGTATTCTGATCGCAAGTCCGCCAGATCGTATCGGGTGCATTTTGGGCGCAGAAAAGCAATGCACCGATTGTCTCCCGTGAGACGAGCGGCTGGTCTGAAGGCAGGAACAGGCAGTGGCTTGCTTTGTCTTTTATTGCACCGGTTCCAAGCCGGATCATATCGTTCCGGTCCGGCAGATTATGCAGAAGAAATGGGATATCCTGTTTCTTACATATATGTGCAATTTCCGGGTGGATCGTCACAACCAGCCGGTTTTGTCCAAGCATTTCGGTCGCATCAAACGCGTATGCAATCAGTGGTTTTCCATAAAAATCTGTGAGGAGTTTATTGGCACCGAAGCGTTTGCTTTTTCCGGATGCCATGATGATACAGAACGCGTCTCCATAAGGCTTATCTAAATCTACGAGAAAACAATCATCCCGCTTGCAGAGAGAGTCCAGGAAAGGAAGTTTTTGTTTACGGACAACTAAAAGTACATGTTTGGCTGCGAGCAGACGGGAAATTGCTTCCTGATACGCAGGCATTGTCTGTTCCAGATAACCGGTTTCGTCGATGGTTACCCAGTCGGACGGATGACGGATACACATATCCAGAAATTCGATGCCTTTTGTGAGAAATGCTTCCGGAACCGGTTGCATTTTGTTTGTGTTTCCGGGTGCATCTGCCTGATATCTTCCAATCTGGACAGTCTCGCCTGACAGGTTTTCTTTCATATAGACACCATCTTCGGGTACTACATAGGATGTAAGCCCGGGCATTGGTTGTGGGAAAAGGGCAGAAAGAAGCGTGGACTTTCCGCTTCCGCGGCTTCCGTTCAGAATCAGATGCTTTTTGCTGCTAGCGCGAAAAGATCTCCAGATACAATTTGCGGTTGGCCTGTATGCAGGCATCTCGATACCGTTCATATTTTTCTATCCATTCCTTTCCTTCCTGTGTCAGAGTGCTTCCACCGCCGGATTTGCCACCGACAGTCCTGCTTGTGAGTGGAAATCCGAGTGCATGCTCGGCATTTTTTATCATACGAAGCGCTTTCGAGTAAGCAAGTCCCATCGAGCTTGCAGCTGCACGCAGGGAGCCTTCTGCTTCGATGGCATGTAGCAGACGACAGGGACCTTCTCCAAAGAATTTTTCATCCTGTTCATCGTAAAAAGTAATTTTTGTAACAGCTTTCATATGGACTCCTCCTGTATCATAACAAGGTGTTCGTTCCCGCTTTTGTCGTGGAGCTTTGTGATATTGATTGTACCATAAATCGAGGAAAGCAGCGACTCCATCTTTGAAACAGGAGTCGATTTCGGGGAGATTTTCCCGGAATGTGTGCCATTCGACAGGACAAGGAGCTCGTCACAGGTGTTTAATGCCAGAGAAGGGTCATGGAGTGTGACAAGCGCACAGGCGTCATGGGCAGTCACATATGTCCGCAGGTGCTGCATCATCTGGTTCCGGAACCGGAAATCTAAGGCGCTTTCCGGCTCATCGAGGAGCAGAAGCTTACGTGCGCCGGCGAATGTCCGTGCAAGGATACATAACTGTTTTTGTCCTTCACTTAGCTGGTTGTAGTTTTTCTGCTCACGATCGGGAAGACCGACCATCGTGAGAGTTGCTTTGGCATGTTCTTTCATCTGCGCGGTGGGAGGCTGCAACAGCGATAAGTCCGGATGATACCCCATCAGGACAACATCCAGGACTGTCAGATCAATTGTGATTCCGCTTTTTTGGGGGATATATCCACATTGCTTTGCAAGTTCCCGTGCAGAAAGTGATTCCAGTGTATTTTCTGCAAGCAGACAGGAACCTTTGTGCGGGAGGATGTTCGCAATTGCTTTTAAAAGCGTAGTTTTGCCGCATCCATTTGCACCGAGAATACCGGTGATTGTTCCGGGACGCGACGTAAAGCTGATATCGTGTAGGATTTCTTTTCTGCCATATCCGGCAGACAGGTGACTGACTGTGAGCAGACTCATGATTCGCGGTTCCTCCTTACGCATAGATAAATCAAAAATGGTGCGCCAACAAGACTGGTAAAGATACTGACCGGCAGTTCTGTGGAAGCTACGCTTCGTGCCAGAATATCTCCGAGTGTCAGCAGGCAGCCACCGATGATCCCACTTAGAAACATCGTGGATAGCCGGTTGTTTTTGATGATCAGACGTGCACCGTGCGGTGCAAGCAGAGAGATGAAGCTGATAAGCCCGGTCATGCTGATGATTCCGGATGTTGCCAGCGTTGCAATCAGGAGAATCAAAAGACGGAGATGCTGTGTGTGAACACCGAGCATACGCCCTTCGTCATCGTGCAGGGAAAGCATCATAATCTGACGGTACAACAAAAAAAGTGCGCTGACACAGAGGATACAGAGAATCACATTTCCTTTGATGGTATAGAGACTGATACCATTTAAACTTCCCATAATCCAGTATTCGATGGATGCAAGCTGTTTTTCCGGGTCGGCGAGCAGCTTCAGGAAGATGAGCGCGGTCTGGGCTAAGCTGTGTACCGCGATTCCTGCCAACACGATTCCTCTGCCATCCTGCCCGGTAGTGAGGGATGCGAGCATAAGCGCTAGAACAACAGAACCGAGAGCACCGGCAAATGCAGACGCAGTCACTGCCATAGAGCCGGACAGAAACAGGATGCCGAACGCGGCACCGGCGCTGGCACCGGAAGATACGCCGATGATATCCGGTGATGCCAATGGATTCCGGAATACAGTCTGGAAGACAAAACCTGCTACGCCGAGAACGAAACCGCCGATACAGCCGACGATTCCGCGGCTTGCGCGCAATGTCACAAACACCTGCCACTGTCTTGAATCACCGGATATAATTCCGGAGAGTGTGAGTGGGTAGCGGCCGACAAAAAATGAAAAAATCGTCAGAACCGTTAAGATAACGGTTCCGACGATAAGAGTGAATTTAATTTTATTATTTGATTCCATAAAAAGTTTCATAGAACGCTGCCTTTTCTTCTGTATACATATCTGCAGATACCTGATCCGGGTGCAGGATTCCGGCAAGCCAGATGGATGCAAGGATTCCGCCCGGTACAGGACTGTCTAATGCTTCGATATCGCCAGGGATTGCATAGACATTTCCGTTTTTGACTGCGGTGCACTCCTTCAGATTCTCGTCGTTTAATACATCTTCGGGTGTGTATTCTGCATCCGAAGCGAGAATAATATAAGAAGGATCCCATGCCAGAAGCTGCTCGTAGCTGATCTCGGCCCAATAGGTATCCGTGATTTCGGATGCTGCATTTTTACCGCCTGCCAGTTCGATAAGCCCTGACTGATACATCGCTGGACCGGCAGTGGAAAGAAGGGAAGAGTTACCGGCGAGATAGACGCTTTCTGCATCGACGCCGGATAAGTCTTTTTCGAGCATCTCTTTTTTCTCATCAATATAAGAAAGAAGGGCATCTGCGTTTTCCTTTGTATTGGTTGCGGTGGAGACAAGTTCAATCATCTGTTCTAACTGATCTTCGCTTTCCGGATTGACGAGCAGGACAGGGATGTCAAGCTCGGAGAGGCTTTGCGCTGCATCCTTTAATTTCATAGGCAGGATGACAAGCTCTGGGGAGAGGGAAGCGCAGGTTTCTAAGTCAAATTCCTTGGCTGTGCCGACATTTGGAAGCTCGAGGAATTCTGGCGCCGCAAGTTTGTAGATTGGCCGCTTATCTGCTTTTGCTTCGATGCCTGTTACCTTGTCTTTCAGACCGAGTGCAAGCAGGAGACTTGTGGAGATATAGTATCCGCTCACGATTGACTCCGGTTCTTTTTCAATTGTGACTTCACGACCAGCCTGATCGGTGACTGTGACCGGATAGACCGTCTGCGCATCAGAGCCCACTTCACTGGCATCTGCGGGGGTGCTGTCTGCCGTTGTAGCAGCATCCGATATGGAGGCTGCCGGTGCTTCTGTGACAGCTGCTTCCGTTGTTGTGGTTGTGTCTGTGGATGCAGGTTTGCCGCATCCGATCAGAGAGAGCAGCATCAGGCTGATGAGTATAAGTGCTACATGTTTTTTGAATCTTTGTTTCATGATAAAAACCCTTTCGTTGTACTTTTGATAATACAACGGTATTGTAACAAAACCGCTTTTCAAAGGCAAGTATTTTTACTATAATATAAAG